>Ga0256835_1000945_pt1 | contig 18708 bp, 19 predicted proteins | sample PIR30metaG_FD_185972 | JGI IMG/M metagenome (GOLD analysis project Ga0256835, IMG submission 185972) | Hydrothermal vent microbial communities from East Pacific Rise, Pacific Ocean - PIR-30 | ecosystem: Environmental > Aquatic > Marine > Hydrothermal vents | place: Pacific Ocean: East Pacific...
CCTTGAAAGTATGGCCTTTATTTTGTTTCCCGCCCATCTTTGCAGCCCTTTGCTCATCAGGTGAATTCCGTACATGAAAAGTCCGATCCCGCCGAAAAGGGCAATGAAGATGGCCTTGTAAGGGCTTGACTTATCGGCAGGTGCGGTTAAAAGCACAAACTCTTTGCCTTCCTTTGCGAATGCGAGGCCTAGGGGATACAGGCAAATCCAGAAGACAGCCAGGACCCAGAGCGAAATCATCGCAGCTTTGACAAGATAGTGGCTATGCAATGAGGATGATTTCATGGATAAGACTATAATTTTTCACTTATTATGAGCACATTGAGCCTGTCGGCAGCGTCTTCTATCTTGTCTGAAATAGCGGTAATTCTTTGAACACACCGTTCGAGCTGGATTTTTTGTGCAAGAGGCATTTCACTTCTAAAGATGTCTCGCATAAGCATCTCTTCTTTTTTGTCTATAGTAGATTCCATGTCTATCAGGTCGGAGATAGCCTCATGGATAAATTGATATTCCGATGTCTCACCAAGATCCTCACCAGGCAGGAAGCGGGCTATGGCCTCCCTGAAGTTTCTAAACATTTCCATGGTGGCACCCACTATGTCCAGGATTCTGTCGGCATATTCAGGGGGGACTTCGGGACGCTGGAACACAACCATGTCAGAGGCCTTTTCGGCACTATTTGCGATTTCGTCAATGGATTCGCTCAATATATAGATGTCTTTTCTTACAAGGGGCAGGAAGGCACCTGAAAACAGGGAGTCAGCTATCTTTCTCCTTATAATGTCTGCCTCGGTCTCGGCATAATCGCAGTCTTCATGGATCGCTTCTGCCTCTTGGAGTTCGCCTTGGAGGAATGCTTCAATGCATTTTTTGAAGCAGCCCAGGCATCCTCCCACCTTGTCCATATGCTCATCTATGAGCCTTTTGACCTTCTTTTCCTTGTCTTCAAACATGGTTCGCTCCTTTACTCCTCCCAACTGATACAATCGCCTGGACAGAAGGCCATTGCCTCCTCCACCAATTCCTCCGGGTAGTGGTCCAGGGACTGGATCACCAGTAGTTCGGTTTCTGGGTTAATGGCAAAGACTTGGGGGCAAATTTCTATGCAAGCCTCACAGAGGTTGCAACATGAAAGGTCAACGTAAGGGATTTTGGCCATCAAATAAGTCCTGGTTTGTTTCCTGTTGAGGTCACCTACAGGTTGTTGACAAGTTCTGGGAGCCCTTGTACTAAATGATATATTCTCTATGTCGGCAAGAGCATAGTTTTGGGTTAACACCATGTCAAGGAATCCCGGGGATGGGGAGAAAGGCGTGAAAATATTCATGACAGGTGGCACCGGCTTTGTGGGACGTGCCCTTTCAGCCCATTTAGTTGAGCAAGGCCATCAAATAGTGGTCCTTACACGCTCTGGTCAGGGGCACAAGGATCTCCCTAAAGGCATTCAGCTTATTGAAGGAGATCCTGTAGAGGGGGGGCAATGGCAGGGTGCGGTAAGGGGCTGTGAAGTGGCCATTAATCTGGCGGGAGAGTCCATCTTTTCCAGGTGGAGCAAAAAGAAAAAAGAGGCCATATTGGCAAGCAGGGTGATGACCACCAGACGGTTGGTGGAGGCCCTTGAAGAGCGGAGAGGCGAGGAGACCCTTCTTATAAGCACATCTGCGGTTGGCTGTTATGGACCTCGAGGAGACGAGGAGGTTGATGAAGAGTCCCTCCCGGGTGATGATTTTCTGGCCCAGGTGGCTGTCAGGTGGGAGCAGGAGGCCATGAAGGCCCAGGATATGGGCTTTAGGGTGGTAATTGCAAGATTTGGTATTGTGCTGGGAAAAGGGGGCGGGGCACTGGCCAAGATGCTACCAGCATTCAAGTATTACCTGGGAAGCCCTTTGGGAAGTGGGAATCAGTGGTTCCCTTGGATACACATTAAAGACTTGGTAAGGATCTATTCATTTTTTATGAAAAACGGCAAGATAAAAGGCCCTTTCAATTGCACTGCCCCTCGCCCTGTGACGAATCGGCAGTTTTGCGAGACCTTGGCGCAGGTAATGGGAAAACCCCTGCTTCTACCCCCTGTTCCAGGCTTTTTGATCAGGATGCTGCTTGGAGAATTCGGCTCCATGCTCCTTACAGGCCAGAAGGCCCTCCCTAAAAGGCTTCAGGTCTTGGGGTTTAAATTCCTCTTCCCTGGGCTGAAAGAGGCCTTAGAGGATCTCCTTTGGTAAGTGAAGTGAGATGGGAGAGCTTATGGATCACAAGGGTGATGGCCCCGTGTTCTTCTTGGACCCCTCCTTGAAGCACATATGGTCCAGGGCTCACCAGCATGTGGCAGTAGCGCTGATAGGCATCAGGGAAAAGCACGGTCTCATAAAGGGCGGTGGTGTCCTCAAATGTTATAAACTGCATGGGCCTGCCGTCTCTGGAATACACACTCTTTGATGTGACCATCCAGCCCACTGTGGTCACGTATTTCCCTACCCATTTTCTTAACTCCTTGGCCTTTACATGGTTCACCCTTTCTATGGTTTTCTTGTATCGGTCCAGAGGGTGAATGGACAGGGGAAAGCCAAAGGCCTCCATCTCGTGTTTAATGACAGATTTCGTGCTCAGCGCAGGGCCTGGAAAAGACAGACCCCTTTGCCAATTTATCTTTGTTCGCGGAGACGAGGGGGGCAATAATGTCTCTTGGATCGCCTGGGCAGCGGCTGCCTTGCTGCCATAAAATTTGAGCGCCTGCCATATGAGTTGGGCCCGCGAAGTGGCGCGGGCCAGGCGGTCAAAGCATCCCGCCTTTATGAGGCCCCTTGCATCTTGGAAGTGCACTGACCCTGAGGTTCGGCTCAAAAAATCGTCAAATGACACAAATGGCCCGTTTTTGCCTCTCTCCTCTATGATGGCCTCCATGGCGTCTTTACCCAGTTCCTTCAATTGCATGAGCCCTATTCTCACCTGATTACCTTTGCCCGTATACTTGATTTCACTTTCATTTATATCAGGGGGAAGCACCTTGAGGCCCATTCTTTTGGCCTCTGAGATGTATGCTAGCATGGAGTAATAGCCTCCGCCATTGGAGATCACTGCTGCCATGAATTCGGCCGGATAATGGGCCCGAAGATAGGCTGACTTGTATGCCACCAGGGTGTAGCTGGCCGAATGGGGTTTGCAGAAGCTATAGCCGTCAAAACCCATGATCATAGACCATACCTCGTTGATCACCTTTAACCGCACGCCTCTTTCCTGTGCCCCTTTTATGAACCTTTCATGAAAGTCCCGCAGTTTCTTTTGCTTGTGCTTTTTGCTCACCACCTTGCGAAGGGTGTCTGCCTCGGCCGGGTCAAAACCGGCCAGATGAATGGCAGCCTGGCTCAATTGTTCCTGGAAGACCATGACCCCAAGGGTCTCCTTCAACACGGGCCGCAAAAGGGGGTGGGGCGCGTCCCATGGGGCCCCGTGAAGCCTTTCTACCCAGGTGTGGATACACTGGTTGGAGGCTGGGCGAATAATGGAGGTCACTACTACGTTGATGTGAAAATGATCGAGCTTGCTGTATTGCTCAAAGGTGAAACCAGAGCTTACCTGTGTGAGCACCTGGCGAGTGGCCGGGCTTTCAAAGTAAAACACACCAAAGGTATCGGCATCATAAAAGATGCGGATGGTTTTGGGATCATCCAGGGGGTTGAGGGATGTATAGTCGATCCTTTTGCCATAATTTTTGTAAATCATATCCAGGGCGTCACGGATGACTGCAAGGCTGCGGTTGCCCAGTATGTCTATCTTGACAAGGCCTGCATCTTCAACCGAGTCCTTTTCCCACTGAAGCACCTGCAGCCCACTGGCCGATATCTCCACCGGGCAATGGTTACGTATTTGGTCTGGCACCACCACGAGGCCCCCGCAGTGGGTGGAAAGATGGTTAAAATGGGCTTGCAGCCGGGCTGCAGCAGCGAGTATCTTATCCCATGGTTTTCTGAACCGAATTCCCTTCATCTTAGGATGGCGTTCAATTTCTTTATAGATTTCCTTTAGGGACCATGCATGTCCTATTCTGCTGGTGACCCTGCTGATCTCTTGTTCTGTGAGGCCGAAGACCTTGGCCACTTCCCGGATGGCAGCCCTGGCTGCAAAGGTATTGTGATTAGCCACCATAGCGGCCCTGCGAGTCCCATACCTGGCAAAGACCCGGTCAATGATTGCATCGCGTTCATCCCATGGAAAATCTACATCAATATCAGGTGGGTCTTTTCGGCCCGGATTCAAGAACCGCTCAAAGAAAAGGTTATGCCTGATGGGATCTACATGGGTGATGCCCAGGGCATAGGAGACAATGGAGGCTGCAGCGCTTCCTCTTCCGCAGGAACGTGGTGTTTCTCCCACAATGTCTGCCACCACAAGGAAATAATGGGCAAAGTTCTTTTCTTTGATGATGCGCATTTCGTGCTCCACCCTGGCCCTTACCTCGGGGCTAATGCGGCCATAGCGGCGCTTGCATCCTTCTATAGTAGCGCGATAAAGCCGCTCGAATGCCTCTCGATCTCCCATTCCATTGTACCGTGGGAAGATAATCTCGGTGAAATCCCACTTGGTTAGACACGCCTCAGCTATTCTTACAGTATTGGAGATGGCAGAGGGTACGTGGGGAAATTGGCGTATCATGTGTTGAGGGGGGACAAGGAAGTTGTGCTCATTGCAGGTGTCACCCGGGCCCAGGGCTGACAACTTGCTGTTGAGGGCCACGGCCCTCAGGATTCGGTGAAGGAAAAACTCCTCCTTTTGCCTCATATACACCCTGTTGGTGGCAACTGGCGGGATGCCGCTCTTGCGGGAAAAGGCATAGCAGCGCCCCATCTGAAACCCTGGGGATAGCTCTACAAAAAGGTCATCATTTCCATTGCGTTTTAAGGCCTTGAGGAGCCTGAAGTCATCAGAGATAACTATGAGACCATCTCGATTTAGGGCAATGGATCGTATAAGATCAAAATCCTGATCACAGTGTCTGGCCGAGATGATGCGGCAGAGGTTTTTGTAACCCTGATGATCCTTTACAAGAAGAAGGGCCCTGTGGCTGCCTGCCACAAGCTCACTCCCGATTATGGGTTCTATGCCTGCTTCTCGGGCCTCCTGAATAAAAAATATAAGGCCATAGAGGCCATTGGTATCAGTGAGGGCAAGTTTTCTCATGCCAAGTGCCTTGGCCGCATGACACAGCTCCTCTATGGTGGGAATCCCCCATCCCTTGGAATAATGGGAGTGGATATTTAGATGGATAAGTTCCATATTTCACCACAGAGACACCGAGACCACAGAGTTTTTGGCCTATCGGGAGATGCCGATAGGCCAAAACATCTAACCGCAGTCCAATCTAAGCCCTTTATATTTAACCGGTAGAGGTAATTGTCTTTTGTAGGCAAGCTTCCTCAAGGTGAGTTCATGGCAAAGACATTCTTCGTAAGCAGACTCTAAAAGGCCAGGGCCCAAATTCTTGTGAACTTCAATAGCTGCACCTATTATTTGACCTGTTAAGATGTTTATTTCCATTTGAGTGATCTCCTTTTTGGGGTTTTCATAGAGCGGGTTTTCATTTGCCGGTATCTCCCGGCAAATGAAAACGCTTTTCTCTGTGTGCTCTGTGCCTCTGTGGTGAAACTATGCTGCTTTTGCATACCCGATCGCCTTCTCGCCATACCGAGCCCTGATCTTATCCAGCGCCTGCACAATGGCCTTGTTCTTCTCTGCCTTGGGGCAGGGTTGCTCGAAGAGGCAAAGCTGATTGTCCTCATAGAAAAAGTCCCAGAACCATATCTTCATAAACCTCACCCTGGTCCTGCGGATGCACGCACTGAAAAAGAGTCTTTTGAGATGAGGATAGAGTTCAAAGTCCCAGTAAGTAAGGCTGGGCAGGCGCATCCTGCGTTTGATCTCCATTGTGTCGGAGTATCGGAGCAGTAATCCAACCCTCTGAGGATATGCCCCCCTTTCCCTCAGACGCCTTGCACACCGCTCCACCAGGTGGTAAAGGGCAGCCAAGAGCCTCTCATTGTCGTTGTCATCCTCTGCAAAGAGAATCTCCTCACTCACTACTGGCCTGGAGGGTGCTGGATAGACCGGCGTGGGATCAATACCATGGGCCCTTTGATGAATAACAGGGGCACGGGAGCCAAATATGAGGCGCAGGCTTTCCATGTCCAGGGCAGCCAGTTGCCATATCCTTATTATTTCAAGATCTTGCAGAAGCATTCTGAGTTGAAAGCGGCCTATCCCCGGGAGCATGACCACTTTCAGAGGAGCCATGAAAGATTCCTCCTGGCCGCACTCTACATCCATGATTTCTTGCTTCGGGGAAAGAGTGCGGGAGGCAATGGCAGAGACCATCTTGTTTGTGGCAATGCCGGCAACACCCTGAAGGTCCAGGCGTGAGCGTATTTCTCTGTTGAGCCGCCATGCCGCATCCCGGGGCTTTCCCCAAAGCCGGCCCGTTCCTGTCAGATCAAGATATATATGTCCTGGCCTGGAAGGTTCCCACACGGGGGTATAATGGCGCACAAGGGCAATAAGGGCCCTGAAGGCCCTTGTCGTGAGCTCGGGATTGGGAGGGAGCAACTCCAGATGTGGGCACAGGGCCTTGGCCTGATGCAGGGCCATTCCCTTGAATATGCCTTCCCTGCGCGCCTCAAGAGATACGGATACAATAAGGCTCCGGTGGGAGTGAGGTGGAGCAATGGCCACAGGCCGGCCCCGCAGCCTTGGCTCTACCACCCTTGCCACTTCAATGGGGAAAGCGGGAATATGAAGATGAATGATGTTACGGAACATGATATTTGGGCGTTAGGCATTAGGCGTTGGGCGAAAGGAAAATGTCTTTTGAACCCGATACCTAATGCCCAATGCCTAACGCCTAATTGCCTGACGCCTGATGCCTAAGGCCTCAATTTATCTTTGCCTAGCCTGGATTAGCTTTGTCAGCATCTTGGAAATTGACTCACATTCTTGCCTTACATAATCAAAGTGGTCTTTGGACAGATATCCTATTTCATGGGCTATGATGGCCTGAGTCAGGAGTTCTGCAGAGGAACCTTTTGCAATATGGAAAAATTTGATTGCTTGTTTGTCAGTATCCAGCTCGTCTCCCTCTGCTATATTGCAGGGAATAGAGATAGCAGCCCTTCTCATCTGGTCTTTGAAACTATAATCTTTATTTAAGGAACCTTGCCCTGTTATTTTATAGAGAGTTATCGCTAAATTTTTTGCCTTTTCCCACACCTTTAACTTTTGAAAATCTCCCATTGTCGAGTCTCCTATATTGTTACGGTATACGCCTTATGCCCAACACCTCACGCCTCACGCCTCATGCCTCACGCCTAACGCCTATAGTATCTAATCACCCCCACCACCTTTCCTTCGATACGAAACTCTTCTTCTTTCACTATGATGGGCTGCATCCCGCGGTGGGCGGGCCGCAGTTCCACATAGCCTTTTCGCTTATAGTATTTTTTTACTGTGGCTTCGTTGTGGATGATTGCCACAACGGTCTCCCCATTTTCCGCAGTGGGCTGTTTCCTCACCACCACGTAATCACCATCCAGGATACCGTCCTCTTCCATTGAATTGCCTTGGACCTGAAGCACGAAGTGATCCCCACCCTGGGCCATGGACGGGGGCACCTCAATTGTTTGGTTGTCTTCTATGGCCTCAATGGGTTTTCCTGCGGCCACCCTCCCCAGCAATGGGAGCTCAAAGCGGCCCGCCTCCACGGGTTTGATTACCTCAATGGCACGCTTTTTATTCTTTTGCCTTGGAAGGCGGATGTAGCCTTTTCGCTCCAGGATTTTTAAATAGGTGCTCACCGTGTTATAGGAACGGAAGTTAAAATGCCTCCGGATTTCCTCAAAGCTGGGCGCATGACCCCACTTTTCAATATAACGGGCAAGATAGGCCAGGAATTGCTTTTGCTTGGGAGTGAGTTTCACGAGACCTCCTGATATAAGCTGTCAGCCTTCAGCGATAGCGATCCACCCGAACGCGGCCCTTTCGGGTACTTCATGAAAGAAACACTTAATCTTGAGTTCTTGGCTCCAGACAATGCGATATTCCCTCCGCTCACGTTCGTCTCGCCATCCTAGCTCAACTCACTGCCTGTCTTTGCCCTTGGAGCAGGCCAGCGGAAAGGGCAAAGACAGGCCGCTCCGGCAACATTCCCTGCCTGCGCCCGGGCTAGGGCAGGCAGGGATCAACCTCCGCCACCTGTTTCTTAGGGGCCGTCAGCTAAACCAAGGAGTCAGAAGTTAGTAAAAGAATAGTTAGCCTTCCTGTCTCCTGCCTTCTTATACTGTAAGTTTTGCTGTAAGTCAAGGAGGGGGATAGGTTGACCTAGCCAAGGCCTTATATATAAATAAAAAAGCGGGCCTTTTCACCCGCTTTTACTGAGTAAAGTGGAGAGACAAAAAACATTCTTAGAATCAGTTGGTCTGTATTTGGACCTTCTTAACCGTTTCGGCCTTTACCTTAGGCATCTTCAGGGTAAGAACCCCCTTTTTGTATGTGGCCTTTACCTTGTCAGGGTCAATTTCAGCAGGCAGTTGAATGGTCCGTGAGAACATCCCGTAAGTGCGTTCAATCTTGTGGAAGTTCTCGCCTTCTTCTTCCTTCTCCTGCTTGCGTTCTCCCTTAATGGTTACCGTATGACCAGTTATGGACACATCAATATCATCAGGCTCCATACCTGGAAGTTCTGCCCTTACAATGATCTCTTTGGATGTTTCAGAGAGATCCACTACAGGCATCCATTCACCCTCGCCGGTCCGGAAAAATGAAGGCCTCCATTCAAAAAAACGCTCAAACAGCCTGTCAACTTCTTTCCGAAATTTTTCAACATCCTTTTTTTCTCTCCATGGGGTCAGACTAGGCATTGTAATCACCTCCTAAGTAGTTTTCAAAAAAATAAGCCAGGACACCAAGTTGTCAAGGTCTTATAAACAGGCGAAGCTCCCCCGCTCGGATTACAAGGGGCAGGTAACAAGGGCTATTCTGGGAATTTTGGGTTAATATCCGTTCTTTACTTCAAATGGGAAGAGGGGAGTGTCTTGACAACGCTTCTCTGGAAGCTAGAATTATTTTTGTAATTCCATTGCCGTGGAAGTTGTGAAGATGAGACAGAAGGATTACTATAAAATCTTAGGCGTGTCACGTAACGCCAGTCGTAAAAATATCCGGGACGCTTTTAGGCGCCTGGCCAAAAAGTACCACCCAGACAAGGCAGGTCCAGGAGCCAAGCACCGTTTTCAAGACGTACAGGAGGCCTACGAGGTGCTATCAAATCCCCAAAAGCGGAGGGCCTACGACCGCCAAGTTAGCAGCCGGAGGAGGCGCTTTCATGATGGTTCTGCTTCCATTTATGACACTACTTTTGGACAAAATTCCATCTTCCAGGAGTTCTTTCACAGGAAGCCCTATTTTGATAGAGAGGCGGCGTATGTATCTCAGATGCACAGGCAGTGGAGTTCTAATCCAGACTTGGTGCTTACCCTCACAGCCGAGGAGGCCGAGATAGGGGGCAGGGTGGAGTTAGAAGTGCCTTACTATAGGACATGTCCTCAGTGTGGAGGCAGTGGAGAGTTTTGGTTTTTCTCCTGTTCAGCATGTATGGGCCATGGACTCTTGAGAGGGAGAAGGAGACTTTCAATAAATATCCCTGCAGGTGTTGAGGATGGCTCTGTCCTCGAGGTCCCCATTAAGGCATCAGGCCTACTGAGGCCTTTCATAAAGGTCCTGATCGAAGTCCGCAAATAGTGTTTGGTTCACCTCTTTACCTCCAAGGCGTGTATCGTTTCCCCTTGGGTTATAGAAGAGCCTCTAAAAGGAGTAGTTTTTTGAAAACCCTGAAGTACGAACAACTTCTTGGTTTTTGTTTAGTATGCCAATGTGTTGGTGCGCAAAAAGTTCTTAGAGACAATTGACTTACCAAAAACAGCCCTTATTTTTGTTGGGGGTCCGAAATTATCAATCTCATGGAGGCAAAGTTACCGATGCAAATAAAATACACTTTTAAGAATTTCAAGGATAATGAACACGCAGATCTTAAACGGGCGGTGAAAGAGCTTGCGGAGACTAAGTTGGAACCACATCTCAAGAGGGTTGAGGTAGCCAGAGTAAGGCTTGGCGTTCAAATAGAGAGACACAAAACCAAGGATAGGAATACGGTCGCCCTGAGATTGCATCTTCCCAAGAAAGTCTTGGTTAGTAAAGAGGAGGCCCAAAATTTGGAATCTGCTCTCAACGAGGCCTTCGAGGAGCTCCAAAGGCAACTCATGAGATATGTAGCCAGACTTCGGAAGGAAGATCAATGGAGGCGTAAGGCCCGAAGGGCCCAATTGAGAAGGCTGAAAGCCGCTACAGGCGCTGCAGCACGAGAGGATCGCCAAGCCTACTATGATCTTGTGCATAAACACATACCAAAACTAGAAAGATTTGTGCGCCACGAACTTACTTACATGCGTGCCAGTGGAGACCTTCCCCCTGACTATCCAAGGATAGAGGATATAGTTGATGAGACATTGGCGCGCGCTTTTAGTGAGCTGGACAAAAAGCCCTCCCCCCTTTCCATAGACAACTGGCTAATTCGGATCGCTATAGACATCATAGCCGAGGAGGTGGCTAGATTCAGGGCTGAAGAGGGAATGGAGTCCATTCACAAGAGCGTCAGTCCCCTTGAATTGATCCCAGAGGATGAGATCTTTGAGTTCTGGGAGCCTGATGAGATGTTGACCATCGAAGACTTGGCCGCCAATCCACAAGTTCATAAAGCCACAGAGCCAATCGAGGAAAAAGAAGGTCGACTCTATTTTTATAAGCTGCTAGGCCTGCTTCCAGTGAAATGGAGAAGGGCATTGACCCTCCATGTGATAGAAGGCGTTCCCATGGACCAAATAGCTGAGACCATGGGCGTAGATGAAGACACTGTAAAGCGGTGGATTGAGCATTCCGAGGCTTACTTGCGCGAGAAAATGATCGAAGCCGATTATTCGCCTCCAGAGACAGGGTCATACCTGGACTATTTAGTGCTATATCCAACCCCTGAGGAATATAAGGAACAAATAGAAGAAGAATTCAGAAAGCTCGTTGGGCTTCAGGGGAAGTGATGTAAGGATTTCGGAAAGAATCCCAGGAGGTGGTTTCTAGTGAACTGTGCCAAGTGTGGTGCCGAAATCTTGGAAGATGAAGTATATGAACACGCTGGCGAGACCTTGTGTGAAGATTGCTACCTAGATGTGAAGGCCTCCCCAAAGGTTTGCGATCCGTGGGCGGTTTATACTGCCAAAAAAGAGGCTAAAGGCAGACCTGCCTTGACCCCCCTTCAAGAAAGGATTGTTGCTCTGCTCAAACAAAAAGGCCCTATAAGTCTGGAAGAGATCTGCCAAGAGCTAGGCATCGATGAAGTTGAATTTAAAAGCAATTTTGCTCCCCTTCGTCATATGGAATTGGCAAGGGCCGTTAAGGTGGGGAAAGAGGTGAAATATACCACCTTCTGAGTGTGAGGATGCCCAACCCGGTTTTTGAGATAGAGCACCTCCAATCAGGAGGGCTCATCACCAACTACTATTGCACCTCCAGGTGTGCTCATTGTCTTTATGCCTGCAGCCCCAACTGGCCCAAGTACTACCTGGACCCTGAAGTGGCCCGTAAAAACATGCTGAAGATAATGGAGCTTGGCTGTTCTTCCATCCATATCGGCGGGGGTGAGCCCTTTCTCAATCCAGAGGGTCTCAAGGCCATAGTTGAAACCGCCGTTTCCTTGGGCATGGCGATAGAATATGTTGAAACCAACTCTTCGTGGTATAAAGACATGGGAGGGGCTTGCACCCTGTTGGAGTCGTTGAGGGAAAAGGGGTTGACTTGCCTGCTGGTTTCCATAAGCCCCTTTCACAATGAGCATATCCCGCTTTGGAAGGTAAAGGGCGTGATGGAGGCCTGCGGAAAGGTAGGTATCAGGGCCTTTCCATGGATACCCGAATTTTGTGAAGAAATAGAGGCATTAGGTGATAGCGGCACCCATAAGCTCTCTGAGTTCGAAGAAAAATATGGCCCTGGATACTTGAAAGGGCTTCCATCGCGCTACTGGATCCACTGGGGAGGGAGGGCAATCAAGACCTATGCGGAGATTTTTGGAAGCAAACCATTCGAAGAGGTGCTAAGAGAAGGGGGTGGTAGATGCCTTCAGCTCCTGGATGTGAGCCACTTTCACCTTGACCTTTTTGGCAACTATGTCCCAGGGTTGTGTTCAGGGCTTGCCATTGAGAGGGAGGACCTGGGAACGCCCATATCAACTGAAAAATATCCTCATCTTTCCATCCTATTTCAAGCGGGCGTGAGGGGGCTTTATGAGCTGGCATCAAATAAGTATGAATTCAAACCGTCTGAGAGCTATATGTCAGCATGCCACCTCTGCCTCGAGATAAGGAAACATCTTGTATTAAACAAAGATGTCAACTCCCCTGATCTCCAACCCATAGAATTTTACGGCCAGCTTTGAGGGTACATCTCTCTCAGGGGAACAGGAAATCGATACAATGGGCAAGACACACATTGTCTGCACATGCAGGCACGAGCCCATTGTCGATCCTGTGGAAACACAGGTTACACTTCTGCGCAATGCCCCTTTCCTGGTCCACTGATATGGCATCATAAGGGCACTCATCAACGCACAGTCCACATCCGCTACATTGTTCCTGATCCAGGATGACAATTCCATCTGCCCTTTTTTCTATCGCCCCTTCCGGACATGCCTCCATACAAGGGGGGGCATCGCAGTGCTGGCAGAGGCGCACACGGAATACAAATTCCAGCTTATCATCTACTGCCCGGGGACCATCTTCCACTACCTTGATTAATTGAACCCCTTCGGGCACATTCAGTTCCTGCTTGCAGGCTACTTCACAGGTCCTGCAACCCCAGCAACTTTCCTCGTTGATCGCCAGTTTATATCTATTCATAGGGGACCCCTTCCTCCTTTCTTCCTCTCCTATCCTTCTATCTCCTAGCTAACTCCTGTCTTCTGCCTCCTCACCCTCCGGATAAATCCGGCAGAGCAGACACCGCACGTGGGTGGCCCCCATGGCTGGATCGCAGTTTTCATAGTCATTGCTTGTAAGCACATTGATGTTGGATCGGTCCCAGCCATGGGAGGGGCCCTTTTCCTCTGGAAACCACCAACCATGCTCGGCAGACACTACCCTTGGGTGCATGCCCGCAAAATACTTGGCCCTTTGCCTTACCTTCCCCCGTGGGGATTCAATGATCACCCAGTCACCATCTTCAATTCCCTCCTTTTTAGCAGTATCAGGATGGATTTCCACAACAGGGTCGTGGTGCAACTCCCTCATCCAGGGGAGCTGGCGGTTTTCCGTGTGGAAGAAACCCGGCAGGCGCCTTCCGGTAATCAGGATGTATGGATATTGATTATAGAGCTCAGGGGTGCTGTACGGGCCTTCAGGGGGCTCCCGAAACTGGGGGAGGGGATCATAGCCCCATTTCTCCAGCAGGGTGGAGCATAGCTCAACCTTCCCTGTGGGAGTTGAAAAGCCCCTTTCCTTGTACTTTTCGTATTCAACCTTGCCTCGCAGATAATCCATTTCCTTGAATTGCTTCCATGTTAGGCCCATGGGCTCCAGGATCCAGTCCAGGGCCTGCTCAAAGTTGTCCCACCAGTGCTCACCCTGCCCCACCCTATGGGCCAGATCGTTGAGCATTTCATGATCAGCCCGGCACTCGCCCACCTGAATCACCTTTCTCCTGGGCAGTATGTAACCGTGTCGTTTCCAGAAATCGCCGATGTAGTCCATCTCAAGCCAAGTGGCAGCGGGAAGCACGATGTCGGCAAGCTCAGCCGTGGGTGTGATGAAGAAGTCAGCCACGGCCATGAATTCCACAGCCTCCAAAGCCCTTTGAACATAGCGGGCGTTTGCCCTCGTAAGAAGGGGATTTGAGCTGATGAAAAAGAGCATCTTCACGGGATAAGGCTTTTCTTCCAGAATGGCATCCCACACGCATTTTGAATTGATGATGGCAAAGTTGCCGGCAAGCCGGAACCGCTCCCCCCCAAGCCGTTTTGCGGCCTGTTCCTTGGGCAGCATCTTGTGGGCCCCGAACTCACTTACTGTCCTTATTCTCGGCGGCTTGAAGAGCACCTGGCCGCCTGGGACATCCAGGTTTCCTGTAATGGCCATAAGGGCCATTAAGGCTCGGTCGTTGTCCGCACAGGTGACCTGCTGCTCGATTGCCACCCCCCACTGAATGCCGGCAGGCTTGATGGTTGCATAGAGGCGTGCCGCCTGGGCTATCTTTTCCTTGGGCACCCATGTGATCTTTTCCACACGCTCCAGAGTATATTCACTGACTCGCTTCTTAAACTCATTCCAGCCATGGACCCACTTTTCCACGAAATCCTTGTCATACAGACCTTCTTGAATGATCACATTGGCCATACCAAGGGCCAGGGCCGTATCCGTGCCAGGCCTCAGTTGCAGCCACACATCAGCCCTGGCCGCAATGCGGGTGAGCCGGGGATCCACCACAATGAGCTTGGCTCCCTTGTCCACTGCCACGGAAAAGGGCTCACCCTTGTACTCATCCGGGTTGCTGATGATAATGTTATTCCCCCACACCAATATGCAGCGGGGAGAGTTTTCATAGTCCACTATCGGGTTGGAACCGCATGTAATAATTCCTGTCGCCACCCGGGGGCCATAGCAGAAGTGGCCTGCGGTGAGCACATTGGGCGTGCCAAGCAGATTTGCAAACCGGTATATGACCGCTTCGTTTTCCCGTCCGGTTCCATATCCCAACACAATGGATTCAGGCCCATATTGTTGCTTGTAACGAAGGATCTTCTCTGCAATGGCATCAAGCGCCTCGTCCCAGGAAATCCGCTCCCATCTTCCACTGCCCTTTGGGCCAATACGGCGCACAGGGCAGGTGAGGCGGTCAAGGTGATATGCCAATTGAATGGAGGCAAAGGCCTTGGAGCAAAGGGTTCCGTGGTTTATGGGGCAATCTGGATCTCCTGCGATTTTTACTGCTTTTCCGCCCCTTACATAAACCAAAACACCACAGCCGCCATGGCACATGCGGCAATGGCTTTTGACGACCCGGTCAAACCCGTATGTCTCCATCTCCTTTTGAATATTGGAATGCCTGAATGAACCCATCGTGTTTCCTCCGTCTACAATCCGGGCCGTGCAAGGCCCAACTCCTCGGAAATCTTTCGGGCACCGCTTGAGACAAGGGGGCCGAACTCTGCTATCTTGGCCTCTGGATATGTCCCGATCAAAATGACACACCCTAGCACACGGCCCTCTCCATCCAGGACCGCTGAACTTACTGCGTTTATGCCGGGCTGAAGCTGCCCCCGGTCCTCAGCAAAACCGGTGGCCCTTGCCTTTATGATTTCTTTGTTAAGTAGTTCAATATCGAATTTGTCAGGGTCTCCGTAAAAGTAGAGTTTTTTTCTGGATAGCACCTTTTTTCGTTCTAAGTCGCTCAGCATGGAGACTATGGCCTTGCCATGGGCACCCGCAGTCATGTGAAACCTGTGGCCTATGCCGATGTTTACCCCGATAACATTGTCGCCTTCATGTTTTGCTATTATAAAGAGCTGTTCCGCACTCAAGAGCCCAAAAAGGGATGTTTCCCCGGTACTGGAGGATAGTTTTTCAAGGTAAGGAGTTACGAGTTTTACTATATCCATACCCTCTATGGCGCTTCTACCAAGGTAGGCCAGGGCAGGGCCCAAGGTATAAGTCTTTCCGATCTCTTCCCTTTGAACAAATCCAAACTTGGAAAGGGTATTCAAGATAGAGTAACCCTTGCTGTTGTGGATTCCCACTTCAGTGCAAATGGTCTTGAGGTTCATTCCCAACCCAGGACGCCTCGCAAGGCAGATCAATATCCTACAGGCCTGCTCCACTGCTGGGACCGAATATGCATATGTGGATTTTTGTGTCTTTTTCATTGGATATGATTTTTAAGATAAAAAAGGTTTCTAGATACAAAATTGATTTCTATATACAAAAAACAATAAAAAAATCAACAAAAAAATCAGATTTATTACGCCCATCAATCAGTTGATAACGATTCTACCTGGTCCGCATCAAAAGTAAGGGAGCTCTTAGTGGGGAGATGAAAGAGTTGCTGGACACTGCGGCAAGAAAGGCCCGATGAAACATCTTTTCCAGGGGCAGGAATGCATCCAGGGGAGTAAAAGAGAAAAGGAGAGGTATCGCCAGAAGGGGCCGCCTGTAAAAATAAGAAAGGGCGAGGCCAATTGGCTACACCCTTTTTTCCTTAAATGGGGTGAGTGATGGGACTTGAACCCACGACCGCTGGGGCCACAACCCAGTGCTCTACCGGCTGAGCTACACCCACCATTTTCCGGATAGGTTAGCACATGGAGGGCTGGGTTTCAAGAAAAACCCTATTCGTCTAGGCGGCATGCCTTAGCTCAAAGTTTGCCTCTGGAGGCGGGAAAATGGATTTTAGCTTCTCCTCCAGCTTTGAAGCTATTTCTCTGTGGACGTTCAGTTTTGTCTCCTTTATCTTGTCTTGCTTCTCAAAGATCCTGAAACACTCTAATACCTTTTCCACCTCTGTGTCTGCATTGAAGCGCACTCTAAAGATTTCATCTTGGCATTCGTATTTTACGGCCTGGCGCTTCAGGATCTCTTCCAAGGTCTTGGCCCTCTGGGGGCCGCTTTGGTTTTGTGTGGCCCGTATCTCCACCACTACGGTAATAGCCTCTTCATCGTATATTATCTGGAAATCCATGGTTTTGATTTGATCTGGGATCATCTAGTGCCTCCTGGGTTTCTTAATTTGACGCATACGTAATTTGTGTCTATTATCGACCAAATTCATAACCATCTTAAATTCGGATGTGGTTGAGAGGGGAACAAACATGAAAGAAGAAAAGACGGGGCTGCTAAGAGCCATCCCAGCCGTTGACAAGCTGCTTGAAACGGATGACTTAAAAAAGGCCTTGGACGTGTTTCCCAAGACCTTGATTAAGAAGGCTATCCATACGGTTCTAAACAGACTGAGAGCCGGGATAAGAAATGGGACAATTAGGGATATGGAGCAACTTTCGGTTCAAGCTGTCTCAGGAAACGTGCTTCAGACCTTAAGGGAACTGGATCGGCCCAGTTTGCGGCCTGTCATAAATGCCACCGGGGTGGTTATCCATACAAATCTCGGCCGGTCACTCTTGGCTCAACAAGTCTTGGAAAGCCTTGCCCCTGGGGCCGGGCAATACAGTAACCTTGAATACAATCTAGCAGAGGGCAGAAGGGGCAGCCGTTATGTACACGTACAGGGGCTGCTCAGGGAGCTTACAGGCGCTGAGGATGCAATGGTTGTTAACAATAATGCCGCCGCCGTCTTGATAAGCTTGGAGACCCTTGCAAAGGGACGCAAGGTGGTGGTATCGCGGGGCGAACTGGTGGAGATAGGAGGTTCGTTCAGGATCCCCGAGGTGATGCGAAAAAGTGGAGCCATCATGGTTGAGGTTGGGGCCACAAACAAGACCCACCTCAGAGACTACGAAGAGGCCATAGTGCCTGAGACCGCCTTACTGCTAAAGGTTCACCAAAGTAATTTCCACATGGTAGGATTCACCCAGCAAGTGAGCACTGCCGAGCTGGTGGAACTTGGAAGGAGGTACAGCATCCCGGTGATGGAAGACCTTGGAAGTGGCTGTTTTATTGAATTTTCCCGCTACGGTCTCCAAAAGGAACCCACCGTCCAGGAGGTGCTTGCCCAAGGAGTGGATTTGGTTACATTCAGCGGTGACAAGTTGCTGGGGGGGCCGCAGGCAGGCATCATCCTTGGCCGCAAGGACATTGTTGAGGCCATACGCAAGAATCAGCTCAACCGCGCCCTCAGGATCGACAAACTCACTCTTCTGGCACTGGAAGGAACCTTGCGCCTTTACAGGGACGAGGCCACAGCAATCAAAGACATACCTACCCTAAGCATGATATGTGAGCCCTATCAGGGCTTAAGAAATAAGGCCAATCGGTTGAGGCGAAGAATCGGAAAGATTGAACCGGCCAACTTTTCCATCCAAATGGCAGACGGCAGCTCTAAAGTGGGCGGGGGGGCCTTACCGTTGCTGGAGCTTCCCACGAGACTGATATGCTTGGTCCCTGGTAGGCTGGCCGCACATGTGATGGAACAATGGTTGCGTTCTTATGATCCTCCCATAATCGTGAGAGTGGAAAAGGAGAGGGTGGTGTTGGATGTGAGGACAATACTTGAGAGGCAATTTGCCACTGTGGCAAAGGCCCTCCAAGAGTTGAGCAAATTGCAATAAAAAGGGGGCCATGGTGTGTTTGGAGGCGAAGAGCGGCCATGGCCCAAATGAATGCACTCCGGCTCAAATACTCTCTTTCAGGGCCTTTGCAGGACGGAAGCGGACTGTCTTGCCGGCCTTTATCTTGATTTCTTCGCCCGTTTGAGGATTTCTACCTTTTCTTGCCTTTCTTTTGCTCACCATAAACGAGCCAAATCCTGTCAGGGCCAATTTCCCTTCTTTCTTTAAAGTCTTCTTGGCTACCTCAATGAAGGCGTTCAGGGTCCTTTCCGTATCGGCCTTGGTGAGATTGGTGATCTTTGCGATTTCAGATACCAGTTCAGCTTTTGTCATAGTCTCCTCCCCTTTTGATA
>Ga0256835_1000946_pt1 | contig 18699 bp, 19 predicted proteins | sample PIR30metaG_FD_185972 | JGI IMG/M metagenome (GOLD analysis project Ga0256835, IMG submission 185972) | Hydrothermal vent microbial communities from East Pacific Rise, Pacific Ocean - PIR-30 | ecosystem: Environmental > Aquatic > Marine > Hydrothermal vents | place: Pacific Ocean: East Pacific...
GAAGGCGCGTAAGGCCATGATAAAGATACCAATGAAAGGTAACACGTTGCCGCATGAAGTGATCGGCCACTTTGGAGCAGGCAGTGTTCTGTTAAAACCAGCTTCCCCTGGTACGGGTGTTATTGCTGGCGCTGTGGTACGTGCCATTATGGAGGCTGCCGGCATTCAAGATATCTTGACCAAATGTATAGGCACAAATAATCCTCACAATGTTGTGCGAGCAACATTTAAGGGCTTTGAAGATCTGATACAATCAACGGCTATCACTAATGCTAGAAAGCATAAAGCTGAACAAAAGGCCGCCTGAAAAACGTAACTGGAGAAGTTGCACCATGATTACACTGGATAAATTGCATCCCCACAAAGGAGCAAAAAGGAATAAAAAACGATTGGGCCGTGGAAGGGCCTCTGGCTTAGGTAAGACAGCAGGTAAAGGTATGAAAGGCCAGAAGTCACGCTCTGGCGGTGGTGTGCGTCCAGGTTTTGAGGGCGGACAAATGCCAATATATCGCCAGCTTCCCAAAAGGGGTTTTAAAAATCCTTTTAGGAAAATTTTTGGCATTATTAATGTCGGCGCTCTTGAGGAAAAAGGCCTGGAAGGCCAGGTTGATCTAGCACGTTTAAAAGAGCTAGGCATGATTGGCAAAAGATATTCTCTGCTAAAGATATTGGGAGAAGGAGAATTGAAGACACCCCTGGAGATAAAAGCTCATGCCGTAAGCAAGACAGCAAGGGCCAAAATCGAAGCTGCTGGTGGCAAAATTGAAATTTTAGGTGATGAGGCATAGGAGAATATAGTGCTCAAGGGTGTTGAGGGCCTGGGACAGGTCCCCGAATTGCGGAGAAGAATACTTTTTACCCTGGCTTTTTTAGCCATTTATAGAATTGGCGTTCAAATTCCAGCCCCTGGTATTGATGCAGAGGCACTGGCTTCATTTTTTGCTAGAAGTCAGGGTACCCTTTTCGGTCTCTTTGACATGTTTTCTGGTGGTGCCTTAAAGCGGCTTTCTATTTTCGCCCTTGGTATAATGCCATATATTAGCGCCTCAATCATTTTGCAACTTCTGCAGGTTGCCGTACCGCATTTAGAGCAATTGAAAAAGGAAGGTGAAGCAGGCCGCCGCAAGATAAGCCAATATACCCGTTATGGTACTGTTGTTCTTAGTATGATACAGGGGTTGGGTATTGCTATAGGGCTTGAGAGTATGACATCTCCTGCTGGAATACCGGTTGTTGCTATGCCAGGCTGGGGATTCAGGCTTATCACAGCGCTTACACTCATGTCAGGAACAGTGTTTCTGATGTGGTTGGGTGAACAAATTACTGAACGCGGTATTGGTAATGGCATATCTATGATAATTTTTGCAGGTATTGTCGCTAGAATGCCCTCAGCTATTATTAATACTTTTAGACTTGTCCGTACAGGAGAGCTTCATCCAGCACTTTTGCTCTTTCTTATAATAATGATGGTGGCTGTTATAGCCTTTATCTGTTTTATGGAGCGGGCTCACAGGAGAATACCAATCCAATATGCCAGAAGAGTAGTAGGTAGACGGGTATATGGTGGGCAGAGCACCCATCTGCCACTTAAAGTAAATACGGCAGGAGTTATACCTCCAATTTTTGCTTCTTCCATAATGATGTTTCCTGCTACAATTGCTAATTTTGCCAGAGTACCCTGGATGGAATCCATTTCTCAGGCTTTAAGGCCGGGTAATCCCATTTATGAAGCCTTATTCGTGGCTTTTATTATATTTTTCTGCTATTTTTATACAGCTATAACCTTTAATCCTTCAGATATGGCAGAGAATTTAAAAAAATATGGCGGCTATATCCCTGGAATTCGGCCTGGTAGAAGGACAGCAGAATATATTGACAAAGTGCTAACCAGAATTACGTTGATAGGCGCAATTTACGTTGCAGGAATCTGCGTGTTGCCAGATATCTTGATATCCAAATTGAACGTGCCTTTCTACTTTGGAGGCACGGCTTTACTTATTGTGGTTGGTGTGGCAATGGATACTATGGGGCAGATAGAGTCACATCTGATTACGAGAAGTTATGATGGTTTTGTAAAAGGCGCTAGAATAAAAGGCCGTAGAGGCTAATTGAAGGTAAAAGAGCCCTGTTGCAGGGGCCTAATAATCTTGTGAAAAAAAAACTACCTGGTAAAAGTGGTATAATTTTAAAGGCCGATTGGGAAATTGATATATTGCGCAAGGCCAATTCGATAGTTGCTAAGGTCTTGCAAATGTTAAAAGGGCAACTTAGCGAAGGTATAACTACCTATGAATTAGACAAATTGGCTGAGAATGAAATCAAAAAATGCGGTGGAAGCCCAGCATTTAAAGGATATAAAGGTTATCCAGCCAGTTTGTGCATTTCGATAAATGAAGAAGTAGTTCATGGCATCCCTAAAAAGGACAAGGTGCTAAAATCAGGCGACTTGGTCAGTATGGACATAGGGGTTGTGTACGACGGATATGTTGGGGATGCTGCTTTGAGCGCTACAGTAGGAGCTCCTTCCAAAGAGGCTGCAGATCTAATTGCAGTGACTGAAGGGGCCTTGATAAAAGGTATAACTCAGGCGCGGCCCAAAAATAGGCTTGGGGATATATCTCATGCAATTCAGCGTCATGTTGAAAATGCTGGATATAGTGTGGTAAAGCAGTTTGTGGGTCATGGTATTGGCAAATCCCTTCATGAGCCGCCTGAAATCCCTAATTTCGGGCGAAAGGGTCGGGGGCCAGTATTAAAGCCTGGAATGGTGTTAGCAATAGAACCAATGGTCAACATTGGTTCTGGTGACGTGAAAATTTTGGATGATGGATGGACAGCAGTGACCGCGGATGGATCACTGTCAGCTCATTTTGAGCATTCAGTAGCGATAACAAAAAAGGGGCCCGTGATTTTAAGTGTTCCAGATTAATTAATGGATTAGGGTTCTTTTAGAGAAGGCGAAGAAAATGGCAAAGGCAGACGCAATACAGGTGGAAGGCAAGGTTATAGAGACATTGCCCAATGCCATGTTTAGGGTTGAGTTGGACAATGGCCACAAGGTCTTGGCCCATATTTCTGGCAAAATGCGCATGCATTATATAAGAATATTGCCAGGGGACAGGGTGACTGTGGAATTGTCTCCTTATGATCTAACGCGAGGCAGAGTAATATATAGAGCAAAATAGTTATTTAAAGACTATTGACGATAAGGAGTGCTTGAAATGAAAGTCAGGGCATCAGTCAAAAGAAGGTGTAAAGACTGCAAAGTTATCCGCCGCAAAGGTATAGTACGGGTGATTTGCAAAAATAAAAGACACAAGCAGCGTCAAGGTTAATAGGGGGAACAATGGCACGAATAGCTGGTGTTGATTTACCAAAAAATAAGCGCTTAGAAATAGCGCTTACCTATATTTATGGTATCGGCCGTACATCTGCTCAGAAGATTCTGGATAAGGCGGGAATCCCTTGGGATAAGAAGACCGACGAGCTTACTGATAGCGATATAACCGCAATTAGAAAGATTATAGATAGTGAATATAAGGTAGAAGGAGATTTAAGACGAGAAATCTCAATGAATATCAAGCGGCTTATGGATCTTGGATGCTATAGAGGGCTGCGGCATCGTCGAGGTTTGCCTGTGCGTGGCCAGCGTACTTCTACAAATGCACGTACACGTAAGGGTCCAAGAAGAGCTGCTATCAAGAAAAAGAAGAAGACATAAAGGGAGGAGTTTGTTAAATGGCCCGGCCAAGACGGGGAAAAAGAAAAGAAAAAAAGAATATTCCTGAAGGGATAGCCCATATACAGGCTACTTTCAATAATACTATAGTCAATATTACAGATAAGCAGGGGAATACGATTGCTTGGGCCAGTGCAGGCACTCAGGGGTTTAAAGGTTCCCGGAAAGGCACTCCTTTTGCCGCCCAATTAGCAGCTGAAAATGCTGCTAAAAAAGCGGCAGAGCATGGAGTAAGAAGCGTTGAAGTGCATATTAATGGCCCGGGTTCTGGTAGAGAGGCCGCTTTGAGGGCATTGCAACTGGCAGGCTTTCAGATAACAGTAATCAAAGATGTTACCCCAATACCTCATAATGGATGTCGGCCTCCTAAGAGAAGACGCGTCTAAATAATTTAGGATCAGGAAAACGGAGGAAAGTTTTGGCACGATATACAGGACCACGTTGTCGTCTTTGCAGAAGAGAAGGAACAAAACTTTTTTTGAAGGGCGACAGATGCTATTCGGATAGATGTGCATTTGAGAGAAGGAGTTATGCTCCAGGTCAGCATGGACAGGCTCGGATAAAAGTTTCAGACTATGGTATCAGGCTTAGAGAGAAGCAGCGGGTGCGTCGTATGTATGGCATCCAGGAGAAGCAGTTCCGTCGTTACTTTGATTGGGCCGATCGTCAAAAAGGAGTCACAGGTACTAATCTTCTTGTACTGCTTGAGCGTCGTTTAGATAATGTGGTTTATCGGCTTGGATTTGCTGATTCTAGGGCTCAAGCTCGTCAGCTAGTTACTCATCGTCATTTTTTGGTAAACGGCAAAATGGTTAACATACCATCTTATTTGGTTAAGGTGGGAGATGTGATTGAGGTAGCTGAAAAGAGCAAAGAGATCCTCCCCATTAAGACTGCCCAAGAGGCTTTGGCCCGCCGGGGTGTACCAGAGTGGCTTGAATTGGATGCAGAGAAATTAAAGGGAACTGTGAAATCATTCCCCGAAAGAAGTCACATAACCATGCCAATCCAAGAACAATTAATTGTAGAGTTTTATTCAAAATAGAGATCGGCAAGGCAGATCAAGAGAAAAGGATATGGCCAATAAAAAAGATTCAACAACCACCGAAGCAGCAGTGGAACAAACTCTCTTTTATCACAATTGGAGGGATTTGATCCAGCCTAAAAAACTAAAGGTTGATCCAGACACCCATACTGAGAGTTATGGTAAGTTCTCATGTGAACCTTTAGAGCGAGGGTTTGGTACAACCCTTGGTAATGCTTTAAGGCGAGTGCTTTTATCCTCACTTCAGGGGGCCGCAATTGTTTCTGTGAAGATTGATGGTGTGCTCCATGAGCTATCCAGTGTCACAGGAGTGTTGGAAGATGTGACCGACATTATTTTAAATTTGAAAGGCGTAAAGCTTCGATTGTTCCAGGATGAAGCAAAGCCTTTGCTTATCGAGAAGGATGGCAAGGGTAAGGTTACAGCTGGTGACATCATAGCTCCTGAAGGTGGAGTAGAGGTTTTAAATCCCGACCATCATATTTGCACTGTAACAGGGGATGAAGGCATCAGGATGGAAATGATTTGTAAATGGGGTAAAGGTTATGTCCCAGCTGAACGAAATAAAGATCCTGATCAGCCTATTGGAACTATTGCTATAGATGCGCTTTTTTCTCCTATAGAAAAAGTTAAATTTGTTGTAAGTCAGGCAAGGGTGGGGCAAATAGCAGATTATGATAAATTGGTTTTAGAGGTTTGGACAGATGGTAGCGTCAAACCAGAAGATGCCATTGCATACGCTGCTAAGATACTTAAAGAACAGCTCACCATTTTCATCAATTTTGATGAGAAGGAAGAGCCTGATGAGGAAAAACAGGATTTTGACTTTGAAGGTTTAAATAAATATTTGAACAGAAAAATTGATGAGTTAGAATTTTCTGTTCGTTCTGCCAATTGTTTGAAAAACGCCAATATCCATTATATTGGAGAGTTGGTGCAAAAAACAGAGCAGGAGATGCTGAAGACCAAAAACTTTGGCAGAAAATCTCTAAAAGAAATCAAAGAAATTTTGGGAGAAATGGGACTTGAGCTTGGTATGAAGCTTGAGGGTTGGACACCTCCCAAAGAAGAATCTACAGAAGAAGAAACAAAAAAAGAGGTTAAAAAATCATGAGGCATCGCAAACGTACACGCAGGCTTGGACGTACCACTCCACATCGCCAGGCAATGATGAGAAATATGGTAGCCTCCCTCTTTCAGCATGGGCGAATTATTACAACGGACACCAGGGCTAAAGAATTAAGGCGTTTGGCTGATAGAATGGTGACATTGGCTAAAGATGGCAGTCTTCATGCCCGCCGGCAGGCTCTGACAGTGATACGTGATAGAGATATAGTGGCAAAGCTGTTTGAGGAATTAAAACAGAAATTTGTATCGAGAAATGGTGGCTACACCAGGATAATCAAAATTGGCCCCAGGCGGGGAGATGCCGCTTTGATGTCCTATGTGGAATTGGTTACAGAGAGTCTGGAACGTCCTAAAAAGAAGAAAAAGGGTAAAGCTGCTGAAGTTGCTGCAGCCGCGGCAGGTGTAATACCTCAGGCTAAAACTGCTTCTGAGGAAGAACCCGCTGAAACTAAAGAAGAAGTCCCAAGTGAAGCTGGCCAGCCTGCAGAAGCAGAGACAGAAAAGGTTGGTGAGTCTGAACCCGAAACCAGTTCAGAAGAAGAATCTGCCGCTGCCGAAGAAGCATCTGAAAGCAGTGATGAATCGGTGGAAACTGAGGACTCTGTTCAGGAGGAAGAACAAGATCAACCTGAACAAAGAGAAACTCCAAAAGATGATGACAACACTCAATAATCAATAGAAAAATTTACTGAAAAGGTGGAAATAACAATAAATAGTATATTCAGATTGTTAAACCTTTTAAATCCGCTTTGACACTTTTGGATTCCCAAGATATTTTCTAACCCAATTAAAAATTATCAGGCTATGATAGCCCTCACAAAGCAGTTAGAGCTTTCTGAGGGCTTTTTTTGTGGTAAAAATGGGGGGTTATGGGTAGGGTCGTTGTTTTTGCCCTGGGGGACGATTGCCCCCCAGGGTTTTTTTGCCTTGATCAATTTTAAAAAGGTACAATTAAATCTTTATCTTTTTTACTCTTTGATTTTTTTAAGCTTGCTACTGAGACATTGTAGAAATTAATCACTTCGCGTCTGCTTATCATCCCAAGGAAGTATGTGGGATCATCATCTTTTACCACAGGCATTCTATCAATATTCCTGATAGTAAATTTTTTAAGCAGCGTATTTAGGTCTTCAGAAGGGGTAGTGGTAATGATATCTGTGCGGGCAACATCCTTCATGATGACAATATCTCCCAATTCTGAAACGCTGAAAAGGAAAGAACGTATATCATTTATGGAAAATATTCCTGTAAGCCGTTTATTTCTGTTAACTACTGGGAAATAGTGCTGTTCTGTTTGGCTAAAGAACTTGCAGAATTGTTCAAAGGTCATGTCTTCAGGAATTACTGCTATGCTGCTAGAAGGATTAAAAATATCCCCAACTTTTATATCCTCAAGGACATCACTAAAGAAGTCCCCTCTATGGGCTGGGGATTCCAATTTATTGAGGACCTGTTCCCTATATAAAGTCCACTTCCTGCAGAGAAAATAACTCAAGCTGCAAACAAGCATACTAGGTAAGAGCAAATGGTAAGAGCTGGTAATTTCGCTAACAACAATCACCGCAGTTATAGGAATATTGGTGCCTCCAGATAGAAATCCCGCCATGCCAACAATGATGAATGGAGCTGCACTGGGAACTATGGAGGGAGTTAAGTTATGGAATGCCATTCCCACTGCACCGCCTATACAGCCGCCAATTACTACTGATGGGCCAAAAAGTCCGCCGCTTCCACCTGATCCAATGGAAAAACTGGTGGCAACTATTTTAGCTATTGCCACTGTCAGCAAAAGAAGCCCTGGTACCTGATTGTATAGACCTTGCTGAACAAAGCCATAGCTGAAATCCAGCACTTGAGGCAGGAAGAGGCCAATAGCTCCTGTTGCCAGGCCGCCTATGGCTGGTTTGAGCCATTGGGGAAGTTTCAAGTTTTGGAAATAGTCATGAAAGCCCCAGAACATTTTTACAAAAACAAATACTCCGGCAGACAGTGCTATTGCCAAAATGGCATAAGGGCCTAAGGCCAACACATTATCAAACCGGAAATCCTTTGCTTCAAAAAGGGAGCCCCAGCCAAAAATAGTGCAGAAAAGCGAATAAGCAGTAGCTGAGGCAATAGCAGTCGGAATAACAACATCTGCCTCAAATTCTGGATCTTGATAAAGAATTTCAGCAGCAAATAGGGCTCCAGATAAAGGCGCCCGGAAGATACTGCCAATACCAGCTCCCATACCAGCTGCCATTAAAATCCGGATTTCTCTTGGAGAAACTCGCAATTTTTGGGCAATGGTAGAGCCTAATCCTGCACCAATTTGACAAATAGGCCCTTCACTGCCGCCTGATCCACCTGATCCCAGCGTAAGGGCTGAGGCAATAGTTTTTACTATGGGAACACGCACATCTATTTTCCCATCATGGTAATGATAGGCTTTTATGGCTGCATCAGTGCCGTGGCCTTGGGCTTCAGGACAGAATTTCCATACCAAAAGGCCGCTAAGCAACCCACCGAGCGCGGGAACAAATAGTAGTGTTAAACGTGATAATTCCCGGTGAGTGTGGCCGAACAGCGGGGGATCACCTGCGGGATGGGGAGGCCTGTAGCCAGCAAGAAAGTCCAGGAAAAAATAGTGACATACTTGCATTAACAAATGAAAAATAACGGCTCCCAATCCAGCCACAATTCCAACTAGAATGCAGTAAAGCAGCCATTTGCCGGTTCTTTTTGCTGGGTCATCTCCACTGCCCGGCATAATTAGCTCTTTTATAAAGCGTAATAACTTGTTATCTGCCATAACCATATGATGTACCAGGAAACCCAAATCTGCGAAAGAGGTGTTAAAAAAAGTACTAAGTTTTGATTAAGCATGCATTACTTAAGAAGAAAGTATAAAATAAATGATTTTTTTGTGGAGTAGTTTTAGTAGTGTTTTAATTTATGGAGTGAAATCGTTGACATTTTTTTTAAAGGTTAATAAGTTTGTCGTCTATTCATTTTATCCATTGGGGTGAGAAAGATGGCCAAAATGGCAGGAAAAGACATGGTTGTAGAGGCCTTGAAGCGGGAAGGCGTGGAAGTGATTTTCGGCTTTCCTGGCGGGGCAATAATTGATATTAATGATGCCTTAGAAAAAGATGGCACCATTAAGTACGTATTGGCGCGTCATGAGCAGGGTGCCACGCATGCAGCTGACGGCTATGCCAGGGCTACCGGTAAAGTAGGTGTCTGTTTGGTCACATCTGGACCAGGTGCTACCAATACAGTAACTGGGATTGCCACAGCTTATATGGATTCCATACCATTGGTTGTATTGACAGGCCAGGTGCCAACGGCACTTATTGGCAACGATGCCTTTCAAGAGGTGGACATCGTAGGCATAACCAGGCCGTGTACAAAACACAACTACTTGGTGAAAGATGTAAAAGAGCTTCCAAGGATTTTAAAAGAAGCCTTTTATATCGCCCGTACAGGAAGGCCTGGGCCAGTCTTGATAGATTTGCCCAAGGATGTGCAGAATCAGAAGGCAGAGTTTAATTATCCTGATAAAATAAAACTCCGTTCTTACAATCCTGTGGTGGAGCCTCATAATAAGCAGATAAGGCGTGCATACAGGCTAATTGAAAAGGCTAAAAGGCCAATTATTTATGCCGGTGGCGGCGTTATAATTTCAGGTGCCCATAAAGAGCTTAAGACCTTGGCAGAAACAATCCATGCTCCAGTGACCATGACTTTGATGGGGCTTGGAGCTTTTCCCGGCACCCATGAATACAGCTTGGGCATGCTTGGTATGCATGGAAGTTATTGTGCCAATATGGCAATGGCCAATACTGATTTGATTATTGCTGTGGGAGCACGTTTTGATGACCGTGTTACAGGTAAAGTAGAGGCCTTTGCTCCTTTGGCAAAGATCATTCATATTGATATAGACCCCACCTCCATACAGAAAAATGTAAAAGTGGATGTGCCTATTGTGGGTGATTCAAAGCTGGCCCTCAAAAAATTGAATAAAATTATTAAAGAAGAGGGAAGGCCGGATGAGGCATGGAGAGATCTTCATGCTGCCTGGTGGGATCAGATAAGAGCGTGGGAGAAACGTCATCCCCTTATATATAAGTTGGAAAAGGATGTGATCAAGCCGCAATATGTAATTGAAAAGCTCTATGAGATGACCAAAGATAAAGATCCCATAATAACCACTGAAGTGGGTCAGAATCAGATGTGGGCAGCTCAGTTTTTTAAATTTGACAAACCGCGCACTCTTTTGACTTCTGGAGGTCTTGGTACCATGGGGTACGGTTTTCCTGCGGCAATAGGTGCGCAAATGGCATTTCCAGACAGGCTTGTTATCGATATTGCTGGCGATGGAAGCATACAGATGAACATTCAGGAAATGGCCACTGCAATGGAACAGCGCCTTCCTGTGAAAATAGTCATTTTGAATAATGAGTTCCTAGGAATGGTTCGCCAATGGCAGGAACTCTTTTATGATAAACGCTATGCAGCCACCAAATTTTCTGTAACTCCAGACTTTGTGAAAATTGCAGAGGCCTATGGAGCAAATGGCTTTAGGGCTACCAAGCCTGAAGAGGTAGAGTCTGTATTGGAACAAGGTCTGAATGCAGAAGGCCTTACCATCATGGAATTTGCTATTGCCAAGGAAGAGGGCGTATTCCCAATGGTGCCTGCAGGGAAGGCCACCACTGAGATGCTGCTGGTGTGATCAAGAAAAGGAGCTGTATGCCATGAAACATACATTGTCAGTTTTAGTTGAAAATTGCCCTGGGGCCCTTTCCAGGATAACAGGGCTTTTTAGCGGAAGAGGATTCAATATAGAGAGCTTGAGTGTTGCTCCTACATTGGACCCAACGCTGTCGCATCTTACCTTGGTCACTAGGGGAGATGAGTTCATTATTGAACAGATTATCAAGCAGTTGAACCGTCTGGTTGATGTTTATAAGGTAGTAGATGTCAGCGAAGGTGAATTCGTAGAAAGGGAAATGGCCCTTATAAAAGTCCGGGCTGAGGATGAAACCAGGGCTGAGATATTGCGTATGTGCGACATCTTCCGCTGTAAAGTGGTGGATGTAAGCCCTAAGACCTATACCATTGAGGTTACGGGCCCGGAATCAAAGATGAAAGCGGTCACTGAACTCTTGAAGCCCTTGGGAATAAAGGAAATAGCCAGGACAGGCACTATTGCCATGTCCCGTGAAAAAAAGAGTGTCTAGCACAGGGGAACGGATATGAAAATATATTATGAAAAAGATGCGTCACTGGAGCCTTTGAAAGGTAAAACTATTGCGGTTCTGGGCTATGGCAGCCAAGGGCATGCCCATGCCCTTAATCTGCGTGACAGCGGCCTGAATGTAGTAGTAGGCCAGCGTCCGGGTTCAGCTAATTATGATCTTGCAGTAAAGCATGGTTTTGAGCCTGTTGATGCGGCAGAAGCATGTGCCAAGGCAGACGTGATAATGGTATTGGTGCCAGATCATGTACAGGGTGATTTGTATGACTCTGCCATTGCCCCTAATCTTAGTCCTGGCAATATGCTGATGTTTTCCCACGGTTTCAATATACATTTTGGCCAAATTGTTCCGCCGGCTGATGTTGATGTAACCATGGTTGCCCCCAAAGGGCCTGGTCACCTCGTGCGCAGGGAATATGAGACCGGAGCAGGTGTGCCTGCGTTGGTGGCTATTCATCAAGACGCTACAGGGGAAGCCCTTTCCAAGGCATTGGCATATGCCAACGGAATTGGTGCAGCCCGGGCAGGAATACTTGAGACCACCTTTCAAGAAGAGACTGAAACAGATCTGTTCGGCGAACAGTGCGTGCTCTGCGGTGGTGTAAGCGCACTTATCAAGGCAGGGTTTGAAACCCTGGTGGAGGCAGGCTATCAGCCAGAAATCGCCTTTTTTGAATGTTGCCATGAGCTCAAACTGATTGTTGATCTCATCTATGAGGGCGGGCTTTCAAATATGCGTTATTCCATTAGTGATACAGCAGAATATGGAGACCTGACCAGAGGCAAGCGCATAATTACGGAAGAGACGCGCAAGGAAATGAAAAAGATCCTGGATGAGATCCAAAGTGGCAGCTTTGCCAAGGAGTGGATGCTTGAGAACAAGGTTAAAGGGCCTGTCTTGAATGCCCTAAGGCGGCGGGAAAAAGAACATCCAATTGAGGAGGTAGGAGCCCGTTTGAGGGGCATGATGAGCTGGCTCAAAAAGAAATAATAGTTTATGCGCCCAGAAAGGGTTCCTGTAGCAAAGGAAGGCTGGCCCTTTATATTCTTTGCTGCTGGATCGTCTGTTATATTTGCCCTGCTTCAATGGGAGATACCTGCCGTGGCTGCCTTAGCAGTCACGGCTTTTGTGCTTTATTTTTTCAGAGATCCTGAAAGGGTGGTCCCAGATGGCAAAGGCCTTCTTGTATCTCCTGCAGATGGAAAAATAATTGAGATAGTACAAGCCCGTGAAGGCGCTCTTTCAAGTCAGGCCGCAACAAGGGTGAGTATATTCATGAATGTATTCAATGTGCATGTTAACCGTTTCCCTGTGACAGGAATTGTTAAACGGATAGAATATCAGCCAGGCTCCTTTTTGCCAGCAGACAAAAAAAATGCCTTGATTCGTAATGAACAAAACAGGCTTTTGGTTGAAGATGAGCTTGGTTACGAGATAACTGTGGTGCAGGTTGCCGGGCTTGTGGCCAGACGGATTGTATGCTGGGCTGAAACTGGGGATAAATTGAAAAGGGGGCAGCGTTTTGGGCTAATTAGGTTTGGCTCAAGACTGGATATTTATTTGCCTCCACAATATTCTGTATGTGTTAAGCAAGGCAGCAGGGTTTGGGCTGGGCAAACTGTGGTGGCAGAAACCAAGATTTAGTGCAGTCCACAGAGTCACAAAAGGTTAGAGGGCACAAAATGGATGAATATCGCGGAAAGGATAAGACGGGATCAACCAGGCGTGGATTTTATCTTCTCCCAAACTTGCTTACTTCTGCTGCTCTATTCAGCGGATTCTATGCCATAATTGCGGCATTTCAAGGTAATCATCAAAGGGCTGCTATCGGTATATTGATAGCTGGTGTGTTTGATGGGTTAGATGGCAGGGTTGCCCGTCTTACTAAGACCACCAGCCGTTTTGGCATTGAATATGATTCATTGTCAGACTTGATAGCCTTTGGCGTGGCTCCAGGCCTTCTCGCCTATTCCTGGGGGCTGCAAGGCTACGGAAGGCTTGGCTGGATAGCAGCATTTCTCTATGTGGGCACAACAGCACTGAGGCTTGCACGCTTTAATTCTTTGAGCACCTCCTCCAGCGACAAGGCCTATTTTCTTGGCCTTCCATGTCCTTCTGCTGCTGCAATGGTGGCCTCTTCAGTATTGATTTGCCACCATTTTGGGCTATATGGTCCAGTGCAGAGTGTGTTTGTACTTGCTATGATATATGTTTTATCATTTTTGATGGTTAGTACCGTACGCTATTTCAGCTTCAAGGAGTTTCCTTGGTTTCAACGCCATCCTTTTTCAAGCATGGTAGGCGTGATATTGGCCATAGCTGTAATTGCCATAGAACCTAAAGTGACTCTATTTATAATGGTTTCTGCATATGTCATGTCTGGCCCTGCGGTAGTAAGCATAAGGTTTTTTAAGAATCACATTGCCAGAATCAGGCAAGGCAGGGAATCAAGCAATATCAGGAGCAGCAGCCATGGCGAATAACAGGGTCATAATCTTTGACACAACGCTTCGAGATGGAGAGCAGTCTCCAGGCGTATCCCTCAATATGGAAGAAAAGCTCCAGATCGGCCGGCAGTTGGAAAAGCTTGGGGTGGATGTATTGGAAGCGGGTTTTCCTGTGGCTTCACAAGGAGATTTCGAGGGTGTGAAGCGTCTGGCCGACGAGTTGCGCGGCCTTCAGGTATGTGCACTGGCCAGGGCTAGCAAAAATGATATTGATGTTGCTTGGAATGCGATAAAAGGTGGTGAGAATCCGCGTATTCACACATTTATTGCAACCTCAGATATCCATTTGAAATATAAGCTCAGGAAAGACCGTGATGAAGTGCTGGAAATTGCAAGGGATGCTGTAGCCTATGCAGCCAGCCTTACGCCTAATGTGGAATTTTCAGCAGAAGATGCCAGCAGAAGTGACCTCAATTATTTGTGCAAAGTCTTTGAGGCAGTGATCGACGCTGGAGCTACTACTGTCAATTTTCCTGACACAGTCGGTTATGCAATACCCTGGGATTTTGCAGAGATGATCCGCTATGTCATGGAAAACACCCCCAACATTCACAAGGCGGTTTTGAGTGTGCACTGTCATAATGATCTAGGGCTTGCAACTGCAAATGTCCTGTCAGCCATCAATAAAGGTGCAAGGCAGGTGGAGTGTACAATAAATGGAATAGGGGAACGCGCCGGCAATACTGCTATGGAGGAGGTTGTGATGGCCTTGAAGACAAGGCACGATCTCTTGCCCTTTGAAACAGGCATTGATACTAGGCAGATTATTGCAACAAGCAGGATGGTTTCCATGCTTACAGGCATGGCCGTACAGCCCAACAAGGCCATAGTTGGAGCCAACGCCTTTGCCCATGAATCTGGAATTCATCAAGACGGCGTGCTTAAAGAACGTACCACCTATGAGATCATGGACCCCAAGGATGTTGGCCTTGAGCAGGGAAGGCTTGTTCTGGGGAAGCATTCTGGCAGGCATGCCTTGAGGGCAAAATTGGAAGAGCTGGGCTACAGCTTGAGCGAAAAAGAGCTGGATAAGGTCTTTAACCGTTTTAAGGCCTTGGCAGACAAGAAAAAAGAAGTTTATCCTGAGGATCTTGTTGCCATAGTAGCAGAAGAACTGCTGCGCATTCCAGACAGGTTTAAGCTGAAATATCTTCATGTTGCAGGAGGCAGGGGCATCCGTCCCACGGCAACGGTGGCAGTCGAGATAGATGGAGAGGAATTCAGCGGAGTAAGCATGGGAGCTGGGCCCATTGATGCCGCCTTCAAGGCTGTGGCCAATCTGGTCAAGACCAAGAGCAGATTGCTCAAATTTAATGTGAGTTCTATTACAGGCGGCACAGACGCACAGGGCGAAGTTACTGTACGGCTTGAAGAAAACGACCATGTGGTTACAGGCCAAGGTGCTGATCCAGATATTATAACTGCCAGCGTCAAGGCATATTTGAATGCCTTGAACCGTTTGGAATATTTAAAGCATAATGCTCCCAAAGCTGTAGCACAGCCCATGTGCGAATAAAAACGAGTAGAGGAGATTTTTTTGCCATGAGCAAACCTATGACCATTGCTGAAAAGATACTTGCGGCCCATGCAGGCCTGGAAAGCGTTGAACCAGGCCAACTGGTTCAAGTGGATGTGGACCTGGCCCTGGGCAATGATATAACTGCGCCGATAGCCATACGCACATTTAGGGAAACGGGCGTTACCAAAGTATTTCACAGGGAAAAGATTGCTCTTGTATCTGACCATTTTGTGCCCAATAAAGACATAAAGAGTGCAGAACAGGCGAAACAGCTTCGGGATTTTGCCAAAGAACAGGGTATTCTCCATCACTATGATGGGGGCGAGACTGGCGTTGAACACGTGCTTCTGCCTGAAAAAGGCCTGGTGCTGCCTGGTGACGTAGTCATAGGCGCAGACAGCCATACCTGCACCTATGGGGCCTTGGGCGCCTTTGCCACTGGCGTTGGCAGCACAGACTTGGCAGCCACCATGATAACAGGCAAGACATGGTTTAAGGTTCCAGAGACCATCAAGTTTGTCTATAAGGGAAAGCTTAAGCCCTGGGTGTGCGGCAAAGATTTAATCCTTTATACCATTGGAGACATAGGCGTGGATGGGGCCTTATATATGGCAATGGAGTTTACCGGTCCTGTAATTGACGCCCTGCCCATGGCAGACCGGTTCACTATGTCCAATATGGCCATTGAAGCCGGTGGAAAGGTAGGGCTTATAAATCCAGACGAAACCACTATGGCCTATGTAAAAGAGAAGGCAACCAGGGAATTCACACCATTTAAAAGCGATGAAGATGCTCAATATGCCAAGGTGATTGAATATGATTGCTCTGAACTTGAGCCGCAGGTGGCATTCCCCCATCTGCCTGAAAATGCAAGGCCAGTTTCAGAAGCGGGCAATGTTCCTTTGGATCAGGTGGTTATAGGCTCCTGCACAAATGGGCGTTATGAAGATCTTGAAATAGCAGCAGATATCTTAAAAGGGAGAAAAGTGGCCAAAGGCCTGCGCCTTATTGTACTTCCCACTACTCCCAAGGTATATGGTGATGCCCTTGAAAACGGCCTTATCAAAATATTTTTAGAGGCAGGGGGAGTGGTCGGCCCTCCAACATGCGGTCCATGCCTGGGCGGCCATATGGGTATTCTAGCCAAAGGCGAACGGGCCTTGGCTACCACAAACCGCAATTTTGTTGGCAGGATGGGCCATCCTGAAAGTGAAGTATATCTCGCCAGCCCTGCTGTAGCAGCAGCCAGCGCAATATTGGGCCGAATTGCCAGCCCGGAAGAGCTTTAGGAGGTTAGTAATGAAAATAAAAGGCAGAGCCTGGAAATTTGGAGAAAATATAGATACAGATGTGATTATACCAGCCAGGTATTTGAACACTTCTGATCCTGAAGAGCTTGCGAAACACTGCATGGAAGATGCTGACCCTGAATTTGCCAAAAAGATAAGGCCAGGGGATATAATAGTTGCTGGCAAAAATTTTGGATGTGGAAGCTCCAGGGAGCATGCCCCAATTGCCTTGAAGGCTGCTGGCATAGGCGCGGTTATTGCCCCGAGTTTTGCCAGGATCTTTTACCGTAATGCCTTCAATATGGGCCTGCCCATATTTGAGAGCACAGAAGCTGCCGAGGCCATTAACGAAGGCGATGAAGTGGAGATCGATGGCGATACAGGCCTCATTGTTAACAAGACCACAGGAAAGAAATTTAATGCCCAGCCCATTCCTGGATTCATGCAGGAACTGATTAAGCAGGGCGGGCTTATCCCATATGTATTGGATCAAGAAAAGGAAAAATGTAATGCTGAAAGGAGCGCATGATGAAGGAATATAAAATAGCTGTTATTCCCGGAGACGGCACCGGACCAGAGGTTGTGGCAGAAGGAGTGAAGGTGCTTCAGACTGCAGCGGACAAATATGGATTCAAGCTGGATCTTACTTATTATGATTATGGCGGTGAGCGCTATCTAAGAACAGGTGAGGTTTTGCCAGAAGGAGCAGCCGAAGATTTAAAACAATATAAGGCAATATATCTGGGTGCTATTGGACATCCAGACGTAAAGCCTGGAATCCTTGAAAAAGGTATCTTGCTGGCACTTCGTTTTGCCTTGGATCAATATGTCAACCTCCGTCCTGTCATACTCTATCCAGGAGTGGATACCCCATTAAAAGACAAAGGGCCTGAAGATATAGATTTTGTTGTGGTGCGTGAAAATACTGAAGGCCTTTATGCAGGGGCAGGCGGTGTTTTGAAGAAGGGCACGCCGGATGAGGTGGCTGTCCAAGAATCTATAAATACCAGAAAGGGTGTTGAACGCTGCATTAGATTTGCCTTTGATTATTGCAGAAAGCGCAATAAGAAGAAAAAGCTCACCCTCTGCGGCAAGACCAACGTCCTTACCTTTGCATTTGATTTATGGGAGCGTACTTTCCATGAAGTGGCCAAGGAATACCCAGACATTGAAACCGATTATGCCCATGTGGATGCAACCACTATGTGGATGGTCAAAAATCCGGAATGGTTTGATGTAATCGTTACAGACAATATGTTTGGGGACATAATCACCGACCTTGGAGCCATGATTCAAGGCGGAATGGGTATTGCCGCTGGCGGCAATATAAACCCTGAAGGTGTATCCATGTTTGAGCCAATCGGTGGATCTGCCCCAAAATATACAGGTAAAAATGTTATCAACCCTATGGCAGCAATCTGTGCAGGCCAGATGATGCTCGACTATCTCGGGGAAGAAGAAGCTGCCAAGACCGTTGAAGATGCAGTCAAGACAGTGGTCAGCAAACATTTAAAAAGCCTTTCAGCTGGCAAGATGGGTTATTCCACCACTGAAGTTGGAGACCTTGTAGCTAAGTATGTAAAGGAGTCTTAAAGAGATGGGCCGTAAATTCAATGTTGCAGTAGCAGGTGCCACAGGAGCAGTAGGGCAGACCATGTTGAAGGTCCTGGAAGAAAGGGATTTCCCTGTGGCTGAGCTGAGACCTTTGGCCTCTGCCAGATCTGAAGGCAAGACCCTCTATTTCAAAGGCGAGCCTGTAACAGTGAGAAAGCTCGATCATGATTCTTTTAAAGACATTGATATAGCCCTTTTTTCAGCCGGCGGCGGCAGAAGCCTTGATTATGCCCCTTCGGCTGCAAAGGCTGGAGCCGTGGTAATAGACAATTCAAGCGCCTGGCGCATGGACCCTGAAGTGCCTCTTGTGGTGCCAGAGGTCAATCCCCATGCTGTAGCTGGATATAAAACAAAGGGCATTATTGCCAATCCCAACTGTTCCACCATACAGATGGTGGTGGCGCTGAAACCTCTCCATGATTACGCCAAGATTAAGCGCATTGTGGTTTCCACCTATCAGGCTGTTTCAGGCACTGGCCAAAAGGCAATTGCAGAACTGGAACATCAGGTGAGGCAATGGGCCGAGACAGCTCCTGTGGAGGGAATGCCAAAAGGATATTGCGGCCCTTATGAGTATCAGGCCTATCCCCATCAGATAGCCTTTAATTGTCTTCC
>Ga0256835_1000947_pt1 | contig 18695 bp, 17 predicted proteins | sample PIR30metaG_FD_185972 | JGI IMG/M metagenome (GOLD analysis project Ga0256835, IMG submission 185972) | Hydrothermal vent microbial communities from East Pacific Rise, Pacific Ocean - PIR-30 | ecosystem: Environmental > Aquatic > Marine > Hydrothermal vents | place: Pacific Ocean: East Pacific...
AGAACCCAAATAGTTCTTGCAGGGCTGTTGCCATCTTCAATCCATACGCGCACAGCAGGCACTCCATGTACATTGGGCAGATATTGGTATAAGCCCAGAACCAGCTTCAAGTCAGGAACTGGCACCTTTTGAAAGGCTGGAAGCGTAACAGATCTCTCTTTGCCATCAGGACTGGTCAATTTTATCTCTGCCTCAGGCATTGGCTGATAACTGGCCTGATAAAAGGTTATGCCTTTATATGTAAGCGGGGCATTTACTCGTAGGGGAGTTTTCAGAACCTCTTTCCCATCTTCCAAGATAGTGACATCAGACCTGAATTCTTTAGGGGCGCCAGTATCATAAAAAGAGACAGTGAACTTATCGCATCGAATGGAAAAACCCAAAGGCTGCGGTTCCCCGCTTTTTCTATCCATGATATGATCTGCAGATTGACCTTCTGGAAGCATCAAATTGCCTTTAAAACCCGTCAAAGAACCAATAACTGCGCCAATCAATACGATAAGAATTGATGCATGAAGGCCATATAAGCCCCAATAACTCCATTTGCCTTTTTCCACCAAGAAAAGATGGCCGCCTTCAACATCTTTTTCTGCAGAAATCGATCCAGCCTGCTCTTGAAAAACCGCTTTAATCTTGTCCAAGACATCAGAGGTTCGCTTACCGGGAATACTCCACTGTTTCTTCAGCCTAAACCTCAAAAGCCGGTTTAAATCAATATCAAGACTGTCCCTTTTCCATAATTTGATGGTAAAAGGGATTCTCCTGATAGTGCAGGCAATCAAGTTCAGGGCAAATAAACCCAATAATGATAAAAACCACCAGGAATTATAGGTATCATAAAGGTGAAGCGCCTTTATAACCTTGAAAAAACCTGGTCCGTAATACTCCAAATAACGCTGTAAAGGTTCGCCCTGGGGTATGACGGTACCGATGATAGAAGTGGCAGCAAGAGTTAATAACAGGAAGACTGCCAACTTGACTGAAGTGATAAAATTCCAAATTGGATTCGATTTTGAACTATTCTTTTTACCCATAGATGTTTGAGCTCAGGAGAGAACCGGAAAGTAACACAAATCAATCCTTATTGGATTCTAATTCGCTACTCCTTTCCTGATTTTCATCCTCCTTTATGGATTTTTTGAAGTTCCTGATCCCTTTGCCTAACCCCTCTCCTATTTGAGGCAACTTGCCCGCCCCAAATATAATCAAAATAATCAGCAAAATAATCAGCAACTCCGGTATCCCCAACCCAAACATCCTCAGGTCTCTCCTCCGGAATTGAAATTTGAACCAGAATGTACTTTCCGGCTCAAGACATGTCAATGGCGATTTCCAATACTAAATGCCAAGGCGTTTCATTTTATTGAGAAGGGTCTTGTAGCTTACCTTTAAAGAACGGGCTGCCGCCGCCTTATTGCCGCCTGAAGCAGCTAGAGCCTCAAGTATCATCTCTTTTTCGCGACGCTGGGCCTCTGCCTTGCTTTCAGACCAAAAATCTGATTCATCCTTCCCCGTTGCTTTTTCTATCTTGGGACGAAGAGTCAAAAATTTTATTTCTTCTGAGCTGATCTTTCCCCTGCCCAAAACAGCTGCCCTGTCCAAAATATTGAACAGCTCCCTGACATTGCCAGGGAAATGGTAGGCCTTTAGCAACTTTACTGCGGTTTTATCTATCTCTACAGGATGGCCCAAAATTTTCTCCAAGGCCTTAATATGGTGTTCTGTAAGTTTCTCTATATCTTCTATGCGTTCCCGCAAAGGAGGAAGCTCTAAAGGAAATGTGGCTAGGCGGAAATAGAGATCTTCCCTGAAATTTCCTTCTGAAACCATGATTTTGAGATCTTTATTTGTAGCTGCGATTATTCTTACATTACTTTTTTCTTCCTTGCTGCTGCCCAGGGAAATAAAAGTTCCAGAATCTAGAAACCGCAGTAACTTAGGCTGTAAATCCTTTGGCAAATCTCCAATTTCATCCAGGAATAGCGTCCCACCATCCGCTACTGCAACCATCCCTTTGCGCGACTCATGTGCTCCTGTAAAACTGCCCTTTATATGGCCGAATAAAATAGAGTCAGCTAGTTCAGAAGGTATGCTGGCACAATTTAAGGCAATAAAGCTTTTTCTGCCGCTCAACCGATGTATATATTTCGCTAGAACGTCTTTTCCAGAACCTGTTTCACCATTAATCAACACTGGAAAAGGGGTTTTAGCCACTTTTTTTGCCATCTGAACCAATTGATCCATGGATTCAGATGAATAAACCAAATCATTGGACGAAAGGCTTGAAACGATCAATTGGTCAAATTTTTCTACTAAAAGATCTAGATCTACAGGTTTTTCCAAAAAATCAGAGGCACCAAGTCGAATGGATTCTATAGCCTTTTGAACAGTGCCATAGGCAGTTACTACCAAAATAGCACAATCTGGATTAATAGCCTTCGACGGTTCTATCAAAGAAATACCTTCTCCATCTGGCAGCTGAAGATCAAGCAAAACACCTTGAGCCCATTTTAAGTGTCTGCGGGCATCCGATATAGAATGGGCTATCATGGTATTAAACTTCTCTTCCAAAGCTTCTTGAAAGAGCCTGGCCAGTTTCTTATTGTCTTCCACAATAAGTATGTTTGGTTTTTCTAATTCCATTGCACCATGCGCTGTTTTTTTGCTTTTATACTTATAGACTCATTATCGAGAACTTTATATGACTCAATTAAAAAATAGACGGCCTGATTTTTTTGCTGCTGTTGACATAGGCACACAAACCTTCAGGCTGGCTGTAGCCTCAGTTAGTGAGGACGGAATTTTATTAAAAGAATCAAGACTAGTGAATGTAAGGCTGGGGGAAGGCCTTCCAGACAATGGCGGCCTTATAACTAATGCGGCCATGGCGAGGGCTGAAGAGGCCTTATACAATTTCAGCAAAATTATAAAGGAGCTTTCGCCATGTTACTTAACTGCTGTGGCAACTGCTGCCATGAGACAGGCAGCAAACGCACCGCAATTGTTGAGACTGGCAGAACAAATTGGCATTCCGATTGAGATCATAGATTGGAAAAAAGAGGCTTCCATATCCTGGAAAGGGGTCAAATATTCATTGGGCACACTTACAGAGCCCTCTTTAGTTGTAGACATTGGCGGTGGCAGCACCGAATTCCTTTTAGCAAAACAAAACAAAATATTGTATTGTAACAGCTTTAATAAGGGTGCAGTAAATTTGACAAACAAAATCAGACTTTCGGATCCGCCAGCACGGGAGCAAACCAGGTTTTTGCGGGAAGAAGCAGCAAAATTGATTCTAACAGTCAAAGAGCAGATGCCGATTAAACCCCAAAAAATAATCGGGGTTGGCGGAACCGCCACAACGCTGGCAGCCATGGATTTAAAATTGAATAAATATGATCCTAAAAAAATAAGGGGCCACAATCTTACAGCGCAGTCACTTGAAAAAATTTGGAATGATATAAGCCAAGAAACCACAGAACAACGGACTATTAGACCAGGCCTTGAATCCCATAGGGCTGATATTATCTTAGCTGGAACAGCCTTGATGGTTGAAACCCTAAAGGGCCTTAAAAAAAATGAAATTGTTGTTTCTGATGGAGGATTACTGTTAGGTATTTTGATTACAATGATTGAAAGGGAGTATCCAAAACATGTTGAATCACCCAATACCCACAGCCTATACATTTGATGACCTTCTGCTTCAGCCTGCATTCTCCCAGGTGCTGCCGAATGAGGTAGATGTTTCCACGCAACTCACCCCTACAATCCGCTTGAATATACCTATCATGAGCGCAGCAATGGATACTGTGACAGAAGCGGAAACTGCTATCAGCCTGGCTAGAGAAGGGGGTATTGGGATAATACATAAAAACATGCCTATATCTGCCCAAGTAAAAGAAGTGGAGCGGGTAAAAAAATCTGAAAGCGGCATGATTGTTGATCCGGTTACAGTGAGCCCAGACCAGCGGATTTGGGAAGTCCAGAAGATCATGCGCGAATACAGAATCTCTGGAGTACCTGTTGTAGAAGGTGAAAAACTGGTGGGAATCGTTACCAACAGGGATTTGCGTTTTGAGACCAACTGGGATCAAAAAGTAAGAGAAGTAATGACTCACAAAAACCTGGTTACAGCTCCCGTAGGCATAACCCTGGAAGAATCCAAGGCACTTCTTCATGAACACAGGATTGAAAAACTGCTTGTGGTGGATGATGAGGGGAATTTGAGAGGCCTTATCACCATCAAAGATATTGAGAAAATTAAAAAATACCCTAACGCATGTAAAGATGAGTTAGGCAGATTAAGGGCTGGTGCCGCTGTGGGCGTCGGACCAGACAGGCTTGAACACGCTGAAGCCCTGCTGGCTGCTGGAGTCGATTTAATTGTTGTGGATTCAGCACATGGACATTCTCAAAATGTGCTCGATGCAATCCGGGATATCAAAAAGACCTTTCCAGATGCACAGGTGGTAGGCGGCAATGTTGCCACTGCCGAAGGTGTGGAAGCCCTTATAAAAGCTGGTGCAGATATAATCAAGGTTGGAGTGGGCCCTGGCTCCATATGCACCACTAGAATAGTAGCTGGAGTAGGCGTGCCCCAATTGACTGCTATACATAATTGTGCAGTTGTAGCAGATAAATATGGCAAGACAGTTATTGCCGACGGTGGAATCAAGTTTTCAGGTGACTTAACCAAGGCCATAGGCGCAGGAGCACATTGCATTATGATTGGGAGCCTTCTGGCAGGCACAGATGAAAGTCCGGGTGAGCTGGAACTATTCCAAGGCAGAAGCTACAAGGTTTACAGGGGCATGGGTTCTCTTGGAGCGATGAAGGAAGGGAGCAAAGACCGCTACTTTCAGGAAAAGGTGGATAGTGCATCAAAATTGGTCCCAGAAGGCATTGAAGGCAGAGTACCTTACAGGGGCCCGCTGTCCCAAACCATCTTTCAACTTATTGGAGGGTTGAGGGCAGGCATGGGTTATACTGGATGCCGTACCATAGAAGAGCTTAGAAAAAATGCGACCTTTGTTCAAATAACATCGGCTGGCCTGCGTGAAAGCCATGTCCACGATGTAATAATAACAAAGGAATCGCCTAACTACTGGGTAGAAAGATAAATGCCGCCTTTCATATATTCAAAAGGCGGCATATAACATTTACTTTTTTCCAATTAATAAAGTGGATTAAACTATTTTTGAGGGATGAGCTGAATTTCTATCCTTATGTTTGGGTATGGGTAAATATTCCACGCTTGGTTCACGCCTAACAGGTTGTGGAAATAGATTCATTAGTTGGTAAAACTCTTTTGGCATATGGCTATTGACATGTAACCCCAAGGATTTGGCTTCTTCGCAAGATATGGGATAGTCATGGGTCCACCTGCCCTGGCTCATAGTTTCTGCCAACTTTTCAGCCTTTTCCCGGCCAAATCTATCTTCTAGCAATTCTGTAACATCTTTTCTCATCTGATTAAGGGCCTTTTCAGCCATATCCGCTTTAATCAGAGTTTCATCATCCATTTTATCCACGCTCTTTTCTTTCCTGACGCGAAGCAAAGAAGCTGCTGGATATTGACCAAGCTGAGGATCCACAGGCCCCAACACTGCATGGCGATCCATGATTATTTCATCTGCAGACATCGCAATTAAAGTCCCGCCGCTCATGGCATAATGCGGCACTATTGCTGTCACTTTTGCTTTATGGTCTTTGACCGCACGGGCAATTTGAAGGGCTGCCAAAACCAGACCGCCAGGCGTATGAAGCACTATATCTATAGGTATATTGTCATCAGTCATCCTGATGGCCCTTATGACTTCTTCAGAATCATTGATATCTATATACCTCATTACTGGAAAACCTAAAAAACTCATGGTTTCCTGTCTGTGCACCAATAAAATAACCCTTGAATTGCGCTTCTTCTCTATCTTCGCTATCATCCTTTGGCGAGCTGCTTCAAGCATTTTTTGCCTTAAAACTGGCTGCAATGCAGTCAACATCAAAAAAAACCAAAAAATATCTATGCCTGTCATCATCTCCTCCAAATCTATTTTTATATTATAATTTTAAACCAGACTAAATCCGTTCTCTATTATTAAAGAACCCCCATGTATCTGATAATTCAGCATAGGTGTTGCCACACCAATGTCTTGTTTTTGCTCCAAGTAAAAAAAGCCGGCAAGTGAAGACACCAAATAAGAAACCGCCAATATGAGCCCACCATGCAACCCCTCCTGCCCATCTAGGAGCTGCAAGGGCAAATGTGCCGCTCAATACCTGCTCCAGGAACCAAAAAGCTAAATAAAAAAATGCTGGTAGCTCGAAGAAAAAGGGAAAGAAAAAAATGGGCACCATCAAAATTATTCTTGCCCTGGGAAATAGCACATAATAGGCACCTAACACACCAGATATTGCACCAGAAGCACCAATGGTTGGTAAAGTAGATGTAGGATTGGCCATTATGTGAAAAATACTTGCTACGATACCTGCACAAAGATAAAAAATGGTAAAACGCAATGGGCCCATTTGGTCTTCTACATTGTCCCCAAAAATCCACAAGGTCCACATATTTCCAAAAATATGGGCCCAGCCTCCATGCAGGAAAAGGGATGTTAGAAAAGGCCAGTATCCCACAATTTTGCCGCCCAAGAAATGATAGCCAAACTCGCCACTCGTATATCTGGCAGGCACAACTCCAAAAAGCATCATAAATTGCTCCAGAGCTTGCGGCGGCAATGTGGTCTCATACAAGAACACCGCAACGTTAATACCAATTATGGTCCAGGTGATGAGCGGAGGACAATGTCGTGGTACACTATCTTCTATGGGAATCACAGTATCTCTCTTGCACTTGTATAGTTAATTTGTAAATTGAAAGTTATGAATCATAGTACAGAAAGTCAAGGCAAAACAACCATCACACAGCCGAATGGCCTAGAACGGCAACGGGTCCTAATTGTGGACGATGAAGCCGATATGGCAAAAGTCCTTCAAAAGGTCATCCAGAAAAAGTGCGAATGCGATACTAAATTGGCCTATTCCGGTGATGAGGCATATAATATGCTCAAGAACTGGCATCCTGATGTCATTCTTACAGATGTAAAGATGCCTGGCCTGGATGGCCTTGCGCTATTAAAGCGGACCAAAGAGATTGATCCCAATATCTCTGTAATCATAATGACCGGTTATGCCACCATAGAAATGGCTGTTGAAGCAGTCAAACAAGGTGCTTATGAATTTTTTCAAAAACCTTTTGACAATGACCAATTAGCACGGGCTATTTCCAGATCCCTGGAAAGGACCAAATTACTGCGGGAAAACCAGCAGTTATATGCCTGTTTGGATGGTTATGCCCCATTTCACGGTTTTGTAGGAAAATCACCCAAATTAAGGCAAGCAGTTGAATTAATAAAAAAAATTGCCGACACTGATGCAACAGTGCTGATAAGAGGGGAAAGCGGAACAGGTAAAGAATTGGCAGCTAAGGCCCTCCACTCTTTGAGCAAAAGATCGCAAAAGAAGATGATAACTGTAAACTGCCCGGCACTTCCTGAAAATATCCTTGAAAGTGAACTTTTTGGATATGTAAAAGGTGCCTTCACAGGTGCTACCACCGATAAAGAAGGGCTTTTTTTGGCAGCCAACGGCTCCACAATTCTGCTTGATGAAATTGGAGATATTCCCATATCCATTCAGACCAAATTACTAAGGGTGTTGCAGGAAAAAGAAATAAGGGCCTTAGGCTCTACCAAATCTTATAATATAGATGTCCGGGTCGTTGCCTCTACAAATCAAGACCTGGAAGACAAGATAACAAAAGGCGAATTCAGAGAAGATCTCTATTACAGATTGAATGTGGTTACGGTTCACATGCCTTCGCTAAGAGAGATCAAGGATGATATCCCAGCAATTGCCCAATATTTTCTGGAACGTTATACGAAACAATACAAAAAAGAGGGCCTGAGTTTTTCCAGTACTGCCGTTGAATGCATGTTAAACCGCAACTGGAAAGGCAATGTTCGTGAGCTTCAAAATGCGGTAAGAAAGGCTGTGCTGCTCTGTTCCAGTGACGTTATTGAACCTCAAGATCTTTTGGCAGAAGATAACGGCAACCAAGATAATTGCTGCAATTTAACGCTTGCATCCCTATGCAACATGACTTATCGAGAGGCTAAGCAACATCTTATAGCCAAATTTTCTAAGGCCTATCTTAGTGATGCATTAAAACGTCATCAAGGCAATGTAACATTAGCTGCCCAAAAATGCGGTATGGAGAGGCAGGCATTCCAAAGGCTTATGAGAAAATATCAAGTCCGCTCAAAGGATTTTAAGAAAAAATAAATGCAACCTTTTTGTTGCAAGGCAACCTTCTGGTTGCACCAATATCATCTTTTCGGCGTCTATATATATACTTTTGCCCAAAACAAAGCCAACTCACTACCTCTCCCCATCAGATAACCATCTGTTTTAAAACCATATCTTTAAATCAAGTCCTTCTTGGCACAATCTGGCATCCCTTTTGCGTCACTTTATACATGAAAAAAATTTAAAGAGTCAAACATGATAAAAAGTTAATAATGGAGATAGGGAGAATAATTCTTTGAATTAATTAAAAAATTTGTGAATCAGGTCACTTATTTTTCCATCAACCCTAGCCTGTCTGGAGGAGGAACCAAGATGGCTGGTAAGGCAACCAAAATACCAACTGCAACAATTTTGCGGCTCTCAATCTATCATCGCTATCTACAATCATTAATGGAACATGGAACCCAGGTTGTATCTTCTGCACAGCTAGCCAATGGTACCAATGTCAATGCAGCGCAATTAAGAAAAGATCTTTCCTATTTTGGCCGTTTTGGAGTACGTGGTGTAGGTTATAATGTTGCAAAATTGCTAGAACAAATAAAGGATATCTTGGGCCTTAGTAAAAGCTGGAATATGGCGTTAGTTGGAGCAGGCAACATAGGCAGGGCATTATTACAACATAAACATTTCAAGAATCACGGCTATAATTTTGTACACGTTTTTGATAAAGCACCCTCCAGAATTGGCAAAGAAATTATTCCTGGAATGAAAGTATATCATATAAATAAGCTGGAGGAGGTAACCAAGATCATTCCAATTGATTTGGCCGTTTTGGCTGTACCTGCATCAGAGGCGCAAGAAATGGCTGATATAGTAATCAATGCAGGCATTCATGGCATCTTAAATTTTGCACCTATACGGCTAAAAGTACCTAAATATGTAGCATTACAGCATGTAGATTTTACCACTTTATTGGATACTCTTACTTACACACTTTCTTCAAAAGAAAAAAAAGAGAGGCAAGCATCTATATCAGAGCAAGAAAAACAATCAATCAGGTGGAATACACGTCCTTCTTGGCCGGATAGAATGATTAACTATTCAAATTTACTTGTCACTAAATAGAGTTGATGATATAAATTTATTGGTAATAAAAGATTGCTCTATATAAAAGCGGGAATAGGATTTATAGCTATATAAAAAACCAAAAGAAAGGGGGGATGCTATAAGAGAGTCATAATTATTCAATTTGGTTTAGGGAGAAGCAAATATTAACATATCTCATTCCATCTAATTTGAATGGGGAGGAGTTTAATTATGAGAAAAATCCTAACGTATGTAATATCCGTTCTTTTCACCGTGGCACTTATTCTATCTGGACAGGCTAATGCCGCAGTGGAAGCATCTTTATCAAGCAGTTCTTACAAGGCGGGAACCCCTATCACTGTTAAAGGCAAGATAGATCCCGGCCAAGACATATTCATCTCAATCGGTCATGACAAACAGTTTAAAGCTTCAGACTCAACAGGCTCACAAGAAAGGAAAAAGCTATCTAAAAAATTTGGCAACACTACAATACCACCCATTTACTATGTGGTAACCAATGTTCCCGAAAAGCTTGCTACTCCAAAAAGTGTTGCAAAGGGCCAGACCAAAGGTCCTTTCGCTTTTCCGCCCTTTAAGTTCACAGTTAGGGTTAATAAAATCAAAAAATGGGCCGACATCCCTGGGGATGTAAAAGCCATGCTTGCTCCAATGGTTACCTCCGGGGACCAGTGGAAATTCCTGATTTTCACCCATGAAAAGAAATTTGGGATCAACACCATTTCAAAAGAAAAACCCATTGGCGGCGGTAATGCCAGGATGATCTTAACAGACTTTTCCAAACAGGCAGAAAACTGGAATAAAGGTGTTTCCCTCAAACTCAATAAGGATACAGGTGAGTTTGAGATGACCATGACACCTTACAAAAACATCGCCCCTAACACCAAAATGGCTGTGGTAGTCAATGGCCAGAAAATAGGGACCTATACAGTTACACCTGCTGGGTTCTTCTTTAAGACTGGTAATACTTACATGAATCCTTTGATCGTTCTGTTAGGTGCCTTCATAATTGGTGTGCTTTTCGTTATAATGGGTGCTGCTGGCGGACTCTTTACTGCCGCTTATCAGATTACTGTTATCGGCACCAGAGGCCCAATTGGTATCAATGCTGCAAACACAGTTAAGCCTACCAACCTCTTCTTGACTCTTTGCTCACCACTTACAGGCTTAATGACCTACTTCAAGGAAAAACGTCTTGCATGGCCAGTGGCCATATTCTTTGCCATTGGTATCTTGATCGGCGCTTTCTTCCTTGGGCCCACATTCTCTGCTAAATACCTGCCTATGAAGGCCTATAAATTCTATCTAGGCATTATTTGTTTATTCATCGGCATTAAGCTCTTCCATGAAAGCCTTCCAAGCACCATTGAGAAGAAAAAGGCATTGAAGGCCGTTGTGCAGAAATTCAACAAGGCCATGGAAGAAGCCAAAAGGACTGGTAAGGCTGCTGAAATGGGTAAAGTTGAATTTGATAAGTTCAACTTCATCAGCTTCAACATGAGATTCTGGGGTGAGACCTTTGTGGCCAAGCCTCTTATGATGCTCATTGGTGGTATCATCATGGGTATGATCGCTTCCTCATTTGGTGTTGGCGGCGGATTTATGTTCATGCCATTTATGACAACCCTAGTTGGATATCCAATGTATCTAGCCGTTCCCATCGCATTGGCAGGAACCTTCGCCACATCTCTTGGCGGAATCTCCAAATATATCTTGATGGGTTATCCACCAGATTGGATAATGGCTGCTTGTATTGCTGGCGGTGCTATTGCTGGTGGTATGGTTGGACCTAAGATTCAGAAAAAGCTGCCAGAAATATTCCTTAAGAGAATGCTGGCACTGGCACTGATCATAGTCTTTGCCAAGTACACCAAACTGTTGCCATTCTTCCGTTAAACCTAACATTACTTACAATACAAAACACAACCAGGGCTTGGATACTCACACGGGCATCCAAGCCCTTTCTTGTTTCTCTTTAATTTATCTTTTATTTTTCTATCCTATTATTTAATCTTATTAATCTCATATAAATTTAGAGGAGAGAAAATCTTGGAAGATTTAATACAGATCTTATGGGAACATTTAAGACATATCTTGGATCTACTTTTTATTCATGTAATAGCCCCTATTTTCTCAATAATAGGAAAAGTTCTCCGCCTACTTTTAATAAAACCTATGACATTGCTTCAGCTGCCTATTTTTTTACAAATCATGATTATAGGCGCACTAACTGGCATGTTGTCCATTTACATAAAAAAAAGACTCAAGGTTCGTGAAGCAGAAAAAGCATTTTTCGAAAAATTTGAAAAGATGAAGGCGGTTCAGAAAAATTTTGATCTGATGGAAGATTGGAAAATGAGAAAAGTGTTGTATGAAGCCTCAGACCAGGAAATTGATGAAGAATATAACACTTTTATTGCACAAAAATTCGCACATTTTGGGTTAGTCTATCTTTTGCCTATTTTTTTAACTCTATTTTGGCTAGATACTGTCTACCCAGCCACTTATTTAGAAGCAATTAATGGCCTTCCGTATACTTTGGTTTTTCCCAGCGAGCCCTTGGGACTACCAGGACTCTCTGTACCTGTCACATTTTTCCTAGGTTACATCATGGTACACTTGCTTTGGGGAAGACTTCAAAAAAGATATAAAAACAAGTCAGTAGGATAATTCAGAAATCCCTGCTTAGACCTTCTCCTTCAGCCCTGAAGTGCAACAGAAAAGTTGCATAACTGCAATCAAATATGCTTCTTTTGATTTTCTTTTTATTTAACAGTAGCTGCATCAAACGTTAACCATCTGATTTCTAAAGACAAATTCAACAAAAAACTTCGGGGCAAACCAGGCATTTCTTTTGCAAGAATCTTTAGACAGTAGTTCTTAAGAACTAAAGATTTAAAGGAGGAGAAATAAATTGAAGGAGAATAAAATCCCAGCTGCAACAATCTTGAGGCTCTCTATTTACTATCGTTTTTTACAGGAACTTCTGCAAGAAAACATTCAGGTAGTCTCATCAGCCCAGCTTGCCAAACACACCAATGTAAATCCTGCCCAATTGAGAAAAGATCTCTCTTATTTTGGCAGATTTGGAGTTAGAGGTGTTGGGTATGATGTGGCCAAACTTGCAGAACAAATCAGCGTCATATTAGGGCTAGAAAAAACCTGGAAGATGGCACTAATAGGCGTTGGAAACATTGGAACGGCGTTACTGAAACATAAACGTTTCAATGAACATGGATATACTATAGTAGCAGCTTTTGATGCCAACCCAGAACTGGCCGGCATGAAAACTTCTACTGACATAACTATCCAGCCTATTTCAGAATTAGAAACTACTATCAAAGATAAGGACATTGATATAGCAATAATTGCTGTTCCACCCGAAGCAGCCCAGCAAGTTGCAGACAAGGTGGTTAAAGCTGGGATAAGGGGAATATTGAATTTTGCACCTGTCCGCCTCAAAGTCCCTGCTGATGTCTCCATCCAGCATGTGGATTTCACTATATTGCTAGATACTTTAAGCTATTCCTTGGCCCAAAGTTCGGCTAACAGGGAAACGTCCCAAAAAGACCACTCTTTCAAACACATACAGGGATGGTCCAGGGCCCATAGCTGGCCAGTAGCCAATGCAAATTTTGTAGTGTGCGCTTCCTCCTAAGCAGGCCCTTTAAGCCGTTCAACAGGGAAGCCAAATACTCTGGCTTCCCTGTTTTATGCTATAAGGGGCATAAGCAGCTCACCTATCTTTTTAACAATAAATGCAACGATCCAGGCCAAAGCAATAAGATAGCCCACAGAAAAGGCGGTCCAGGCCACTGACCCCGTCTCCCGCCAAATCGTAAGCACTGTTACCAGACAGGGAACATAAATCAGCACAAAACACATAAACCCAAAAGCAGTTACAGGCGTAAGTCCGCTTTTTTCCCTTATGGCCTGCCTTAAACCTGCACTGCTGCCATCAACTTCATCACCCACTTGATAGAGTACCCCCAGAGTGCTTACAACTATTTCTTTGGCCACAAAGCCCGTGGCCAGACTAATAGCAAGGCGCCAATCAAAACCCAGGGGCCTCAAGGCTGGTTCCAATAATTTACCAAGTCTGCCTATATAGCTGTGCTCCAGCTTTTCTTCAGCCATTTTCTGCTCTATTAAGGCCAGCTTTCTTTCTATTTCTTCCTTGGCAGAAGGTGCAACAAAATTGTTTCTTTCGAGTTGCGCCTTCAATTCTTTAATTTGTGATGGGTAATCTTGCGAATAGGGAACATTGGTAGGGAATGCTCCAAGAAACCATATCAACACAGAAAAGACCAGGACCACGCCTCCCATCTTTTTCAAATATATCTTGGTCCTGTCCCACATATGGATCAGTAAACTCTTAATTGTAGGCAAACGGTAAGGAGGAAGTTCCATCACAAAGGGAGCGGCTTCACCTTTAAAGAGCGTGCGTTTAAATAGTTGGCCCATCAAAATGGCCAGGACTATACCCAAAAGATAGATTGCAAATATTACATTTCCCTCCTGGCCCTGAAAAAAAGCACCAGCGAGAAGCACATATACAGGCAGCCTGGCAGAACAGCTCATCAAAGGATTTATCAAAATTGTTAAGAGCCTGTCCCTTCTTGTCTCAAGGGTTCGGGCTGCCATAATTGCAGGCACATTACAGCCGAAACCCATTATCAATGGAATAAATGACTTGCCATGAAGGCCAAGGGTGTGCATTACCCGATCCATAATAAATGCAGCCCTGGCCATATAGCCAGTATCTTCGAGAAGACTTATCCCCAAAAAAAGGAGCAGAATATTGGGTAGGAAGACCAGCACACCTCCCACACCCCTGATAACACCATTTACAAGCATATCTTGAAGCATTCCAGGAGGCACAATAGCTGCCACTATCCTGCCAGCTATTTCTACTAGTGCTTCGATCCATTCCATAGGATAAGCACCCAGTGTAAAAGTGCCCTGAAAGAGCAGATATATAAAGAGGAGAAAAACCGGATAGCCCAAAAGCCTGTTGGTGACAATCTGGTCGATCTTGTCACTCATGGTTTTCTTGGCAGCAGGGGAAAGGCTCATCGTCTCCTTCAAGGCCCCAGATATAAAGCCATATCTAGCCTCGGCAATCAGGGTTTCAGGATCTTCATCAAAGACCTCCCTCAAATGTTCCCTGCTCTTGTGAACTTGTTCCAAAATAATAGATGCTGCAGGCGATGCCTCTACTTTTCTAATAATTTCAGGATCGTTTTCTATCAGCTTTACTGCTGTCCAGCGTGGATAGTAAGCGCGTAACAATTTCTGATCAGCTTCAAGGGCATGGCGTATGAGCCTGATTTCTTCTTCGACCTCTGAGCCATAATTTACATGGATGTGACGCGACACAGTATCACGGTCTTCAGCCACCTCTATGACCTTGTCCATCAACTTATCCAGGCCTTCGCCTTTGGTGCCAATGGTCTGTACTATAGGAACGCCTAAAAGCCTTGAAAGGTGGTCATAATCAACGATAATGCCCCGTGAACGGGCCACATCCACCATGTTCATGGCAAAGACCAACTTTATATTGAGTTCAATTAACTGTGTTGCTAGATATAGATTGCGTTCTAAATTTGAGGCATCTATCACATCTACAACAACATCTGGCTTCTCCTCCAATATAAAATTCCTGGCTACTATTTCTTCAACAGAATATGCGGTCAGAGAGTACGTACCTGGCAGATCCACTATTCTGTGCACCACGCCTTTGTAGTTGCACTCCCCCTCTTTTTTCTCCACAGTGACCCCAGGCCAGTTACCCACTTTTTGCCTGGCTCCGGTAAGGTGGTTAAATATTGTGGTTTTGCCGGCATTTGGATTGCCGGCCAAGGCTATAACAAGGCCCATTTATTTGTCCTTTGAGGGAAATTTTTCGTCAAGGCAGTAGGCAGTAGCCTTGAAAAAGGCCACTTTTTTACCTTTTTCATTAATGACTTCCACTATGTAAAGGCCGGTCTTCTTTCCTAAATTCTTTTCCCTGGCCATGGCCTTCAATATTTCGCCCTTTTTAGCAGGTCTCAGATAATTAATAGAGGCCTCCAAAGCCAAAGCCATGACTCCGTGGCTATTACAAGCAAGAGCAAAGGCAACATCTGCCAGAGAAAAAATTGCGCCTCCATGACATAGAGAGGCCGCATTTAATTGATTTTCTGTAACTGTCATCACCACGTCTGCCTTGCCAGGTTCAACATTTTCTATCTTCATTCCAAATAGTTCTATAAGCCTGTCCCTTTTCTCTATGTGCTCCCGCACAAAGCGGACTACGCCATCAGTACTAAGCTTATTGAGATTCATTTACACCTCTTTCTTGATCTTTTCAAGTTTTTCAGGTGATACAGGAAAGAGCCTGCGCCATTTGTACATGAATTTTGCTTTTATATCTTGAGGAACAAAGGAAATCATCAACCTGGTAATCTCACTAACCCGCGGCGCCAAGGTTGACTCCTTGAGAAGTGCACTGTCTGACGGCAAGGTCAGAGTTAAAAGAAATATGATCAAGGCAGAAGCAACCACACCTTTGACAAGCCCCATGACCCCTCCCATGATACGGTCTATCCAGCTGAGCTTTACAGCAGCAAGTACCCCTCTCAGCAGGATGCCGGCTATGACAAAGGCAAGATAGACTATAAAAAATATAATAAGAAAAGCGCTTAAAGAGCGGGCCGCTTCATTGGCCAGCCAAGGAGTCAGCTTTACTGATACCAACTGATAATACCTGGCAGCTATCATAAAGCCTCCCACCATACCCAGAAGGCTTGCAAAGGCCCTGCTGAAACCCGTCCATACCCCTCTAAGCGTGGCTATGATCAGTATGACTCCAAGAACAATATCCAAGACATTAAAATGCAAATATGTAGCAGGCAGGTTCATAAAAACTTTTCTCCTTTTTCCCGCATCCACCTCCTCATAAAAAGCTGAGCTGGACGGGAAAGTTCATAATAGGTGTGATTCATATGCTTAGGCCTTTTGAAGCCCCTTTTGAACAAAAAAGTGCCTTTGATCCTTTGCAGCCAACCTTCTTTCTCCAAAATATCCAGCAAATCCATAACATCTCTCAAAGGACTTTTTAGACGCCTTGCAAGAAATTTTGCGCAATCAGGGCCCCTTTGATATAAATCAATTATAATGGACCTTTTGGCTTGCCCAAGCTGATCCCAAGATTTATCATTGAATTCCATTTTCATAATATTGCAACGGTCTTCAGGTAACATGCCAGATAAATAGCAGCAAGTAGCAGGTTATATACCTATGAAAAAAAAACCAACCCTTGAAGATGCAATGGAAGAGCTGGCCCAGTTAGTAAAAAGGCTGGAAGATGACCAGCTTCCCTTGGAAAAGGCTTTAGATCTATTTGAACAAGGGATTAAACTTTCTAAGCATTGCCATAAATGTCTTGAAGAAGCAGAAAAGAAAATCAAAATTCTTACTGAAGATGACAGCGGTGAGCCCTTGCTGACAGATTGGACGAATGAGTAAACATAGTTCGTGGAAGCCAGCTTTGGAAATGTTGGGCCTACCGTCATGGCCGCTGTGCAGATTGGTTTTACTATTATATATCACAGGCGGTTTTTCCTCGCTGCATGAGTTGTTGGAGGAATTAAACGGCCCCATGGAGGTCGATGATTACACATACCATGATCCACAGAAAACCATTTCTCCACATATTGAACCGCTACAGCAGGCAGTGGACATTCTTGCTGGTAACACAAACCAGATATCTGCTACAGCCTTTGAAAAAAATGGCGACCCTTGTGACGCACTAGAATCAGCTTTTTTGTTGGCACAGCAGCAGGTTATTGAAAAAGAACTGGAAAAAATAAATTCTATTCTATGCGCACCCTGCTCATGCACTTTGTGTTGTACAGGGCCAAAATCAGATGATCTGCAGGAATATTTTGAGATCCCGCTCTCAGAGCATGAATTAGTTCAGTTTGACCTTAATCGGATCGAAGACAACAGGACCATTACCACTACTGCACCTGAGGCAGAAAAAAAATGGCCTTTTTATAAAGACTCCCCTGCCCTTTTCCATTGGTCCTCTGGCTGGAGCCTCATACTTCCAAAGGAATCATCCTGCCCCAACCTATCGAAGGAAGGCAGGTGTAAAATTTATGAAAACAGACCATATGTTTGTAAAAAACCCCAAATTTTCAGCTATGTTTTGGAAAAACAGAATGATAAGCTGATTAAGCAAGAAAAACTCCTGGCTATAACAGATTGTCCTTATGTGAAAAATCTAAAGGAAGAAATTGCCAAGTATGGCAGATTGTGTGGTCTCGAAGTAGTATTCAGCAGAAATAAAATATAAGCGAGGGGGGCACGTAATGACAGAGAACACCCAGGTTCCCAAAATCATAGTTTTAGACTTTGGTTCACAAACAACCCAGCTAATTGCCCGCAGGATCAGAGAATTTAAGGTCTTTTCTGAAATCCACCCATTCAATGAGCTTTCTGTTGCAGATATACAGCTCATCAATCCTAAGGGGATCATATTATCAGGCAGTCCCTACAGCGTGCATGACGCAGATGCCCCCATGATATCTAAGAAAATCTTAGATATAGGTATTCCCGTCCTGGGCATCTGTTATGGCATGCAGCTTACCGCCCATCTACTAGGTGGGAAGGTTGAACATAGCAAGTGCCGGGAATATGGGCCAGCTGACCTTATAATAGATGAACCCAACGAAATATTTTATGGCCTTGATCCTGCTCCAGTGCCCCATAGGGTTTGGATGAGCCACGGAGACAGAGTTGAAATATTGCCCGAAGGTTTTTCCACCTTGGCCTATAGTGAATCCAGTCCAGTCTCTGCCATGCGCCATGACAAAAAACCCATTTATGGCGTGCAATTTCATCCTGAAGTAGCCCATACCACCATAGGCAATGAAGTTCTTCAGAATTTTGTTTTCAGAATCTGTGGCTGTCAGCCAACCTGGAACATGCACTCCTTTGTTGAAAACGCCACAAAGGAAATAAAAGAAAAGGTGGGAGATGGAAAAGTCATCTGCGCCCTTTCAGGCGGTGTGGATTCAACAGTTACTGCACTGCTCATTAATAAGGCCATAGGAGACCAGCTTATTTCTATATTTGTAGATAATGGCCTGCTCAGAAAAAATGAGCCTGAAACTGTAATGGATTTTCTAAAAAAACTTGGGCTCAATGTGCGATATGTAGATGCAAGAGAACGATTCATCAAAAAGCTCTATAAAGTGGAAGATCCAGAGGAGAAGCGCAAAATTATTGGCAATGAATTC
>Ga0256835_1000948_pt1 | contig 18690 bp, 18 predicted proteins | sample PIR30metaG_FD_185972 | JGI IMG/M metagenome (GOLD analysis project Ga0256835, IMG submission 185972) | Hydrothermal vent microbial communities from East Pacific Rise, Pacific Ocean - PIR-30 | ecosystem: Environmental > Aquatic > Marine > Hydrothermal vents | place: Pacific Ocean: East Pacific...
GGCACCGCCAATTATTGCTCCTACCACATCGCCGCTATCATCTTCGTCTATCACCTCTTCTTCCCAGCACTCCTCATAAGGAACCCTTTTTACCACAACTCTTTCCACTTCCACACTCTTATATACTGGCACCTTTTTCGTAAAGGTTATAACCTCGGCATAAAGAGCGCTAACCATAAACAAGATCAACAACGACAGATACCTTTTCATATCCAGCTCCTTCATTTTTTGTATAATATAACAAAAAAATGTGAGGCGATTGTGAAATGGGAAAAAACCTGATAACTACCAGGGATCTGAGCGACAACGAGATAGAGGAGATTTTTGAAGATGCCAGGGAGTTCTTGCGCCGCCCTGCTATAAAATATCTTCAAAACAGGCTGATAATAACCATCTTTTTTGAAAACTCCACAAGAACGAGAAGCAGTTTTGAGATAGCGGCAAAAAGGCTTGGGGCTGAGGTAGTAAACCTGGATGTGACAAAAAGTTCCACAAAAAAGGGCGAAACCCTCTACGATACCGCCGCAAACCTGGACGCTATGGGACCGGATGCTATTATAGTGCGCCATAAAAATTCCGGTGTGCCCCACATACTTGCCAAACATGTAGAATGTGCCCTGATTAACGGCGGTGACGGGGCCCACGCGCACCCCACCCAGGCTTTGCTGGATCTGTTTACGTTGAAAAAACATCTAAAAGAGTTATCCGGAAAGAGGGTCGCAATAGTTGGGGATATAAAAAACAGCAGGGTAGCCAACTCAAACATAGAGCTGCTTGAAAGATTTGGCGTAAAAGTCATCCTGGTAGCTCCTCCCCACTTTCTTCCCAAAACCGACCTGCCATACAGCTACAGCCTAAAAGAGGTGATCGACGATGTGGACGCCATAATGAGTCTTAGAACCCAGACGGAGAGGCACAAATACCCTATATACGCCTCTTTGAAAGATTACGCCAGGGATTTTTGCATCACAAAAGAGCTGATAAAGGACAAAGATATAATAATTTTGCATCCGGGCCCCGTTCACAGAAACATAGACATAAGCGACGATGTATTGGCCGACAGCAGATGCAAGGTGCTGGAGCAGGTAAAAAACGGGGTTGCCGTAAGGATGGCTATCTTGAAAAAACTGGTGCATGGATAGAATCTCAAAGCTTGCCAAAGCGGGGATACCCTTTCTTTTTATCATAGATTACAAAAAAGAGAACATAATAGTAAAAAAACTTGATGAGCTGCAGGATATCTACTTTAAAACACCCCTTTTAAAAAACTACACTCCCCCTTTTAAAAGATATCCCAAGATAGTAAAAAAGGAGCCGCTTCCATATAGAGATTACAAAGCGGCCTTTGAGAGGGTAATAGAAGAGATAAAACGGGGCAACACCTATCTTTTGAACCTCACCTTTCCCACAAAAATATATACCGACGCCTCGCTAAAAGAGATATTTTTCTCCACAAAAGCCAAGTTCAAGCTCTATTACAAAGGGGATTTTATCTGTTTCTCACCGGAGAGGTTCATAAAGATAGAGGGTAACTTGATTAAAACCTATCCTATGAAAGGGACGATTGACGCCAACATCAAAGATGCCAAAAAGATCATATTGGACTCCCAAAAGGAGATGGCAGAGCATACGATGATAGTAGACCTTCTAAGAAACGACCTCTCAATGGTATCAAATAGGGTAAGAGTAAACAGATTTAGATACATAGACAAGATTAAAGCCGGCAAAAAGGAACTTTTACAGGTAAGCAGCGAGATAGAGGGAACTTTGGAAAATGGCTGGCAAGAGCGTCTGGGAGAGATTTTGGACACCCTTTTGCCAGCCGGCAGCATAACGGGCGCACCAAAGATTAAGACCTGCCAGATCATCGACGAGGTCGAAGGGTATGAAAGAGGCTTCTATACGGGAGTTTTTGGAGTTTTCGATGGAAAAAACCTTGATAGCGCCGTAATGATAAGATTTATAGAAAAAGGTGGGGTTTACAAAAGCGGAGGCGGCATCACCATAGACAGCGACGCAAAAAAGGAGTATCAGGAGCTTTTGGATAAAATATACCTGCCGATCTGAGAAGATAGATATCGTAAAAACTCCTCCAGAGTCTTGAAACTTCTTTTTACGATAAACTCTTTGCCCTCTATGGTATAAACAGCCACAAACCGGTCGCTTCGTTTATCATAAAAGATAGACTCTATATGCACGTTAAAAATCTTTGAAGGTTTTTTCATGCACTCCCAGGGATACAGGCAGGCTCCGGTATATTTTAAGATACAAATCTTCAAATAGTCGCTTATATCCGGATAGACCTTTTTATACTCACTCTCTCCCCCGATAACGGCGATCTCATCATCAACAATATCAAAATCCAAAACGATGCCGATATCTTTTTTAATCTCTTTTACATCACAGCCGCCTTGCAAGATCTCCATCTTGGGCTCTTTAATGGCACAGGCGGTAAAAAATATCGCCAACAAAACAGACAACAACTTCATCTAATCTCCAAAAATAAGCCTGTTGGGCTTTCTCTCTATCTTTTTTATGAACTTTTTAGTCTCGTTTATGGCGCTGTCGACATCTTTCAACACCTTATCCACCTTCTCTTTAAACATCGAGTCCTCCGAGTAGCTTTTGGCGAGCTCTTTGTAGCTTTTGAGTGTCTGCTGCGCTTCGATCAAAGTCTGTGCGAGGTTTTTTGGAATCTCTTTTGTAGCGTTGTTTTCAAGCAAAACGTTTATGTTTTTCAGACTCTTTTTCAACTCAACGATCGTCGCTTTGCTCTTGTCAAAGGTGGAAGAGAAGCTGTTTAGGGCCTTTTCCAGTGGAAGGTTTTTGATCTTTTTCAAAATTTCCTCCAGTGATTTTATAATCTCAGATCTCATTACTCCTACGGTGGGAAATATATATCTGTTTTTCTCTTTTATCAATCTTCCCCCTTTACCGCTGAAGGTCAGCTCAATGGAGGCTACGCCGAGCAGATTTTGTCTGATTTGAGCCTTCAATCCCCTTTTTACCAGTTCCAGAAGGTTTTTAAACCCGTCTTCATCCAAATTTCTTTTAAAAGCGGATATATCCAGTGAGGCGACAACGGATGTGTTAAGCTCTTTTCCCTCTTTGTCAATTTTGGAGTTTATACTTTTTACCTCTCCGATCTTGAAGCCTTTGAATTTTACCACCGATTTAAAATCGAGCCCCTCTACCCCGTTTTTGAATTTAAAAACAAAGTCCATATAGCTCTCCATTCCAACGCCAAGCCTCTTTCTAAAAGCCTCTTTGTATGTGGGATAGAGCACAAATGTAGAAAGATTCGCCTCGCCCGGCTCCACCGAGTCAAACTCCACCCCACCAAGTATTACCTGGGCCAGAGGGTTTAACTCTATATTCAAACCCATCTGCTCTATGGAAATATCCACGTTTTGTATATTCCAAAACCTGGTGGAGCCATTTATCTTTCTATAATATGGCTCTTTTACGAAGATATATACAAGAACCCTGCCATCTCTTTCCAGCACCTTCTCTATCCTGCCAACTTTTATCTGTTTATAATATACCGGACTGCCCTGGCTAAGTCCATATGACTTTTGGGAGATCAGCTTGAAGGTTTTGCCGTTTTTCTCAAAAAGGCTTGTGGGAGGCTCCTCAAGCCCTTTAAAAAACCTTCTTCTCTCCTTTCCAAGCTTGGCATACATCTGTATATATGTGCCGCTAACCAGTGCGTCAAGCCCTCTGATCTTTCCTATACTGATCTCCGGCTTAACCAGCCAAAACCTGGTCGTCTCGTTCAAGAAGGGCTCCACGTCTTTATTCATCCTGGCTACCACCATAACCCCGTCGCTGCCCTTTAGTATCTCCACCTTCTCTATAACGCCCACTTTTACGTCTCTAAATTTTATAAAGGACTGTTTTGGCTCAAGCCCGCCGCTGTTTTTAAACGTTATATAAATTTTCGGCCCAAGCTTCGAGTAGTATTTGTATATCATCCAACCGCCTATAATGGCGGCTATGAGCGGGACAAGCCAAACGATCAGATTCAACTCTTTTTTCTTTATTTTTACCTCTACCACATCACTGTTTTCCACATTCATCTCCTAATAACCTCTCATCAAGACTGTAAGAGGAAAGTATAGTCAAAAAAACCATCAAAGCAAACGCGCTAACTCCAAATCCGGGAATGATAGTAATAGATTTGAACTGGATAAGCGCCGTTAAAATTATAACCACAAACACATCTATAAGCGACCAGGGGCCTGTAATCTCTATTAGATGATAGAGCCTCACCTTTTTTTCCACACTGTCGCAGTTGCCATACTTTATACTTAGAATCAAATAGGCAAGTATAATAAATTTAGCCACAGGCACCAGCACCGAGGCAATCAGGATTATGATAGCCACCGGATAGTCCCCATGAGCCATCAGCTCGAAAATCCCTTCAATTATAGTGCTTCCGGATACCTTTGAGAAGGTGGAGGATTTTAAAATCGGATAGATATTTGCGGGTATATAGAAAATCACAGCCGCAATCAAAAAGGCGGTGGCTTTTTGCAAAGAGGCGTTTTTATCCAACGTTATGTCAAAACCACACCTTCTGCACTCTTTGTCTCTCCTGTAGTTCACCGCACCGCAAAACCTGCATCTGATATACCTCATCTGCTCTCCCAATAGTCCCAAAGAGATTCTATTTTTACTATCTTCGTTATGTAAAACTCATAAACCACCACCAAAAACAGAGCCCAAAAGGCTATGTCAAACTCAATGGAGGCATATTCAAATATCTTTACCATCGCAACCAAAATGGCGATAAAGAAAATATCGAGCATACTCCACCTGCTGACAAGCTCCAGACCTGTTAGCACCTTCTTGGCGCTTCTTTTAAAACCCACTATCATAAAAAGGGCGAACAAAAAAGAGAAGAGCAGAACAAAAAAGGGATAGACCTCCAATACCAAAAGCGCAAAGAGTGATACAAGCACATATCCTTGGTTAAAAAGATCCAAAATCGCCTCTATAAGCGTAAAGGAGCCGGTAAATCCGGATAGGTTGATACTAATAAGATTAAAGATATTTGCCAAAAAGAAAAATATAAAAGCGCTTATGGCAAAGGCGAATATCTTATACTCTATTCCGTCAATGTTTTTATACAGCAGCGTATCGCACTTTATACACCTTGCCTCCTCATCCCTTTTAATGGGCCGTCTTTTGTGAAGAGTCTGGCATACAGGGCATATTATCAGGTTTTTTAAGCTCTCCATATCTCTTTTTTCTGCAATTTTAACATAATTTAAGCAATAAAAAAGTTTAAGGTATATATAATGAAAAAAAGATTGAAAGGAGAGAATATGAGTAAACTTCAAGAAAAGATAGAGCAGTACAAAGAGGCGATGAAAAAGATAGAACCAAACTTCGACGAGGAGCTTTTGGAAAAGATCACCAGAAGTCTTGGGCCCTCCATCTACAAAAAAGATTCTGAAACAGTATCTTGCTCCTCTCCAAGCGAGCTTGAGAGGGTTAGAAACAACTTTTTGAAAATGAAACTTGGCCTTGACAAGAGCGACGAGGAGCTTGACGCCGCCATCAAAGAGGTTTGCGAGAAGATGGGAACCTCAAACAGAAACAAATACAGGGCTATTTTTTACTATCTTTTAGTCAAAAAATTTAAAAAAGAGAATTTATATAAATGAAAAAAGAGCTCTATGAGAAATTAGGGCTCTTCTACCTGGGTAAACAGCTCGATTACAACCAGGAGCCAAACGGACTTCTTGAACTTGTCAAAAACAAAAACTTCACAACCCACGCAGCCATCATAGGAATGACCGGCTCCGGTAAAACGGGGCTTGGAATCTCCATTTTGGAAGAGGCTGCGCTGGATAACATCCCCGCACTCATAATAGACCCCAAAGGGGATATGGGAAACCTGCTTTTGGCCTTCGATGATTTCGACCCAAAAAAGTTCGAGCCCTGGATTGACCCGATGGAGGCCGAGAAAAAAGGGCTTACACCCTCTCAATACGCCAAAGAGATAGCTAAAATGTGGAAAGAGGGGATAGAGAGCTTCCATCAAGACGAAGAGCGGGTAAAAAGATATAAAAACTCGGCAGATTTTACCATCTACACCCCTGGCAGCAGTGCGGGCGTGCCGGTATCTTTGCTAAGCTCATTTAGCGTTCCGGATAGGGAGATAATGGAGGATATCGACAGTTACGCATATCTTCTCTCATCAACCGCCGCATCTTTACTCTCACTGGTAGGAATAGACAGCGAAGGAAGCGATTTCGTGCTGGTTTCAAACATCATAGACCACTACTGGCAGCAAAACATAAGCCCCACACTGGAAGATATAGTGGCCTCCATCATCAACCCGCCTATAAAAAAGATAGGCATACTGCCGCTGGAGAGTTTCTATCCCCAAAACGAGCGGATGAAGCTGGCATTGAAATTCAACAACATCCTATCCAGTCCATCTTTTAAAAACTGGCTCAAAGGAGAGCCTCTAAACATATCAAAAATGCTCTTTACCCAGGATGGAAAACCGAGACACTCCATCTTCTATATAGCCCACCTTAGCGAAAATGAGAGAAACTTCTTCGTAACAAAGCTGTTGAACGAACTGATTTCGTGGATGAGAAGGCAGAGCGGAACATCGGCTTTGCGCGCCCTTTTGTATATGGACGAGATCTTTGGGTTCTTCCCGCCAAACGCCAACCCCCCTTCCAAAAAGCCGATGATGCTGCTGTTAAAACAGGCCAGGGCTTACGGCGTTGGGGTGGTGCTCTCCACCCAAAACCCGGTAGATCTGGACTATAAGGGGCTTTCCAACATCGGAATGTGGTTTTTGGGAAGACTTCAGACGAAGCAGGATATCGAACGGGTGGCCGACGGACTTATGAAATCGGGATCGGCGGCCCTTGACAAAAGCGAGCTTAAGAAACTTCTGACAAACCTTAAAAAGCGTGTCTTTTTGTTAAGAAGCATACACAAAGAGAGTCTTGAGCTGTTTCAGACCAGATGGGTTATGAGCTATCTAAAAGGGCCTCTTAGCAAAGAGGAGATAAAGCGGCTTATGAAGGATAAAAAAGGCCAAATAAAAAAGGAAAAGGAGATCTCTTTAGATACTGATCTATCCGGATCCAAAAGAAAAAGAGCCGTTATTTCTGGCAATATAAGACAACTTTACGATATATCGGATATAGGCGCGGATGAGTTTACTTTTTTCCCATCTTTGTTTCTAAAATCCCGCCTGCACTACTACAGCAGCAGATATCAGGTGGATAAGAGCGAGGAGATAGTATGTGAGATACCTTTGAAAAAGGATATGAAAGAGCCCGACTTCTCCTTTTGCCAGGAGAGCGAAGAGAAAAAATTCAAAACCACCCCGCCCTCCAACTCATACTTTTTGGAACCTCCTGCCTTTTTAAGCGGTGCAAGGAGCCTAAAGGGTATAGAGAGGGAGTTTAAAGATTATCTATACCAAAACCGCCGGCTTACCCTTTACAGGGTAAAAAAGCTAAGGCTACAAAGCTATCCGGATGAGAGTTTGGAGGAGTTTAAGACAAGGGTTTTGGAGGTGTTGCAGGACAGAAAAGATGAGGAGATAGAGAAATTGCAACAAAGCTATGCAAAAAAGATGCAAAGACTTCAAGATAAGCTTGAGCGGCTCTACTATAGACTCCAAGAAGAGAAAGAGCAGGCAAAAAGCAGGACTACCGACACGATCATAAGTATCGGAATGGCGCTGTTGGATAGCTTTTTTGGCAGGAAAAGGGTTAAAAAAAGCACGATAGCAAAGGCCGGTGGCGCCATATCCAAAGCCAAAAAGGCTTATGGAGAGTATAACGACATAAAATATATCCAGGAGCAGATAGAGCGGGTTAAACACGAACTTCTAAAGCTCGAACAGGAGCTGGAGGAAAAGAGCGACAAGATTTATGAGAAATATACACTTGCAAACTATCCGATAGAACCGATATATATAAAACCGAGAAAGAGCGACATCAAAACGGAAGCGGCTCTGCTTTGGAGGCAGGTTTAGGGGAGCTTTTTGACCCCGCCTATAAATATAATGCTATCCAAACCGTTTTTAACTATCATAAACAGAAAATTTCTATCTACGCTAAACTCATAAATATCTGGCATAACCGATGTTACTCCAACCACTGCCCCGGATGCTGCGGCCGCCTCGCTACCTTTTTCATCCACCTCGATAAAAGCTTTGTGATAAAAAGATTTGGCATACAGAGGCTCTTTGGCGATCATTGTCAAAGAGGGATTGGTGGAATCAAATATATCTTTTATGCCAAAACGCTTCAGGTTTTCCGATATATCCCGGCTTCCCCACAACACTTTGAACTTCGGCATTTTCAAAGCGGTATATCTTCCATCCATTGAGGATTTTATCTCGGTTACGGAGTGGCTTTTCAAAAAAGAGAGCAGATCGCATATACATCTTTGCCCTTTTGGCAAAAAGAGCAGCATGGAGTAGTCGCCGTTTTTATATGGAATCTCTATCACCTTCAACTCTTCGTTTTCAAAAACATCGTAATTTCCATCTCTACTCATCATATCAACATACTTATCGCCATCCTCCGAGTGAAAAAGACCCTTTTTGGTCCTATTTTTATCAAAGGGGTATTTCCACTCCGAGTAAAAGTAGACTGCATTTACCAACACCAGCTTTGTCAGTTTATCCACAGAGCCATTTGGCAAAAAGTTTTTTATTTTGTTACCGCTCTTTTGCTCCACCCAGCGGTTTATCTGCTTCCTGACACCATTTGGATCTGATTTGATATTGGCTAAAAATGTCCGGGTATCGAAAAAATCCTCCGCTTTGTCGATAAAATCGTTATAGACGCCAAGACTTCTCTCTATCCAGATCGACTCTGCAAAGTTCAGGTTCTTATCCAAAATCTTATCGTTCAACTCCTTTTGGCTTTTTAAAACCTCAAGGCCATCATACTCCAGCGAACTTTCTATCTGCTCTTTGGCCTCTTTGTTTGCCCCGGCATAAAGAAGGTTCAAAAGATTTAAGATAGAATAAGGGGAGATGATGATATTGCCGCTACCTGAATAGAGATCATATCCAAGATCAATGGCGAACCTGTTGTTGATGGAGGAGAGCTTCTGGGCATCGGTGAATTTTTCTTTGGAGCAGTTTCCATCATATAGATACTTGGCCCCCGCTTTTTTTAGCTCGCAGTAGTTTTTAAACGTCTCTTTGACTCCAGCCGGCTCACAGGGTTTTGCGAAACACTCTATATCCCTGTATCCGCAAACGGGAGCCTCGATATCCTCACAGCTCAAATATTTTCTAATCTCAATGATTTTTTCGTTGTTTCCTATCTCAAAAACCACTCTTTGAGTGTTTTTATCCACCAGATAGGCAAACATATAGTAGGCCATATCGCTTGTTCCAATAGGCGGTATATCCTCATCTACCCAGACTTTAAAGACATTTGGCGCGATGAACTCCTCTTTTTCTATTTTTAGTTTAATACTTCCGCTTGGTTCACTAAAGGGGTATAAAATCAGGTTCCACCTGGTAAGATCAAGATTTTTTATCTTATCTAAAAACAGGGCTCGGCCGCTCCCCCAGTGATCTTGACTTTTTATCTCATCAACAAACTTTTTCAGCTCATAAGAAGAACTTAAAACTTTAACGGAGTCAAAATTGCTGTAGCCGTGTTCTCTAAAGGGGATCTTCAGCCTCTTTGCAAAATTCTTTTTGATATAGAGCTTTTTCTCCTTATAGTCAAAATCGGCGATAGCCGGGCCTGCGTATTTAAAGTAGTGCTCCTGCGGGGTCACTTTCAAAAGTTTGTAAATTATCTTTCTGCCATCTGCGGGCGTAAGTATCCAGTCGAATCTGGTGTCGTTGTCAAAATCTATATCGCCCGTAAAAAAGAGAAGCCATCTTGGAGGTTCGCTCAGGTTCAAATCAACCCTTTTCCAACCAAAGACGTTGTTCTCATCCGGCTCTGTTCCCATAAGCCTGTAAACCTTTTTGGATTTGGATTCAAAAACCCAGTTAAAGGCGGATTTTGGACTGTTTTTTGGATAGAAGGGATAGTAATAAAATTTTCCGGATAGATCAAACCTCTTATCTTTTAAAAGAGTGAAATCAAATGCGAACAAGGATGTGATAAATAAGATTGCGGCAAACAGTAGTTTCATAAGAGCCCTTTATAATAGAAAGAAGGAAGGAACAAGCCTGCAGCACCAAATCGACTTATCCTTCCTTATGTAAAATGATACTGTAAACTTCGTTAAAAATATGTTAGCTTTTAAATTTTACGGTTTTGTAGTTAATTGGTGGAGGTGTCGGGAATCGAACCCGAGTCCGGAAACAGCCGGCCACAGACCTCTACGTGCGTAGCAGCGCTGATTACTCTTGGCCACAGGCGGCTCAGCGCCCCAAACCGCCTGTGGCCCAGCCTGATGGTGTCAGTACCGGGCTAGGCAACCCGGCACTCAAGCCCTCTGGGGTATGACCCCGCAAAATCCAGGCTCAGAGGGCGGAGCCTGGCGCGGGGGACCAAAGTTTGTTTAACTTACGCAGCTACCGCGTAAGCTGGTCTGTAATCTGTATTGTTTGCGTCTATTTTTTCGAGGAGTTTTTACGGCGTTCCTCAAGCCGGCACGCAGTCTGTGACCTACTGCTCCCGTCGAAGCCAAGTCACCCCCATATCGAGGGGTCCAGCCTTAGGAGTTTATAAGTTCCTTAATCTTTCCTGAAAGCGAAGAGATTTTATCAATTTTTTCGGACAATGTCAAGCTATCATCCAGAAGTATCTTTACAAAAGCGCTTCCAACTATCACTCCATCAACATCTTTAGCCTTGGCTTTGGCGCTTTTTTCATCCACTCCAAACCCAAGGTATATGGGAGTTTGGCTAAATTCTCTGATATTTCCTATAATCTCTTTCAAATCCTCGCTTTTGGAAGCTCCGGTTATACCCGCATAAGCCACCAGGTATATGAACTTTTTCGCATCTTTTACTATCAAAGAGATTCGCTCTTTGGAATCCGTGGGAGCTACGAAAGTGATAAGGGGCAAACCCTCTTTGTCGAAATGCCCCCTGTATCCTAAACTCTCCTCATAAGGCATATCCGGAATTATAAAACCAGTGACGCCAAGCTCTTTGGCCTCTTTTGCCACCCTTTGCAACCCCCTTTTGTAAAAGGGGTTGAAATACCCCATCCAAAGGGTATCTATGCTGCAGCTCACATCTTTGGTGATATCCAGCACATCCTGAAATCTAAACCCCTTTTTCAAGGCCCTCAGATTTGCCTCTTCGATAACGGGGCCGTCAGCCACCGGGTCGCTAAAAGGGATTCCCAGCTCGACGCTGTCGGTCCCGTGCTCTTTTAGTGAGAGTATCAAATCTTTCGTAAACTCTTTATCCGGATAAGCGGAAGTGATATAAGCAACCAGCTTTTTCAAAACACGCCCTTTTTTTGATTGTAATTATACCCTTTTTTTGATAAAATCGATTAAGTTTCAGCGATGGGAGGGTTATGAAAAAGGTTACGGTAACGGATATCAAAAGCGCCAAAAACGGAAGAAAAATCGTTATGATTACCGCTTATGACGCACTGTTTGCAAAGCTTTTCGATGAGTATGTGGATATCATTTTGGTAGGTGACAGCCTCAATATGGTCTTTGCGGGAAAGCCCGATACACTGTCGGCTACGATGAAACAGATGATATATCATACAAAAGCCGTATGCAACGGCGCAAAACGGAGTTTCGTGGTGTTCGATATGCCCTATGGGAGCTACACGGACAAAAAAAAGGCCCTGAAAAACGCTTTGAAAGTATATAAAAAAACCGATGCCGACGCCGTAAAACTTGAAGGGGGCGCTAAGAAGGCCAAGATAGTAGAAGAGCTGGTGAAAAACGGGATAGCCGTAATGGGCCATATAGGCCTTATGCCCCAGCAGGTGCGGGGTGAAGGGGGATACAAAGTAAAAACTGACAAAGAAAAACTTGTAAAAGACGCCCAGGCCCTTGAGAAGGCCGGGGTTTTTGCGATAGTTTTGGAGGGCGTAAAAGCCGATATCGCCAAAGAGATAACCCAAAGCGTGAAAGTTCCCGTGATTGGTATAGGCGCCGGAAAGGATGTGGACGGCCAGGTGATTGTGTGGAGCGATATGCTGGGCTTTTTCGAGGACTTCAAGCCAAAATTCGTCAAACGGTATCTGCAGGGAGCCAAACTTACCAAAGAGGCGCTCCAAAGATATGCCAAAGAGGTGGAAGAAGGGGTATTTCCTTCCAAAGAGGAGAGTTATTAGATGAGGGTTGTGGATATCGAGAGGTTCGCTCCCGAGGAGTCTTTTGAAAACAGACTGAGACCAAAAAGCTTCGAGGAGTATATAGGCCAGGAGGCCATCAAAAAAAATCTGGAGGTTTTCATAAAGGCCTCGAAAAAGAGAAACGAGCCTTTGGACCATATTCTCTTTTTCGGCCCGCCAGGGCTTGGAAAGACCACGCTGGCAAATATCATAGCCTACCAGATGGAGGCCAATATCAAAACCACGGCCGCGCCTATGATAGAAAAACCCGGCGACCTGGCGGCCATATTGACGAACCTTGAGGAGGGGGATATCCTCTTTATCGACGAGATTCACAGACTCTCAAACGCCATAGAGGAGATTTTATATCCGGCGATGGAGGATTTCAGGCTCGATATCATCATAGGTAGCGGGCCTGCCGCCCAGACGGTCAAAATAGACATCCCTCAATTTACCCTCATTGGTGCCACCACAAGGGCCGGAATGTTGAGCTCCCCTTTAAGAGACAGGTTCGGAATGCATTTTAGGCTGCAGTTTTACACCCCCGATGAGCTTGGCCTTATCGTAAAAAACGCTGCTAAACGGCTTGACAAGGTAATAGATGAGGAGGCGGCGCTGGAGATTGCCAAAAGAAGCCGGGGAACTCCAAGAATAGCACTTAGGCTTTTAAAAAGGGTCAGGGATTTCGCCGATGTGGCCGATGAAAAGAGGATAACCCTAAACAGGGCAAAAGAGGCTCTTGACGCCCTTGGGGTGGATGAGAGAGGATTTGATGAGCTGGATATCAGGCTGCTTCAGATTTTGGTGGAGGCGAAAAAACCCACGGGACTTAGCACCATAGCCGCGGCTTTGAGTGAGGATGAGGGAACCATAGAAGAGGTGATAGAGCCTTACTTGCTGGTAAACGGTTACATCCAACGAACGGCCAGGGGACGAATCGCCACTCCAAAGACCTTCGAGCTGCTGCGGCTCAAACCAAAAAACAGCCTCTTTTAGGGAAGACGATGAAACCCATCCATTTTCTGGCTATTTTGTTCGTAGTCGTGGGATACTTCACTTATAAAGTCTTCAGCCCCTTTTTATCCACTATGACCATTGCCACCCTTTTGGCCCTCGCCACCTACAAAATCAGCAAACACCTGTTGATGAAATTGCCGGGAAGGTTCCTGCCGGCTCTTATAAGCACCCTGATTTTGGCCGTTATATTTTTCGCACCGATAATATATATCATCACAAACGCCGCCAATCTGGTGGCAAAAATCGACATAGAGAGCATAAAAAGCACCTTTTATTTGGCAAAAGAGGCTATTATAGAGTTTCTTGACAACCATGAGATAAAACTTAACGCCTTGAAAGAGAGCATAAACGCGGTGGATATAAACTCCTTCATCAACTCCATCTTCAAATTCGCCACATTTATCGGGGCAAAGAGTGCTAATTTTATCAAAGACACATTTTTGATACTTGTCTTTTACTTCTTCGCAAACCTTTATGGAAAGGATATTTTGCTCTACTTTCAAAAGCTTATACCTTTCTCCAAAGATGAGAGCAAAATGATTTTCGAGAGCCTGGCCGGTGTCATGGGCGTTGTCTTCAACTCCATCATCGCCACGGCAATTTTGGAAGGGACTCTTTTTGGCATAATCACGAACTACTACGGGTACGACGGTCTTCTTTTTGGGATACTTTACGGTTTTGCCTCGCTGATACCGGTAATCGGCGGCGTGATAATGTGGCTTCCTCTATCGATAGACCTCTATATGAAAGGTAAGACCACAGAGGCTTTGGGCCTTGCTCTTTACTCCATCATCGTCATCTCGGTTATAGCGGACACCTTTATAAAACCGGTGATTATAAAATATATAGACCGGTTTATGATAGAGGAGGAGGTTGTGAAGGTAAACGAACTGCTTATCTTTTTCTCCATCGTTGCCGGACTCTCCAGTTACGGGTTTTGGGGGATGATAATAGGTCCTGCGGTTATAACGCTTATGATTTCCATACTTCAGATATACCCCAAGGTGGTAAGGGAGACTAACGTATAATGTGCCCCACGAACTTGCTTAAATTGTCTATTATCATCTCTCCTCGCCTAAATCCAACCCCGCAGCTCTCATAGGCGTAAAAAAGGCCCGCCTGGTAGTAGCGGCCCTTGTCGTCTTTGACAAGCTCCACGAACTCCTGGTATACGGATTTGAAGGAGCCGTATTCACCATCTTTTTTGGCTATTACCCTGCCATTTTCATCGTATATGGCGATATTCTCGCCCTCCCTTCCAAAAACCTTCTTCTCCACATAGGGTTTTCCCTTCAAAGGCTCGAAGGAGGCCTCAAGAAGAAGCGGATGGTTGGGAAAAAGCTCCCAAAGAATTGGCAGCATACCCTTGCTTTGAAACATCAGCGTATAAGCGGGGTTTAGTATGATGGCCTTTTGGTTTTTTATGATGTCGGTAAGTATGAGGGCCAGTTCCGGCTCCTCCACGGCTATCATCTCCCAGGGAATCAGTTTGAACCAGAACTCGTAATACTCCTCTTTGCAAAAAATCCCCTCCTCGTTGAACTCCACCTCATCCGCATAACAGAAGTTCGTAACAAAACCCGCCTCACTCGCGGCTGTCTGTAAAAGCCTGGTGGTATTCTCATCCTCCAAAGAGCCTTTGATGGAGCTAAAAAGTATTTTCCACCCGTTGTAGTATCTGGCGAACTGGGATATATCGCCATCTAACATAACAAGCCTTTGGAAATTCTCCTTTATGGCCTCATAGACCCTGTTAAACTGCTTCGCCTCATCGAGATTGTTGTATTTTAGCAGCGCCCACTGGATAATGGCCGTCTCAAAGAGCGCCGTTGGGGTGTCTGCGTTGAACTCCAAAAGTTTGATGGGTTTGCCGTCAATCCCGCCGGCCAAATCGAAACGGCCATAAATATGCCAGTGGACCTCGTTTTCCCAGCTAAGTTTTATGGCATCGACCAGGTTGAAAGGGATGCCTATATCGAAAAAGAGGTCCTTTTGGATGACATATTCGCCCGCCTCCACATACATATCGTAAAGCTCGTTTCCGGCGTTGTAAAAATCCTCTGCCTCCTTCTCGCTTATTACCACCAGCTCGTCGGCCACATAGTCGCTGCCGTCGCTGTCGGTATGCCAGTGAAAGCCGATTTGCTCCAGATACTCGGGGCTTAGTGGTTTAACCTTTATCAACTCCATCACGGCCTCTTTTTTTGATATATTTTATAACGAGATATGGCAGAACCGCCAAAAAAACCATAAACGCGAACGTTGCGTAAAGTCCTATCATATGTGTATCGTTCATACTACCCTCCAAAGCTGAAAAAAGATTTTTTCGTGGAAGTTTTTGCTCTGTTGGAGAAAAACCCGCTTTTGGTGCTCTTTTGTTTAAAAGAGCTCTTTTTGGTAAAGGAGTTCTTGCTCCTTTGATATACCGTTGGGCTTTTGTAACTTCTTTGGCGCTGGTTTTGGTATGTGGGGTTGTTAAAGAGCCTGCTTCCAATCCAGGCACCCAAAATGGCCCCGGCCGCACTGGCTAAAATAGTCTCTCCCAAACTCATTCCGCCACCGTGTATCTGGGGATTTACCAAAGGGCTCTGGTTCGATTCGATCTTTTTTGCCTCCTGGGCTATAAGAGTGTCAAGCTCCTCTTTGGATAAAATCCTCTCCGTGCCGTTGATATCCCTTAAAATCACCCTGGTGCTCGAGCTTGGATACTCCTCGACTATCTTATAGCTCTTTGGCGCAACCTCCTCTATAACCACGAAGGCCCCCTGCTTTTGAGCCGCCTCCCTAAAGGCACCCGACTCCTCCTTTTTCTCGCCGCATCCGGCAAGCCCCACGGCCAGCAAAGCCCCAAGGCCCCCAACCATCACATAGTTAGACGCTTTTTGTATATATCTTTTCACCTCTTCTCCTTAAGTAAAAATAGAGCAAAACCGAAACGCTCATCATAAAAAGGGACAAAACCTGCCCCATCGTAAGCCAGCCGCAGCAGATATAGCCAAGCTGAATGTCGGGCTCTCTGAAAAATTCGCACAAAAACCTGAAAAGCCCGTATAAAAATCCATATAAAACTATAAGCTCACCGTCGAACTTTTTATGTTTTCTATACCAAAAAAGTATAACAAAAAGTAAAAGCCCCTCACAAAATGCCTCATAAAGCTGTGAAGGGTGTCTCAACACCCCCGATACATATATACCCCACTCCACATCTGTGGGCCTGCCTATAAGCTCTTGATTCAAAAAGTTTCCTATGCGGCCAAAGAAGTATCCAAGGGGCACCGATACCGCCACCAGATCCATCAAAGCCCAGAAATTTTTTTTGTATTTTTTGCAGTAAAGATATGTGGCTATCAAAAACCCTATGATGGCACCGTGGTAACTAAAACCTCTGATTCCTACGAACTGGCCGTTTAGAAAGGGGTTGAAAATCTGCCAGGGATGTGTCAGATAGTACTCCGTATGGGGGTCGTAAAAGAGTATGTATCCAAGCCTCGCACCCAAAATCACTCCCACCTCGGCCCAGACGAAGTAGATATCCAGCTCCTTTTGGCTAAAGGGCAGATTGTCCCTTTTTGCCAGCCACTGGGCGAAAAAGAGCGCCACAAGCAGTGCCAGGACATACATTATCCCATACCAGTGCACCGGAAAACCGAAAATCTCCACCGCAACCGGGTCAAAATGCTCGTAAATGTGCCGCCAAAACTCCATACAACCCCTTTGAAATTTCAAAGGAGATTATATCTAAAAATTATTCGCTCTCTCTTTTTTTTGAGCGCTCTATGTTCCTCTCATACTCCAGTAAAATGTTGTCAAGCTTGGCAAAAAGCTCCTGAGAGGTCTCTTCAAGTGCCTTGAACTCGTTGTAAATCTCATTTTGATGTTTTATCAGGTATTCGTTGAAATCGGGCCTGTTTACCAGATCAATAATTTTTTTTGCATATTCGTGAATGGTTTTGTGTGGTTTTTCGATCTCTTCAAAGGCCCGGCTCTTTTTATAAAGCTGTCTTCCTACGCTGTAATACCATTTGCCAAAGTCGCAAGTTTTATGATCCACATATGGGTTTTCAACTTTTGAGCTGAAAAAGTTTCTGTAAACAACCCTGTTTTTAAAGATGATATGGTCCAGTTTGAATTTGGTGACGGTAAGAATGTTTTGGATCATATTTGCAAGCTTTGTGGTTTTTAACGCATTGCTGGTAAATTTGGCGATCGACTCTCTTAGGTGAGATAGAATTTTAGAGGATTCGTTGGCAATATTCTCCATCTTTTGTGAATTTTGAAGGTTCTTTTTACTCTCTTGCTGCAGCTCTCCCAAAACCCGCCTTACCTCTTCAGTGGATTTTTGCGTCTTTTCTGCAAGCTTTCTAACCTCGTCCGCCACGACGCTGAAGCCTCTGCCATGCTCTCCCGCCCTGGCCGCCTCGATGGCAGCGTTAAGGGCGAGCAGGTTCGTCTGGTCCGCTATGTCGTTGATAAGCTTTATTATGGCGTTGACGTTGTCGGCCTTTTTATTCAAAGATTCCACCACCTGGTTTGACTCGTGTATCATAAAAATCAAATCGTTGAGTTTATAGACGATCGCATCCAGCGCCTCGTTCACCTCTTCACCGTTTTTTATCGTCTCTTCGCTGTTGGAAACTATCTGACGGGTTCTGTCTATCGCTTTTAAAATATCCTCTTTGATTATGGCCAAGCCGCCGGCCACTCCGCCTCCAAGCTGCCCCACTTTGGAGTTGAGTTTCTCTCTTTCTACATATTTCTCTTTTTCCAATATATTATCTATGGATTCATTGATAAACTCGGCCACCTCTTTAAACTCACCGCTGTATCTATCCGGATCCATCTTGATAAACCTCTTCTCCTCAATCCCTTTTAACACCATCTTCACATCATCCAAAAAGCTCTTGACGTCCTCCATAAACATAAAAAGGTTCTCGCTCATCTCCTTCAATACGCCGCTGTCGTTAATTTCGGCTTTCGTAAAGACTCCCAAGCGGGCTTTTTTGATGATTTCGGAGAGGTTTTTGAGGTTTTTTTGTATCTTTATAACATTTATAAAAATGATCCACGCGAATATGAAGTTCAAAACATTCAAAACCAAAATATAACTAAAACCGTTTTTATACACCTCGGCCGCCAATACAATGGAAAATAGAACTATCGAGGCGATATTTGCGTACTGAATCTTTTGGAGAGAAGAAAGTCTCATTGTAAACCCTTTTTTTAAAGTCACGATAACATTATCGTGACTTTACAGGGTTATTTTAGTATAAGCCTTGCATTAAGGGGCTGGGTTGGCCTGTTGTTGTCTCCCATAAGTCTGTTCATCTTTATAAGCTGCTTTTTCGAGGCTGTTACGGGTTTTTTAAGCACTATCCATCTTACCCCCTCGGTGCAA
>Ga0256835_1000949_pt1 | contig 18683 bp, 12 predicted proteins | sample PIR30metaG_FD_185972 | JGI IMG/M metagenome (GOLD analysis project Ga0256835, IMG submission 185972) | Hydrothermal vent microbial communities from East Pacific Rise, Pacific Ocean - PIR-30 | ecosystem: Environmental > Aquatic > Marine > Hydrothermal vents | place: Pacific Ocean: East Pacific...
CGGTGCAGGGAGACCGGCGAACGGTCGTTGCCGAGGGGGTCGCAGGCCCGTCAGGGCCGGAGAGGGCGGGTGGACGGCTTACGACCGTCCGGTCTCCCAAACCGTCACCGACGCCGAAGGCGGCGAGCAGTACGGCGTATCCGGCGAGCCGTCCCGGGGTGCAGCCCGAGCCGCAGGAGCCGGGGCGCACCCGCCCCCACGGCCCCGGGGAGCGCAGCGACCCGGGGAAGCCGCGAAAGCGGCTCCGGCCTGCGACCGCCTCCCAACGAAGCGAGGAGGAGCCGCGCGGATCGTGCCCCGGGGCCGTCCCCGCAAGGGCGCGAGGATGAGCTGACCTGGCGGTCGTGACGACGAAGCGACCGCGGCGGGGGCCGGCCGCCGGTACGCCCCAGGCAAAGGCGGCCTCACATGACCGAAACGCGAACCTTACTGCCAGGGATCACCACGTCGGTCGCCTCCGGTTTCCTCCACACAATGACAGGAATATAGAAACAGTACGCCGGCCTCGCACGGTCAAGCTGCTTCACGAGCCGGGACGGCTCTGCTACGCTTCGGGCACGACGACCTCCGGGGGTGGACGATGCCTGCACTGGTCTCATTCGACCTCATCCTGCTGGGACTCAAGGATCCGGGGCCCACCGGCCGCTCGCGGTTCGCGAGCCTCATGGCGCGCCTGACGGAGCGGGACCCGATGGAGTTCAACGATCCCGCCGCGATGAAGGGCGCCCCGCTGTTCGAGGCGATCAGTGCCCAGCGCGCCCGGGAGATCACCGGGCTGCTCGAGGAGGCCGGCATCCTCGTAGAGATCCGGCCCGTGCCGGGACGCCCTCCATCCGGCGATCGGGAAGTCGTGGCGACCCGGGAGTGCCCCAGGTGCGGGTTCATTCAGCCCGCGGGTGATCCCGAGTGCCAGAAGTGCGGCCTGATCTTTGCCAAGTGGGAACGCGAACAGATCCAGCGGATGCAGCGGGAGCGGCAACTCGAGGAGACGCTGACGAAACTCGTGCAGGTCCGGGAGGAGTGGCGGGCCAAGGCCAAGCGGTACCTCGAACGGCACCCCCTTCCCGACGGTGCCGTCGCGCCGTTCCAGAAGCGGCTCCACCACGGGGAGATCCCGTTCGCCCGTCTGGAATCGGCCGAGGGACCGATCCTCATGACCTCACGCAGGATGCTCGTCACGAAGGGCGGGACCACGATCTCCATCCCGTACGAGATCATCGCCGACGTGGACGTCGGTGGGGGCCTGACCCTCAAGAAGGACCTGGTCAACCTCCAGCTCAAGTTCGCCGGTCCGCTCCCCGTGGGCCAGGAACAGCTCAAGTCGCTCCGCCTGCAGGTTACGAAGGAGTCCGCGACGATGCGGGACGTTGTGATGGACTGGGCGTTCGCCCGCTCGTTCGTCTGCGGCTCGTGCGGCGCGTCCGACATGGACTTCCGGGTTCAAAGGGGAAAGGTCCACGTCCGCTGCATGCACTGCGCAACGGACCACGAGGTCGATCTCGAGGAGGCCGTGGCCATTCCACTTCTCTCCGAGTGACGCGCCCGGACGGCCCCGATGCGGGACCGGCTACAATCGCTTTCCGGAGGTGACCATGTCCCGGAGGCCGATCCTCGTCCTGTCCATCCTGCTGGCGGCCGGCGCCGCCACGGCGTGCGGCGCCCGCGAGGCGCCTTCTGAAAAGCCCCCCGCCCGGATCGAGTGCCCCTCCCTGGACATCGTCCTCGTGGATCCACCCGCCGGGCTCAGGCTCGTCCGGAACGACGGAGGGACCGTGGTCCTCGAGGAGACCGGCAAGGAAGGGACCATCACCCTCGCCCGGGGGACCGAGGCCGAGGACTCGAACCTCGTGCAGGCGGTCAAGGACCACCAGGCGTCCATCGAGGCCCGGGAGGGCGCCGAGTACCTGGGCGTCCGGGAGCTCGTCACCCCGCTGGGGAGCGCGTACTGGTCCCGCGGCCGCTACCCCGTGGACGGGAAGACCGTGGAGGAGACGCGGATCGTCACGCTGCACCCCTCGGGCACCGGCATCCTGACGCTGACCTCCGTCTACCCCGCGGGGGACGACTCGAGCCAGCGGATTCAGACGCTCCTTGGGATCGTCGTGGGGATCGAGGCGCTGCAGCCCGCCGCCACCGGCGCCTCCTGAGGCCGGCTCAGTCCGGCTCCCCGGGCTCCTCCGTCGTCTCCCGGACGATGTAGAGCGGCCGGCCGCGAACCTCGTCGAGGATCCGTCCCGTGTACTCGCCGAGGATGCCGATGGTGACGAGCTGGACGCCCCCGAGAAACAGGATCGCGGCGACGACGGCCGCCTGGCCGGCCCACCCGTTCCCCGCGGCCCGGAGCCCCACCGCCGCTGCCACGACCGCCGCGGCGAGCGCAGCCGCCGCGAGGCCGAGCACCGTGGCCAGCCGGAGCGGCACGGAGGAGAACCCGACCAGCCCGTCCACGGCAAGCCGCACCATCTTGCGGAGGGGGTACTTGGTCTCGCCGGCGGCCCGGGCCTGCCGGTGGTACCGGACGGCGGTCTGGGGGAACCCGATCCAGGAAACGAGCCCGCGGTTGAAGCGGTTGTGCTCCGGCAGCGCCCGGAACGCCGCCACCGCACGCGGCCCCATCAGCCGGAAGTCCCCGGTGTCAACGGGGATGTCCACGCTGGTCAGGGCGCGAAGGGTCCGGTAGAACCAGCGGGCCGTGGCCTTCTTGAACCAGGTCTCGCCCTCGCGCCGCTCCCGCTGGGCGTAGACGACCTCGGCCCCCTCGCGCCACCTGGCGACCATCTCCGGGATGACCTCCGGCGGGTCCTGGAGGTCGGCGTCGATGATGACCACGGCCTCGCCCCGTGCGGCGGCGACCCCCGCGGTCAGCGCCGCCTGGTGCCCGAAGTTCCGGGAGAACCGGAGTCCGCGGATGCGCTGGTCCCGGCGGGAGAGCGCCGCGATCCGGTCCCACGTCGCATCGGTCGACCCGTCGTCGACGAACAGGATCTCGAACCCGTCCCCGACGCCGGAAAGGACCGCCGTCAGCCGCTCGGCCATGGGGCCGATGTTCTCTTCCTCGTTGAACGCCGGAACCACGACGCTGAGCTCGGGCCGATCAGCCACCGTCCACCTCCAGCCGCCACAGTCTCCCTGCAAGGTCCCCAAGCCAGAGTACCTTCCCCGACGGATCCCACGCCACCCCCGCGGGCACCATGTCGGTTTCGGGGAAGCCGAGCCTCCGCGCACGGCCGTCCTCCACGAGCCAGAGCGACCGTCCCGGCGGGTCCGTCGCCAGCCACCGCCCAGGACCGAGCACGGCGACCTGGGGGCGGGAGTAGAAGTCGGACCAGCCGCCGGGCAGCGGGACCGCACGCTCCACCTCGCCGCCGGCCGTCAGCACCACGAGCCGGTGGTGTCCCGTGTCGCAGACCAGCAGGTCGCCCGAGGGGAGCCAGGCGATCCCCACCGGTTCCAGGAGCGGGGACCGTTCCCCGGACGGCGTCAGCGTCTCCGCCGCGGCGCCGGGGCCCCGGTACACCACGATCCGCCGGTGGCCCGTGTCCGAGACGGCGATGGTGCCGTCCGCCGCCACGGCCACGGCGCGGGGTCCGTACCACCCCTCGGACGGCGGGGCGAGCTCCGTGCCCTCCCCTTCTTCCGGCGCGACCACGGCGACCCGGTGGTTCCATGTGTCGGCGACGACCAGCCGCCCGTCCGGCAGCCAGGCGGCGCCCTCCGGCTGGTTCCACCCGTCGCCGAACGGGTTCCTCCGGAGCTCGCCGTCCGGCGTGCGGAGGAGGACGGCCGACAACGTGCTGTCGGTGATGGCGAGCCCGGCCGGACCCCAGGCCAGCTCCCGCGGCTCGCCGAGGAAGCCTTCGGCTTCCACCGTTGCGGACCGGACGCCCAACGCCTCCCGGAGCGCCTCTGGCACCAGGGCCGTCCGGCTCTGGGGCACGTCGCTCGCCCGGCGCAGTACCACCACGTCCGTCGAGCCGATCGGCCCCCAGGGCCGCCGCGTCAGGAGCCACCGCACGACTGACCGCGGTGTCGGCTCACCCTCGTAGATCAGCCACCACGCCCGCAACGGGATCCGTTCCCGGAGGTAGCCGGGGCCCAGGCTCTCGCGGACCGACGCCTCCTCGGAGGGGTCGCACACCACCAGCGCGGGACGGCTTCCCCGCACCGGCGCACTCCAGCGGACGTCGAGGTGCCGCCAGTACCAGTTGAATGGCCACGCCGCCTCGCCCGACACCGCCGCCACGGGATGCTCCCCGGACGCGGCCAGCCGCACGCCCTCCTGTGCCACCCGGTGGGCCTCCGGCGTGGTCTGGACGAAGTGGAGCATCTCCACCCGGTCCGCCGCCGGGGTGATCTCGTCCAGGACGAAGCTGGCCACCACCGCCGCGGCGAGGGTGGCTCCGAGCGCCACCGACGCGACGGCCCGGCTCCACCAGCGTCCCCTGGGTCCGAACGTCCGCGCCAGCTGCGCGCCGGCCAGGGGGAGGAAGAACAGCACCTGGTGGACCTCCAGCCACGGCACCTTCTCGCCCAGGTAGCAGTACATGCCGACGGACGTGACGCCGAGTACGAGCAGGAACAGCTCCACGGGGCGCAGACGCCGCCAGCGCCGTGCGCCCCAGACCAGCGCCGCGCCGATGGCGAGGAACTCGTAGGCGCCGAGGCGCGGGAGGTGGAACCACCACGGACCGCCCACGCGCTGGATCGTGTGCTGGTGCCACCAGTACCGGATGGCGATCACGGGGAACGCCCAGTCTCCCGGATGCCGGAAGCCGAACGTCATCAGCGGCACGGTCACCAGGACGAACACGGAGACCGCCGCGACGGCCAGCCAGAAGCGGTCCGAGAGCCAGGCCGCGGCGCGCCGCACGGCGCCGGGGAGCCCCTGGTCGAGTCCGACCAGGGCGGCGGCGAGAGCCACCAGTGCCGCCGTGACGTAGGCGTTCTCCTTGGTGGCGAACGCCAGTCCCGTCCAGACGCCGAGCCAAACCCAGGCCCGGCGGGAACCCCGGACGGCCCGGTACCAGGCGAGCAGGGCCGCCGACGCGAACAGCGCCTCCAAGACGTCCATCCTCAGGAACCGCCCGAAGAACAGCGTGACGGGCGAGATGGTGACCAGGAAGCCAGTCCACCAGGCGGCCCGTTCGCCGAACGGCCGCCGGAGCCCCCACGCCACCAGGAGCAACGCGATCCCCGCGAGGGCGACGGGCAGCCTAGCCGTGAAGTCCGTGTCGCCCAGCAGCCGCTCGCTGGCCGCCGTCAGGTAGTACAGCACCGGGCCGTGGTAGGTCGGGTCGTACCGGTACACGCCGCGCTGGGCGAGGTCCCAGGAGAGCTTGGCGTGGACCGACTCGTCGTGGTGGTAGCTGCGCGACCCGAGGCCCACGAGGTGGAGCGCCACCGAGAAAGCAACCAGCGCCCCCCACGCCACGAGCCGCCGCCTGGCCGGACTCACCGGGCGCCCCCGGGCTCGACGATCACCGTCCCGCCCTCCACCACGTGGGGGCCGGCCTCGAGCACGCCGCGGAGGCCGTCCGCACCGTACCGCTCCCGCTCCAGCGCGCCCACGGCGACGAGCGTGATCCCGTTCTCCCGCGCCAGCCGCCGCACCGTCTCCGGCCGTCCGGACCCGTACAACGCATCGAGAACTCCCTTCCGCCGTTCGAGCTCCGGCCCGATGGAGGGCCCACGCCACACCCGCTCATGGTTCTCCCAGCCCAGAAGGGCCGGGACGCCCGACGCGGCCGAGAGCCGCCCCTCGTGGGTGTAGGCGCCCCCTGGCGCCTCGGCGAGGACCGTCCCCGGCGGCTGGCGGCGCAGGAACCGCACCGCGGCCCGGTCACCCGCCCCCATCCACGCGAGGCCGTCGAGCCCCAGGGGCCGGGCCGTCAGCGGTGCGGCCAGCACGAAGGCGGACTGGGGCGCCACGAGGAGGGCGAGCACCGCCGTCGCCCAGGACCGGGCGCCCCGCGAGGGCAGCCAGCGCCGGATCAGCACTGGCAGGGCGAGCCCCAGCAGCGGCCACGCCTGAATGTACGCCTTGAACACCGTGTTCATCCGGTGGAGCGCGCCGCCGTACGGGTCTCGGACGTACAGGACCTCGGGAACGAGCAGCAGGAAGACGCCGAGTGCCGCCAGGAGCAGCGCCGGCCGATCCGCCCCGGCGTCCCCCGCCAGGGCGGAGGCGGCGAGGAGCAGGAGGATGGCTGCGAGGAACACCGTCACCGGCCGATCCGAGATCGCCGCGGCCAGCACGAGCAGCGCCAGGAGGCCGAGCGTGACGCCGAGCCGCCTGTCCGGCGCCGGCCCGGCCGAACGGTGGAGCGCTGCGACGGCCGCCCCCGCCGCCGGCAGGAGCAGCGCACCGCCCCAGAGCAGCAGCCGGTCCACCGGCGTCCAGGCGTGGACGAGCCCCAGCCCCTGGAACGGCGGATGGAACGCCAGCTGGAACGGGGCCGTGACGAGCCAGCCGCCGAGCGCCACGGCGGGCACCGCGAGCCAGCGCGAGCCGCCGGGCTCCCACGGCCAGCGCCAGGTTCCGTCGCAGGCGGCGATCAGGACCGAGACCGCCGCCAGCGTCACCGGCATCGCCCACGGGTTCGCCGCCCAGGTGACCCCGAACGCCACGGCGATCGCCGCGACCCGCCGGATCGTCGGACGACCTTCCCCGCCGGGCAGCGCCAGCAGGACCGCCAGGAACGCCAGCGGCATGGAGAGGAGGTGCGGGTGGAGGTCACCGAGCCAGAGCGTGAACAGCGGAAACTCCGTGATGGTGTCGGGGATCGTCCGCGACGACGCCCACAGGTCGATCCCGCCGCCGAGGAGCTGCGGCCACCCCGCCGCCGTCCCGGCGAACAGCGCGAAGAACGCCGCGGCCGCGCCGGCCCGGGACGAGCCCGAAAGCCGCGTCCCGATCCGCCACGCCAGCGCCGCCAGCAACCCGCCGAGCGCCGCAGCGATCAGGTTGTACCCGGTATCCAGGACGAGCCGTGCGCCCTCGAGCGGCGCCGTCCAGACCAGCGCGCCCCAGTAGTAGTACGGAAGCGTGTGGCCGGAGAGCCACATGTCCGGCGGCGGGAACCCCCTCGCCCGCAGCAACGTCGAGAGGATCCCGAGGTCCATCAACTTCTCGGTGTCCACGATCGCCGGCCGGGGAAGGCGGATCCACAGGACGGCGAGCGCCCCCGTCCAGAACGCCAGCTCCGCGGGCCACACCCGCCGCCAGGGGCACCCGTCGGCGCGGAACCGGACGGCCCCGGCCGCCGCCAGCGCCACGCCGGCCGCCAGGGCGACGGCGGACCACGCCCCGAGCCCGAGGCAGCCCGCCCACCACGCCGGGAGCGCCGCCGCCACGAGCCCCGCCGTCCGCCCGCCGGCCCACGCATCCTCCGGAGGCAGGCCCGCCGCCCTGAGGACCGCGTACCCGCCGGCCCCTGCCACGAGGAGGACGACGGCGAACAGCACCATGATCGGGGATTCTACACGAGGGCCGTCCGGGGCACCCCGCCCCACGCCCGAAGCCGGCCGCTCAGGAGTCCCCGAGCCGTTCGAGGATCGCCCCGGTCAGCTCGAGGCCCAGGGTGACCCATACCGCGATGGCCCGGGCGGAGGCGCCCTCCTCGTGGACCCCGGCCGACACCACCGTCACGGCGCCCAGGCGGGCCGCCAGCGTCTCCGCCATGGGCCGGGCGATCGCCTCGTCCCTGTGGCGGGGCAAGGCGAGCACGGAGACGGTGGCCGATCCCCCCTCCCCTCCCCTCGGCACGGCGAGAACCACGCACCCCACGTGGGGCCGGTCCCCGCCCCCCACCGACACGACGAGATCCTCCCCTTCCCTGACGACCACCGCGCGAAGGACCCGTCCGCCGTCCCGGACCGAGACGGCCAGCGGCTCACCCGCCATCGGCGGCCTCCGCGGGCCCGGCCTCCTCCGGCAGCTCCCCGCCGTCCCCAGCCTCCGCCGTGAGACCGGCGAGCAGCTCCTCGGCCCGTCCGCTCGAGACCAGCAGGGTGAGCGTCCCGCCAGGCTCTCCGTCCAGCGAGAACCGGAAGACCGGCTCCCCTCCCGACACCACGAACAGCCGGAGCAGATTCCCGCCGGCCTCCCGCTCGGCCTCCCGCACGGTGGCGAGTGCCTTTGCGTCGCTCAGTGGCACCTCCACGAGATCGGCCTCGCCCGACTCCAGCCTCCGAAGCCATTCCGGCAGATCCACCGGACCCGCACCCAGGAGATCGAGCCAGGCGCGGGACCGCCTGCCGATGTCGTCGGGGGGCCGGTGGAGCGCCACCACGGGGTGCTCCACACCGAACTCCCGGTGGACCGTCTCCGCCGCCAGCAGGTTGAGCTCGTCGTTGGTCGTGATGCACAGCACCAGCGTGTCGCGCTCCACGCCCGCCTCCTCCCACGTCCCGGCCTCCCGGGCGTCGCCGCACACCACCTCGACCCCAGCCTTCCGGAACCGGTCGAGCCGCCAGCACGTCCCGTCCACCACGACCACCGTCCGCCCCAGCGCCCCGAGCGCCCGGGCGAGCACCTCGGCGAGGGGGTTCGCCCCGAGAATCACGACCCTCCGGCGCCCCGGTTCCCGGGTGTAGCCGAGCAGCGATGGCAGCCACATCGCCGCCGCTGTGGCCGCCGCTCCCGTCACGAGGATGGTCAGGTACACGAGCCCCTCGAGCCGGTCGCCGCCCGCGATCCCCGCGGCCTCCAGGTGCCGGGACGAGAGCGAGACCACCGCCGCCGCCACGATCCCGCGCGGCGCCGTCGCCGCGATCAGCGCCCGCCCCCGCCAGTCCGGCCGTTCGCCCCGGACCGAGAGGAGGACCGAGACGGGCCGGACGAGGAGGATCAGCCCCGCGGCAACCGCCAGGCCGGCGACGCCCAGTGACAGCATGGCCCCCACGTCGAGCTGGCCCGCAAGCAGAACGAACAACGCCGAGATCGCCAGGGTGGTCAGCTGACCCTTGAACGTCTTCAGCGACACGAGGTCCGGCAGGTCCGACGCCGAGATCGTCAGTCCCATGACCACGGCGGCGAGGATGCCCGATTGCTCGGCCTGGGACTCCGAGACGAGGTAGGCCACCATCAGGAGCGCCAGCACCGTCAGGTTGCGGAGCTCGCCGGTCAGCCACCGGCGCCGGAGCACGAGGCGCGCCGCAGAACCCGCGGCGAACCCGACGATGATCCCCGCCGCGGCCAGCACGGCGACCTCCGTGACCATCTCCCGCGCGGGAATCCCGGCCCGTTCGATCCACTGGAGGACGAGGTAGGCGAGCACCGCGCCCACGGGGTCGATGATCAACCCCTCGGAGGAGAGAACCGTCTTGACCTCCCGCGGGGCCACCATGTGGTGGAGCAGCGGGACGATCACCGTGGGCCCCGTCACCGTGACGATCGCGCCGAACAGGAGCGCCGGGCCCCACTCCAGGCCGCCCAGGGCGTGGGCCAGCCAGGCGCCGCCGAGCATGGTCACCGCCGCGCCCACCGTGACGAGGTTGCGGACCACGCCGCCGACCTCGGCGAGCCGCCGGTGGTCGAGGGAGAGCCCCCCCTCGAACAGGATCAGCGCCACGCCGAGGTGGATCGCCACCTCCAGGACGTGCCCGAGCGAGTCCGGCTGGAACCAGCCGAGCCCGGCGGGCCCACACGCCATCCCCAGCAGGAGCAACGGCAGGATCGCCGGCAGCTGCAGCCGCTCGGCGATCAGCTGTGCCGCAACCCCGAGGGCCACCACCACGACGATCGTCGTCAGCACCATCACCCCAGGGTACTACGCCCCGGCGGTGCTACCCCGACCGCGACCGGCGAGAGCCGCCACGACCACGGACGGCCACGGCCCGGCCTACCCCTGCTGCCTCCGCGGGCGCGGCGGCGGTCCGGAGACGCCCTTTCCGGCGGGGGTCAGTCCTTCTTCGACCCCTTGAGCGCCTCCATCAGCTTGGCGCCGAACGCCGTGGAACCGCCGGACGAGGCACCGGTCGACATGTGCCCCGAGTACTCCTCCCGCTCCCTGTCCCGCTTGTAGGCGCGGATCGAGAGGCTCATCCTGCGGCGTTCGGGGTCGATGGACAGGACCTTTGCCTGGACCTTCGTCCCGGGCTCGAGCGCCGTCTTCGGGTCCACGTCCCGCCCCATGCCGAGCTCGGAGATCGGGATCAGCGCGCTCAGCCCGGGTTCGAGCTCGACGAAGACACCGAACGGCGCACCGTTCTCCACCACGCCCTCCACGACCTGACCCGGCTGGTAGCGCATCTCGATCCGCTCCCAGGGGTCACGATCGGGCAACGCACGGAGCGTCAGCGACAGCCGCCGCTGCTCGGGGTCGACCTCGCGGACCCAGCCCTCGATCTCCGAGCCCACCTCGAGCTCCGGGGAGTCCAGCGTCATCCCGGGCGGGAGCTGGCTGGTGTGGAGCAGCCCGTCCAGACCGGGCTCGATCTCGACGAAGACACCGAAGTCTGCCTTGCGGACCACGCGGCCCGTGAACTTCGAACCCACCGGCATCCGCTCCTGGAGGTTCGCCCAGGGATCGTCCTGGAGCGCCTTCATGCTCAGGCTGATCCGCCGCTTCTCCTCGTCCATGTCGAGGATCTTGACGCGGACGGTCTCGCCCTCCTGGAGCACCTCCTTCGGGTGCCGGACACGCCGGTGGGAAAGCTCGGTCACGTGGACGAGCCCGTCGACGCCGCCGAGATCGACGAACGCCCCGAAGTCGGTCAGTGAGCGGACGGTTCCCTCGACCTCGTCACCGGGGTTCAGGCGCTCCCACGCCTCCTTCATCGCCCGTTCCTTCTCCTCCCGGAGCAGGGCGGCGCGGGAGACCACGAGCTGGCGCTTCTCCGGCGCGTACTCGAGAACCCTGAACCGGTACGTCTTGCCCAGGTGGACATCGAGGTCCGGGGTCCTGACGTCGTCGATCTGGGATGCCGGGCAGAAGCCGCGGACCCCGGCGATGGTCACGTCGAAACCGCCCTTGCGGCGTCCGACGACCTTCCCTTCCACCGGTTCGCCGGTCTCCGCCGCCTGGCGCAGCTCCTCCTTCAGCGCCCGTTCGAGGGCCTGGCGGCGGGAGACGCGGAGCTCCTCGCCGTACTCCGTGACCACCACCTCCACCGGGTCGCCCACGCCGAGCTCGTCCAGCTCTTCACGGGGCAGGACGGCCTCGGACTTGCCGCCCACGTCCACCATCGCCACGTCGCCGTGGATCGCCACGATCGTGCCCTTGACCAGCTCGCCGGGACGCATCTCCTGGGCGCCGAGGTTCTCCTGCAGCGCCTGTTCGAACTCACTCATCACGTTGTCGTTGGAACCGTTCTCCATGGTAGGCCTCACTGTGCGGATCTGCGCGGCCCCGGGGCCGCACGGAGCGAAAGGATACCACACCCCGGCGCCCGGCGCGCTCCGGCCTCCCCGCCTTCCCAAACCGGTCCGCACCGTCTCCGGCCGGGGTGTTGACAGTCCCGGGACGGCTTGCTAGATTGACGCTCCCCGGCGATGCCGGGACGCGAGCGGGAGTAACTCAGCGGTAGAGTGCGACCTTGCCAAGGTCGAAGTCGCGGGTTCAAATCCCGTCTCCCGCTCCATCTTCCTTCTTCTTCCCATTCCAGGCCATCTCCCCCAGCACTGAGCCAACGCCGGAACGCTACTCCTCGGCCTCGAGCGTCATGCGGACCGTGCGTTCCTCGCCGTCCCGTGCGACGGTCAACGCGACCTCGTTGCCCGTCCCGGCCGCTTCGAACTCGTAGAGCAGATCGTCCACCGAGTGGACCGGGTGCCCGTTCACTGCGACGATGACGTCGCCCAGGACGAGCCGGCGGCTCCACGTGGAACGGATGCCCACGAGCCCGGCACGGTCCGCCGGGCCGCCCCGGAGCACCTTGCGGACGACCACGCCGTCCACGCCGAGCTGCGCCGCCCACCGGTCCGGCAGCGGGATGATCCCGATCCCCGGCTGGATCGGGTGGCCGTACCGGAGCAGCTGGGGAACGAGCCGCTCGACCGTGTCCACCGGCACGGCGAACCCGATCCCGGCCGAGGCGCCGCTGGGGCTGTAGATCGCCGAGTTGATCCCGATCAGCCGCCCCCGGGAGTCCAGCAGCGGCCCGCCCGAGTTCCCGGGGTTGATCGCGGCGTCGGTCTGGATGACGTCGCGGATGATCCGCCCGCCCGGCGACCGCAGCTCCCGCCCGAGGGCGCTGACCACACCGACGGTCAGCGTGTGGTCGAGGCCGAACGGGTTCCCGATGGCCAGCACCTTCTGGCCCACCACGAGCTGCGACGAGTTCCCGCGGGGCAACGGATGGAGGGCCGAGGCCGGTGCGCCGATCTTCAGGACAGCCAGGTCCTTGTTCGGGGCCGCGCCCACGACGGTGGCGCCCCACTCGCTCCCGTCGGCCAGCGTCACCCTGAACCGGTCGCCGTCCGCGATGACGTGGAAGTTCGTCACCACGTGGCCCTTCCGATCCCACACGAACCCCGACCCGGACCCCTGCGGGACCTGGAGGACGTCGAGGGAGAACAGGTCCCGCCGGAGCGCCACCGCCGTGATGAACACGACGGAGTCCGCCGCCTGCCGGAACACCGTGATGGTCCGGACCTCGTCCCTCCCAAGCCCCTCGGGGATCGGGGGCGCCTTCGCCACCCCCTGCGCTCCCGCACCCGCCGCCTGTCCGGCGAGGAGCACCACGCCCGCCAGCATCGCTCGAACCGCCGCCCGTCGTCCCGTCCGCCGCATCGCGACCTCCCTTCCGCGCTCCGCTCACCGGTCCAGGTGGGCCGTTCCCGAGTCACCCATCTCGACGCCACCACCGGGAAAGTACTCCCGCCAGCGCCGCGAGACGAGCCCGGCGGTCTCCGGATCGCACTCGACCACCGCCGGGTACCACGGCTTCGTCCGGGCGTCGAGGACCACCGTGCCCTCCCGGACCACGGACCCGCCCTCGAGCCGTTCCACGGCGGCCCTCGTGTCCCGCGCCGGGTCGAACCGCGTGAACACGCTCCACAGGAACGAGGTCGACGTCGCCACCGCCGCCTCCGGGTCGTCCACGAGCGCCACGAGGGGCCACGACGCCAGCCCCTCCGCGCGGGCCAGCCGGGCGGCCGCCTCCGGTTCGTCCTCCCACCCCGGCCCGCCCACCACCATGCACCCGCGGCAGAAGGCGCGCGCCGGGCCGAACCCGTTCGGGAGCCGCACACCGTCCGCTCCGGCGGGCAGCTCCCGCCGCACGGGACCGACCCCGATCCACACACCCTTGGAGCCCCGGTTGACCTCGGGTCCGGCGTAGTCGAGGGTGTCCATCGCCGTGCAGGGGAACAGGTGGAGGTCGGGACGGGGGCCGGTCCGCTCCAGCACCGTCTCCAGGACGGCCCGGAAGTCCCGGAGATCCACCCGGGCGTCCGTCACGAGCAGGAACTTGGTCAGGGCCAGCTGCCCCTCCCCGAGGATCCGGAACGCCGCCGACAGCGCCTCCCGTGCGTACCGCTCCCGGACGGCGGCCGCCGCCAGGGCGTGGAACCCGGTCTCGCCGTACGACCACAGCGCGTCGACGGCCGGCATGACCAGCGGGAACAGCGGCGAGAGCAGCTCCTGGAGCAGCTCCCCGATGTGGAAGTCCTCCTGCCGCGGCTTGCCCACCACCGTGGCCGGGAAGATCGCGTCCCGCCTGCGGACGATCCGCTCGACCTCGAGGACCGGGTAGTCGTGCCGGAGCGAGTAGTACCCGTAGTGGTCGCCGAACGGCCCCTCCGGATGCCGCCGTCCGGGCGGAACCGAGCCGACGATGGCGAGCTCGGCATCGGCCGGGACGGGGTGTACCCCCGCGCCCTCCGCCACGCGCAGCCGTCGTTCGAGCAGGAACGCGGCGAGCAGCAGCTCCGGGACGTTCTCCGGAAGCGGGGCGATGGCCGAGACGATCAGGGCGGGCGGCCCGCCCAGCACGACGGTGACGGGGAGCGCCTCGCCGCGCGCCTCGGCCTCGGCGTGGTGGAACCCTCCCCCCTTCCCGATCTGCCAGTGCATCCCCGCGAGGCGCGGCCCGTGCACCTGCATCCGGTAGATGCCGAGGTTGGCCCCCTTTCCCGAGGGGCTCTCCGTCAGCACCAGGGGCAGCGTCAGGAACGGCCCCCCGTCCTCCGGCCAGCCGGTCAGGGCCGGGAGGGTCCTGAGATCCGGCGCGTCGTCCACGACCTCGAGGACCGGAGCACGCCGGACCCGCCGCGTCCCGAGACGGAGGAGGCCGGCCAGGCCGCGCCGCCCCCGCCAGAGCGCCCGGGGGCCCTCCCCGGGCACCGAGGCCGCCAGCTCCACCAGCCTCGCCACGCGCTCCGGCGCATCGGGCCCGAACGCCAGCGCCGCACGCTCCCGGGTGCCGAACAGGTTCGTCGCCACCGGAAGGTCCGAGCCCCTGACAGCGGTGAACAGCAGCGCCGGCCCGTCGGCCGCGGCCACCCGCCGGTGAATCTCGGCGATCTCCAGACGGGGATCGACCTCGGCCGAGACCACGGCCAGCTCCCCGCGCCGCTCGAGCTGCGCCAGGAACTCCCTCAGGTCACGCGGCGCCCATCGGCCATCCACCCCCGAACCATACCCGGAACTGCCCCACCCCGCCAGCACGAAAAAGGGACACTGTTTTATAGATACCGCGGAGAACAGGGTTCTTCCGGGCTTCCGGCCACGTTCGTGGTGACCTCGGTGTCCGTGAGACGGACCCGTCCGCGGAACGGGAGTGGTACAGTGCGCCCGCGGAACGAGGGAGGGGCGATGGCTCGACGGCTGGCGTTGCACTGGCAGATCCTGATCGCCCTCGCGGCGGCGGTGGCCGCCGGCGTGTTTGGCGGACCCGACGCGGCGATCGGCGGACTCCCCCTCGTCGAGGTGTACGGTTTCCTGGGGACGATCTTCCTCAACGCCCTCAAGATGCTGATCGTCCCGCTGATCGCCTCGTCCATCATCGTGGGGATGGTCGGGATGGGCGACTCGGCCGCCGTGGGCCGGCTCGGCATCCGAACCCTCGTCTACTACACGGTCACGACGCTCCTGGCCATCCTGACGGGACTCGTGCTGGTCAACGTGTTCCAGCCCGGAATCATCGGCGGCCGGCCCGCCGGCGAGGTCCTCCACCTCGGTACGCTGCCGGCGTCCGTCGCGCAGAAGGTCGAGGGCCACGGCATGGGAGAGCTCGTCCGGGTGATCCTCCGGATGATCCCCGAGAACGTGGTGGCGGCGGCCTCCGACAACGGCCGGATGCTGGCGGTGATCGTCTTCTCCCTGCTGTTCGGGTTCTTCATGATGCGGATCCCCGAACCGGGTGCGGGCACCCTCAAGGCGTTCTGGCAGGGCGTGCTCGACGTCATGATGGGCATCACGGATCTGGTCATGCGAATCGCTCCGCTGGGCGTGTTCGGGCTCGTGGCGAAGACCGTGGCCAACACCGGATTCGCGGCGTTCCGGCCCCTGTTGGGGTTCTTTGCCGTGGTCGTCGCCGGGCTGCTTTTCCACTCGGCGGTGACCCTCCCGCTCCTCCTGCGGTTCGCTGGCGGGATCCGCAATCCGTACGACCATGTGAAAGCCATGGCGCCGGCGCTGCTGATGGCGTTCTCATCGTCCTCTTCCTCGGCGACGTTGCCCCTGACGCTGGAGTGTGCCGAGCGGCGGGCGGGGATCCCGAGACGGATCGCCTCGTTCGTGCTGCCGCTGGGTGCCACCGTCAACATGGACGGCACAGCACTCTATGAGTGCGTGGCCGCAATGTTTCTCGCGCAGGCGTACGGGTTACACATGGGGTTCGGCACCCAGTTCGTGGTGGTGCTCATGGCGCTGCTGACCTCGGTGGGGGTGGCGGGCGTGCCCTCGGCGTCGCTGGTGGCCATCACCATCATCCTCTCGGCCATCGGGCTTCCACTGGAGGCTCTCGGGCTGATTCTCGTCGTCGACCGGGTCCTCGACATGATGCGAACGGCGGTCAACGTCTTCTCCGACTCGTGCGGCGCCGCCATCATCGCCCGCCGGCTCGACGCAGGCAACCCAACCGCCGATGCCACGGACGCCGAACCGGCGTGACCGGTCGGCCGCCTAGAGCCGAACCGTCCCGCCCGCAGGCAACGCGGAGGCCAGCCTCCGACCCACCACGCAGTGAACACCACTTGACACAAACCCGGGATCGAACACGGCGATGCCGGGGTTGCCGTTCCAGGCCTCCCCGTGGAAGCCGTCCAACGGCACCCTCCCCACCGCACACGCACCCGCTGCGTCTCGCCTCAGCGGCAGGGTCGCTCAGCGCCTTGCCCGACGCCTGACGGCGCGGCGGTCGGGCTTGAGGCCGACGGGCGCGAAGTCGAGCCGCATCTCGTCGAGGTCGACTTTCACGAGGCGGACACGGATCCGGTCCCCCAGGCGGTAGACCTTCCCCGACCGCTCCCCGACGAGCCGCTGCCGCCGCTCCTCGAACGTGTAGAAGTCGTCCACGAGCTCGGTGATGTGCACGAGCCCCTCCACCAGCATCTCGTCGAGCTGGACGAACAGCCCGAACTCCGTGACGCCGGTGACGTGGGCGTCGAACACTTCCCCCACCCGATCGCGCATGAACAGGACCTTCTTCCAGTGGATCACGGTCCGCTCGGCCTGCTCGGCCTGGCGTTCGGTGGTGGAACACCACTCCGCCAGCTCCCCGAACCGCTTCTCCAGCTCCTTCCGTTCCGCCTCCGGGACGGCGCGGCCCTCTTCGAGCAGTCTGCGCAGCATCCGGTGGACCACGAGGTCGGGGTACCGCCGGATCGGGCTGGTGAAATGGAGGTAGGCGTCGGTGGCCAGGGCGTAGTGCCCCAACGGCTCGGCGGAATACACCGCCCGCTTGAGCGACCGCAGCACCAGTGTGGAGACGAGCCGCTCCTCCGGGGTGTCCTCCACAGCCTCCAGGACCTTCTGGAGCGACGCGGCCGGCAGGTCGTGGAGATCGCCCTCGAGCGTGATGCCGAGCTCCGCCAGCACCTCCTGAAGGACTTCGAGCTTCTCGGGATCGGGCGGCTCGTGGACCCGGTAGATCGCCGGCTGCCCGGCCCGCATCAGCATCCGCGCAACGCACTCGTTGGCGGCCACCATCAGTTCCTCGACGAGCCGGTGCGCACGGTTGTGGCTGCGGTTCTCGATCCCCACCATCCGCCCCTCGGGGTCGAGCAGCACCACGGGCTCCGGCAGGTCGAAGTCCAGGCTCCCCTTCTCCCGCCGCCGCCGCCCCAGGCGCCGGGCCGCCTCGTCCAGCAGTTGGAGCGATTCCGCGAACGGCCGAGTCTCCTCGGGCCACTGCGAAAACGGCTGTTCGATCCACTCGAACACCTGGTCGTAGGTCAGCCGCCGGATGGAGCGGATCAGCGAGGGCCGGGCCTCGGTCCGGCCGACGGTCCCGTCCGGCCGGACGGTGAACCGGACGGTGAAGGCGTACCGGTCCACACCCTCCCGGAGCGAGCAGAGGTCGTTGGAGAGCCGCTCGGGGAGCATCGGCACGCACAGGCCCGGGAGGTACACGGAGGTTCCCCGTTCCCGGGCCGAGCCGTCGATGACGCCGCCCTCATCGACGTAGCGGGCCACGTCGGCGATGTGGACCTCCACGACGATGGCACCGTCGCGGCCCTTCGTGGCGTTGAGGGCGTCGTCGAAGTCACGTGCCGTCACCGGGTCGATGGTGATCGTCGGCCGTCCCCGGAGGTCCCAACGCCCCTCTTCCGGGACCACCACACCGTCCAGAGCCTCGGCGGCCCGGATCACATCAGGCTCGAACTCCTGCGCGATGCCGAACAGGTGGAGCACGGCCCGCTCCTCGACCCCGGGCTCCCCGGGAACGCCGAGCCGTTCGAGCACGCGTCCCTTCGCCGGACGGCGATCTGCGGGAGGCGTGTCCAGCGAGACCAGCACGAGCTCGCCGTGCCGCGGCCGATCGCCGGCACCGAGCCCCACCGGCAGGATGGTGAACCGGAGCTTCCGGTCGAGCGGTACGACGTGCGGCCGTGTCCCCTCGCACACCCACCGGCCCACGACGGCCGAGTGGCGTCTTTCGAGCACACGGACCACCACGCCCTCGGCCAGCCCCCGCTCCCGCGCTCGTCGCCTGGGCGCCTCCAGCCGGACCGCGACGAGATCGCCGTCCAGCGCCCCCTTGAGCCCGCGGCGCGGGATCAGTACCGGCTCCCCCCCCTCCTTCGGCCGCACCTCGGCGCCCCGGTGCGTCGAGCGCAGCCGCCCCACGAGCAGGCGGCTGTGCTCCGCGGCGTGGTACCGCCGGCCCCGGCCGGCCACCACGGCGCCCTCCCGCTCCAGCTCGCGCACGATTCCCCGGATCCTCCGCCGTACCGACGTTCGTTCCTCACCACTGCTGGAGACGAACTCGTCCGTCAGGTTTTTCAACGTCATCCCGGCCGATCGCCGTCGGGCGATGGCGGAGAGCACGCGTTCCCGCGTGACCGCGCCCTCCCGGTTACGGGACGTTCCTTTTCTCGTTCCCATGGTTGCCTCACGTTCCACGGAAGGCTGCAAACGCCGAGTCCTTCCCGGGCTTGACAGCACTTCCGCTCATGCTAGTATTCCCCCGCGCGTGCGAAAGTGGCGGAATTGGTAGACGCGCAAGATTCAGGATCTTGTGGGCGCAAGCCCGTGGGGGTTCGAGTCCCCCCTTTCGCACCAGACCACGAGAAT
>Ga0256835_1000950_pt1 | contig 18674 bp, 17 predicted proteins | sample PIR30metaG_FD_185972 | JGI IMG/M metagenome (GOLD analysis project Ga0256835, IMG submission 185972) | Hydrothermal vent microbial communities from East Pacific Rise, Pacific Ocean - PIR-30 | ecosystem: Environmental > Aquatic > Marine > Hydrothermal vents | place: Pacific Ocean: East Pacific...
CGAGCTTATCTTCTCTGATTTCGAGGGCCTTTTTGAAGAACGCTTCGGCCTCGTTGAACCTGCCGAGTTGCTGGTATAGGAGTGCGAGATTGTTGTAGGTGGCGGCGGTCAAAGGATGATCCTTGCCGAGCTTATCTTCTCTGATTTCGAGGGCCTTTTTGAAGAACGCTTCGGCCTCGTTGAACCTGCCGAGTTGCTGGTATAGGAGTGCGAGATTGTTGTAGGTGGCGGCGGTCAAAGGATGATCCTTGCCTGAAATTTTCTCGAATATTTCGAGGGCCTTTTTGTAGAATTCCTCGGCCTCCTCGAATCTTCCCAGTTGTTGGTATAGGAGAGTAAAATTGTGGGAAAGGTTTGCCAAAAGACTTTCTGCTTTTTCTCTTTCCGCACCCTCAAGCAAGCCGGAGACTTCTTCCAGCAGGTGGACTAAGTTGAAGGCGTCCCGGGGATTATCCGCCTCGAAGTCCTCGAGCCGCTGATAGAGTTCTATAAGGAGTGTCGGGTCTTTCTTCGCGAGAAAAGAGAAAAAGTAAAGCTTGATCACCGGAAAGAGGCGGTAAAAGACTTTCTCTTCCACGCGTATCTCTTCCAGGAGGCAGAGCTTTCTTACAAAAAGGTCTTCCACATCGGGTTCTTCTTTGAGCACCCGGGCCAGGAATTCTTGAGAGAAGGGCTCAGGGAAGAAGGCCAGGGCCCGGGCCTCCCGGGGAAAGGTCTTTAGATAATCTCGGTAAAAATCGAGCACTTGGCGTATCTCCGCGCGCTTGAGAAGCCTTTCAAGCTCCATGGGTTTTTCGAGCCAGAGCCCCAGACTTAAGGGATGCCAGCCCACCTCTTCGGCCAAACTTTCAAAGGCCCCTTCTTGGCCCTTGAGCAAGTGGGCTACCTGATAGCGGAGAATAGTTTGTTCTCCTTCGTTGTAAGCTCCTATCACCACGGCCTCAAGGGGACGCCGCATGGCCCGGTCCAGATACGGGAGGAGCCTTGTGGTGAGCACCACTCGGCCGGAAGAGGGCTCGCTCTGTACCACCTTGAAGAGTTCCCTCAAGAACTCATCCTTCACGAAGCCCGCCCGGGGGAGCTCCTTTTCCTGGAACTCTTCGAAGTTGTCGAGCACGAGGAGCCAGGGAGTGTTTTTCAGGGCGCGGTTCACCTCTCGCCAGAAAGAGAGGGGCCCGAGACCGGAGATCTCCTGCGCCTGCTCTTGGGAAATGAGCCTTTCCTCCGCGAGGATCGCGGCTACTTTGGCGGCTATTTGGCGTCCGGAGCCAAACTCGCGCAGGTCGAGGGCCAGGACGTGCCGAAACTCCGAGGCCAGGAAGTCGGCGGCGTAGTCGGCGAGAAAGCTCTTTCCCGCACCTCCGAGGCCGTGGAGGACAAGGAGCTTCCTCTCCTCGTGCACCAGACGATGGATTATTTCCCGCAGGGGCCGGAAGCGATAGACGTAAAAAGGGGTCTCCTGCTTGAGGCCGAGGAGCCGGCGCAGAGGCTTTGCCCTCACTGGGAGGCTCTGCTCTGGCGGCTGGAAGAGACCTTCCCGCTCAAGCCCGGGGGCGGCGAAGACCACCGGCCGCCAGAAGTCTCCTCCCAGGTAACTCCTCACCGGCGAAAGGAGATGGAGCAAAGGGAGAGTGTCTTCATTATTGTCCGGGCTCCCTAAGAGGATGCGGTAGAGGTGTTCGGTGAGCTCAATGGCCTTTTCGTCGGCCACACTACTCTGGTTGGCCATTACCAGGGGCACACCGCCCAGGTGGAGCGCCTGGGCGAGCCCGGGAGAGAAGGTGAAGAGACCGGCTTCGGGGCTTGCCGTGTAGCAGGCGTTGAGGATGGCCACGCGGGCCCCGCTCTTCTGAAAGAGGGTAGCCGCCTCCCCTCCCGTGACGAGCTTCTCCACTCGGTAGGGTTCGGGGTGTTCCGAGGGGTTTCCCTCAAGGATCAGTTCTCCTCCCGCCCCGCCGTGGCCGATGAAGTGAAGGATATCGAATTTCTTGCGGGCAAAGAGATTTCGCAGGTCCACTTCGTTGGCCTTGACCGTGACCTCGACCTTTACCAGGTCTCGGGAGAGCCAGGGCTCAAGGGCCCGGTAGATCTTCTTCAACTCACGCAGGGGGTCAAGCGGTGCCTTTTCGTAAGTGGGCAAGGGCAAAGAAAGGATGACCAGGAGCCGATAGGGCGGCTTGGCTGGCGTAAGATGCCAGAGTCCTTCCTCCGGCAGGCTGCGCACCAGGGCCACCTCCGGGGTAAGGAGGAGGGGTTGCCCGTCTCCCGGGCGCCAGAGGAGCTCCCAGGGAAGGTCGTGGAGAAAGTGGCTTTCCGTGCGCAGGCGGATGACGAAGGGTTCGTTTTGCGCAAGAAGAGAATCGAGCTTCTCGCGCCGGGGTTTGGTGGCAAAGAGCGCCCGAAAGAGCTCCTCGCCGAAGGGGAGATGGTCCTCCGGCGGGACGTTTCGATGGTTTTTGAGATAGCGCCGCCGGAGGGCTTCGGGCACACAGGCCTCGGTAGGCGCGTCTCCGTCAAGGCTTATAGAAAAGGCAGTTGGATCTTGCGTGGAAAAGAGTAAAAAGTTCAATTCCTCAGGCAATGACCTTCTCCAGAGGCAGGCTTTCTTTAATTTTTTGCCTTTGCACAGTTGGAAGTCAACTATTTTGTAAGCCGGTTGGCTTCGGCAATTAATCCTTGAATTCCTCGCCAGCTGCGCTATAGGTCGAGGCGAATTTTTGTGTCGAAAGGAGCGGCCATGTTGCGCATCAACCTCGAGGAACCCCGTCTCAAACCGGAGATCCGTCAGGAGCTCGAAGAGATGTGGCGCCGTTGCGCGCGGCGCATCATCCTCGCCACCACCCTTGCCGGTTGCGGGCATCCGGGCGGTTCCCTCTCTTCCCTTCACATGCTTCTCATGCTCTACGCCGTGGCGGAGCACGATCCCAAGCGTCCGCGGAAACCCGACCGGGACCGCATCGTCATCAGCCAGGGCCACATCAGCCCCGGGGTCTACGCCGTTCTCTGCGAATACGGCTACTTCGACGAAGAGCCCTTCCTCATGGAGTTTCGCCGCGCGGGCTCGGCCTTCGGCGGCCACGTGGAGCAGTCCGTCCCCGGGGTGGAATGGAACACCGGAAACCTCGGGCAGGGGCTCTCGGCGGCCTGCGGCATGGCCCGGGCCCAGAAGCTCAAGGGCATTCCGCGGCGGACTTTCTGCCTCATGGGAGACGGTGAGCAGCAGAAGGGCCAGGTCATCGAGGCGCGGCGCTTTGCCGTCAAGTTCGGGCTCAACAATCTCTGCGGCCTCATTGACTACAACCGCCTCCAGATCGGCGGCCCCATCTTTCGCGTCATGCCCCAGGACATAGGCCAGGAGATCCGCGCCACCTACTGGAACCTGATCGAGGCTAACGGGCACGACTTCGAGGACCTCTACCAGGCCCTGCGGCGGTTCTTCTTCGGCGAGGTCATGTGTCCGGAAAAGCCGACGGCCATCCTGGCGCAAACCGTCATGGGCAAGGGCATTTCCTTCATGGAGAACGACGAGAAGTGGCACGGCATGGCCCTCCCGCCGGATCTCGCCCGCGAGGCCCTAAAGGAGCTCGGCTTCGATCCCTCGGAGCTCGACGTCCTCATGGAGAAGCGCAAGCACTATCCCGTGTCCTTCCCGCACTTTCCCCACGATCCCGAGCCCGTGGAGATCGACCCGGGAGAGCCCGTGCTCTACGGCCCGGAGACCAAGACCGATTGCCGCTCGGCCTACGGCAAGGCCCTCCTTTCCCTGGCCGAGAGGAACAACCTCTCCGGCCGTCCCCCGCGCGTGCTCGGGGTCACGTGCGATCTTGAGGGCTCGGTGAAGATGACGGCCTTCAAGAAGCACTCGCCCGAGGCCTTCCACGAGTCCGGCATTCAGGAGCATCACGCCGCTTCGGCGGCCGGGGCCCTCTCCAAGGAAGGCTTCCTCGTCTTCTTCTCCACCTTTGGCGTCTTCGCCGTGGACGAGACTTACAACCAGCACCGCTTAAACGTCCTCAACAAGACGGCCCTAAAGATCGTGGCCACCCATTGCGGGCTCGACGTGGGGGAGGACGGGCCCACGCACCAGTGCGTGGACTATCTGGGGCTCCTCTTGAACCTGATCGGGCTCGAGATCTACATGCCCGCGGACCCGAACCAGACCGACCGCATCATCCGCTTCATCGCCACCCGCCCGGGAAACGTCTTCGTGGGTATGGGGCGCTCGAAGATCCCGGTGGTGCTCGACGAAAAGGGCGAACCCTTCTTCGGGCGGGACTATCGCTTCGAGCCCGGGAAGGCCGATGTCTTGCGCTCCGGGGAGGACGCCACCATCATTACCTACGGGGCCCTTGTGCCGCGGGTGCTTGAGGCCCACGAGGCCCTGAAGAAGGAAGGAATAAACGTCACCGTGCTCAACATGGCTTCCATCAGGCCCCTTGACGAAGAGGCCATCGTCTCCGCGGCCAAGCGCGGGCCGATCCTCGTGGCCGAGGACCACGTGGTGGAGACCGGGCTCGGGAGCCTCGTGGCGCGCACGCTCGCCCTTCGCGGGGTCTCGGCCAAGCTGAGCCTCAAGGGGGTTTCCCGCTACGGCTCTTCGGGCAAACCCGACGAGCTCTATCGCGAGCAGGGGCTTGATGCGGAAAGCCTGGTAGCGGAGGTCAAGCGTCTCCTTGGCTAACGAAGAGACCTTACGCCCGGAAGACCAGGAGCTCCCGCTCACCGAGCATCTGCGGGAGCTCCGCGACCGCATCATCAAGAGCCTCCTTGCCGTAACCCTCACTTCGGCCCTCTGCTACTGGCAGCTCGACCGCCTGCTCCACTTCCTCCTGGCGCCGCTCCTTCCGGTGCTCGAGGAGCCCAAGCTCATCTTCACCGCCTATCAGGAGGCCTTCTTCAGCTATCTGAAGCTCGCCGTGGTGGCGGGCGTCATCCTCGCCAGCCCCTTCATCATCTTCCAGGCCTGGCGCTTCGTGGCCCCGGGGCTCTACGAACACGAAAAACGCTTCGCCCTCCCCATGGTTCTCTTCTCCTGCGTTGCCTTTCTCGCCGGGGCGGCCTTTGCCTACTTCCTGGTCTTCCCCAAGGCGTTTGCCTTCCTCGCCAGCTTCGGGGGCCGGCACTTGGTGCTCATGCCCACGCTCAAGGACTATCTGAGCTTCTCCCTGAGGCTTCTCCTCATTTTCGGGCTGGCCTTCCAGGTGCCCGTGGGGCTCACCGTGGCCGCAAGGCTCGGTCTGGTCTCCGCCAAGGACCTGCGGCGCTTCCGGCGCTACGCCGTGCTCCTGGCCTTTGTGCTCGCGGCCATCCTCACGCCCACGCCCGACATCGTCAACCAGCTCTTTCTCGCCATCCCGCTCATCTTTCTCTACGAATTCAGCGTGCTTCTGGTGGCGCTCGTCGGGCGTTAAGATTTTCTTCCCGTTTTCCGAGCTTTTCCGGTATAATGTCCTCAACAACCGGATAGAGGAGGTCTTCCCATGTTCGGACTCGGCACCCAGGAACTTCTGGTCATCCTGCTCATTGCCCTTCTGCTCTTCGGCGCCAAGCGGCTCCCGGAGATCGGGGCGGGGCTCGGTCGCGGGATCCGGGCCTTCAAAGAGGGGCTTCGCGAAGGGGAGAAAGAGGAACTCGGAGAGAAGAAGGCCTCCTAGATGCGAGCCTTCGTGCTCGCCGCAGGGAAGGGGACCCGTCTCCTTCCCTACACCGCCTCTCTGCCCAAGCCCCTTTTCCCCATCCTCGGTGAGCCTCTGCTTAAGCTCATCCTCGATCGGCTCTACGAGGAGGGTTTCCGCGTCTTCGGTCTGAACCTCCATCATCTCCCGGAAAAGATCACCGCTTTCCTCGACCATTGGCGCGCCGAGAAAAGAGACGCAGAGATGGAGCTCTTCCCGGAGCCCGAGATCCTCGGCCCCACCGGGGCCCTGCGCGGCGCGCGGAGCTTCTTCACCGAACCCACGCTCGTGGTAAACGCCGACATCCTCACCAACATCCCCTACCGCCTGCCCCTTGAGGCCCACCGGCGTTTGGGGGGCCTGGCGACCATGATGCTCCTTGCGGGGCAACCCGCCGCCAACGTGCTGGTCGAAGGCGAAGAGGTGAGGGGCTTTGCCCCCGCCGAAGGGGCCTACACCTTTTCCGGCCTCCAGGTGGTCACCCCGGAGCTCGTCGAAATGCTCGAAGAAGAAGATCGCGATTTGGTGCCCACTTACGAAAGGTTCATCAAGAAAGGCTTTAAGATTTCGGCACAAGTCCTGACCGGATTTTACTGGCGCGACATCGGAACGGTCGAATCCTATCTGGCGGCCCACGGAGACCTCCTCCGCGGACGGGCCGTGATCCCCCAACTCAAAGCAAAAGGCCCTTTCGTCTACCCCGGAGACCTGCCCCGCGGGGTGGTGCTCGAAGACTGGGCCTATCTCGCGCCGGGGGTGGAGATCGAGTCTCCGGCCCGGCTCCGGCGGGTGGTGGCCTGGCCCGGGGCGCGCGTTCCTTCCGGTCTTCACGAAGACCGGCTCTTCACTCCCGAAGTCGCTTGAGAAGCGCGGAAGAGGCGCGGAAGACGACCCGCGGTCTTTCGGGCAACACGATGCTTTCCCCGGTCCGGAAGTTGCGGGCCTTCTTGGGCTTGCAGACCTTGAGGCCGAAGGTCCCGAACCCCCTCAGGGACACGGGTTCTCCCCGGCTCACGCTTTCCTGGATGAGGGAGAGAATGGTCTCCAGGGCCCGGCGGGCCAAAAAGTCCGAGACCCGCGGGCCCTGGTAGAGGGCGTTTACCCTTTCCTTGAGGCGTTTCGAAAGCTCGCGGCGTCCGACGGACATCCTAGCGGCGCCGGTAAGCGGACTTTCCGGCGAAGATCGCGGCCTCGCCGAGGTCCTCTTCGATGCGCAGGAGCTGGTTGTACTTGGCCACCCTTTCGCTGCGGCAGGGGGCCCCGCTCTTGATCTGGCCGCTGTTCACGGCCACGGCGAGATCGGCGATGAAGGTGTCTTCGGTCTCGCCGGAACGGTGCGAGATCACGCAGCGCCAGCCCGAGGTGTGGGCCAGGCGGATGGCCTCAAGCGTTTCGGTCACCGTGCCGATCTGGTTGAGCTTGATGAGGATGGCGTTGGCGATGTCTTCCTCGATGCCGCGGGCCAGACGCTTGATGTTGGTGACGAAGATGTCGTCTCCCACGAGCTGGATGCGGTCGCCGAGCTCACGTCTGAGGATCTTCCAGCCCTCCCAGTCGTCCTCGGCCAGGCCGTCCTCGATGGAGACGATGGGGAACTGGTCCACGAGCTCGCGGTAGTAGGCGACCATCTCCTCGGAGCTCAGGACCTTCCCTTCGCCTTCGAGCACGTATTTTCCGTCCTTAAAGAGTTCGCTGGCCGCCGGGTCGAGGGCGAGGGCGATGTCTTCTCCCGGACGATAGCCGGCCTTCTCGATGGCCTCGATCATGAGCTCGAGGGCCTCCTTGGCCGAAGAGACGTCCGGGGCAAAGCCTCCTTCGTCTCCCACCCCGGTGCTGTAGCCCCTTTCCTTGAGGACCTTCTTGAGCACGTGGTAGGTCTCGGCGCCGTAGCGCAGGGCCTCGGCGAAGGTGGGGGCCCCAAGCGGAACGATCATGAACTCCTGGAGATCGAGCTTGTTGTCGGCGTGCACACCCCCGTTGATGACGTTCATCATGGGCACCGGGAGGACCGTGGCCCCCACGCCCCCGAGATAGGCGTAGAGGGGAAGCCCGGCCTCCTTGGCCGAAGCCTGCGCCAGGGCCATGGAGACCCCGAGGATGGCGTTGGCCCCGAGGCGGCTCTTGTTCTCCGTGCCGTCGAGCTCGATGAGGAGCCTGTCTAACTCGGCCTGCGCCGTGGACTCGAGCCCGAGGATCTCCTGGGCGATGATCTCGTTTACGTTCTCCACGGCCTTGAGCACCCCTTTGCCGTGATAGCGCTTTTCGTCTCCGTCCCGGAGTTCGAGGGCCTCGTGCGTGCCGGTGGAGGCCCCGGAAGGAACCGCCGCTCGACCGACCACCCCGGACTCAAGCCCCACCTCCACTTCTACCGTGGGGTTGCCGCGGGAATCGAGGATCTCGCGGGCATGGACCTGGACTATTTCTCCCATCTCTGGCAACCTCCCTCGTCTTTTTGTTCCATCATCTCTTATTCCTACCGGGAAAAGCAAGAAAGAAAAAGAATGGAAGTTTCTCTTTGGGCGCGGAAAGGGTAAAACAACCGGAGAAACCTTCCCGAGGAGGCCGCGTTTGGAACCCCTCTCTTTTGCCCTGGGCTTGGTTCTCGGAGTGGCCGGTGGGGTCTCGGTGGCCCTTTGGCGCGAGAGGAGGCTTGCGCAACGTCTGCGGGAAAAGGAGCTCGAGCTCGCCAGGTTCGAGGAAAGGGCCGCCCTGTGGGAGGAGGAAAGGGCCCGCTTTCGGGAGATCCAGAAGGAGCTTGAAAGGAACTTCGAGACCCTCGCCCGCAAGCTCCTCGAACTGACCCAGGAGACCACCCGCGCGAGCCGGCAGGAGCACGAAGGGGTGCTCTCGCGCCTGGTCTCTCCCCTGGCCCAGTCTCTCGAGCGCCTGAACCAGGAGCTCCAGCGCTTGGAGAAGGAAAGGGAAGGGGCCTACCGGCGTCTTGAGGAGCAACTGCGCTCCCTGGTGGGAGAACACCTTCCCCGGCTCGAGGAGGAGACGAAACGCCTGTCCCGGGCCCTGGCGGACCCGGGCGTGCGCGGACGCTGGGGAGAGATCCAGCTCAGGCGCCTCATGGAATGGACCGGAATGCTCCCCCACTGCCACTTCGGCGAGCAGGTGAACCTCGGGGAGGGCCGCCGGCCGGACCTCGTGGTGAACCTTCCCGGCGGGCGGGTGCTCGCCGTGGACGCCAAGGCCCCGCTCAAGCCCTATCTCCAGGGGCTTGAAAGCGGCGACTTTTCGGCCTATCTCAAGGCCCTGCGCCAGGAGATAAAGGCCCTTTCCTCCAGAAATTACTGGTCGGCTCTCAACCGGGCCCTGGGCCGGAGCCCGGAGTTCGTCGTCCTCTTCCTCCCCGCCGAGCCGCTCCTGAACACCGCCCTGCGCGAGGACCCCGAACTTTTCGAGACAGCCATCAAGCAAAAGGTGATTCTCGCTTCACCCCTCACCCTCGTGGCCATCCTCAAGGCCACGGCCCTCCTCTTGCGCGAGGAGGCCCTTCTCCGGAACGCCGAGGAGATCGCCCGCCTGGGCCAGGAGCTCTACGAGCGCCTGGTCAAGATGGCCGAACATCTTTCAAACCTCGGCCAGTCTCTCACGCGGGCCGTGGACCACTACGACCGTCTGGTGGGTTCGTTTGAATCGCGCGTGCTCGTTTCCGCGAGAAAGTTCAAGGATTTGGGGGTGGCGGGTGACGGCGAGCTTCCCTCTCCGGCCTCTCTCAACCGCCGTCCCCGCCGCGTGCAGGACTAAGACCCCTCCGGCACCAGGCGCCGCAGTTCTTCGAACTTGCGCTTGGCCTCCGGCGAGAGGTTCTTGGGCACGGTGATGCGCGCCTCCACGTAGAGGTCGCCCCGCCCGCCGTCGGGCTTGGGGATGCCCTTGCCGCGCAGGCGGAACTTCTGGCCGCACTGGGTGCCGGGCGGCACCTTCATGCGGACCTTTCCGTTCAGCGTGGGCACTTCTACCTCGCCGCCGAGCACGGCGGTGAAGAGCCCGATGGGTTGTTTGAGATAGAGGTCGTAGCCCCGGCGCTCAAAGCGCGGGTCGGGCCTCACTACCAATTCGAGATAGAGGTCTCCGGCCGGGCCGCCGCCTCGTCCCGGACGCCCTTTGCCCGGGATGCGCAGGCGGGTGCCGGTGTCCGAGCCGGGAGGGATGCGCACGCGAAGGCGCTCGGTCTCCTGGATGACGCCCGTTCCTCCGCAGCGCGGACAGGGCTTGCTCACCTTCTTTCCGCTGCCGCGGCAGTAGGGGCAGATCTCGATCATGCGCACGTTTCCGCGGCGATGTTCACGCCGCCCGAGCCCGCCGCAATGGGGGCAGGTCTCCTGTGACGAAAGGTCCACGCCCTGACCGTGGCAGGACGGACAGGGTTTCTCGAGGGGGATGTTTATCTCCACCTCGCCGCCGAGCGCGGCTTCCCGGAAGGGAATCTCCACCTGATAGAGCACGTCTGCCCCGGGTTCCGGACCGGGTTCCCAGGTGCGCTCGCGTTCGAAACCGAAGAGATCGGCGAAGATGTCGGCAAAACCACCGAAGGGACTCTCTTCGTCCATGAAGACGCTGAAGTCGTAGGCCCGCTCTCCACCCGGGGTGGTGAAGCTGTAAGCCTGCGCCGCCTGGCGGAGCTGATCGTATTCCGCGCGCTTCTGAGGGTCGGAAAGTATTTCGTAGGCCTCGGAGATCTCCTTGAAGCGCTCCTCGGCCTCTTTGTCTCCGGGATGGAGATCGGGATGGTACTTTCTGGCCAACCGCCGATAGGCCTTTTTGATCTCTTCCTGGCTCGCGTCTGGACTCACGCCCAAGATCTCGTAAAGATCCTTCTTGACCATGTCTCGCCTCCACTTTCGAGATTCCGCTCTAAAAAATAATCAGCTTGTTTTCGATGTCCGCTGAAAAAACACACCGGGTCCCTTTTGCCTGATAGCGGTCGGAGGCGGACGAAAAGGCCTGAGCGGCAGACGTGGCGCCTTGTGTTTTGGAAAAATGTCTGTAAATAGGCTTTCAATGCGGAAATTGCTTTCTCAGAAACGCTATCACGCCCTTTCCGATTTTCTGCGCGCGCGCTTCGGCGAGCGGGTGCAGAAGGTCACCATTGACGCCGGGTTCACCTGCCCGAATCGCGACGGCACCCGCGGCCGCGGCGGCTGCATCTATTGCAATGCCTACGGCTCGGGCACCGGTGCCGCGCGCGAGGGGCTCTCCATCCGCGAACAGATGCTCGCCGGCATGGAAAGGCTTGCGCGCCGCTACAAGGCAAGGAAGTTCATCGCTTACTTCCAGGCCTTCTCCAACACCTACGCCCCGCCGGAGGTCCTCAAGGCGCGCTACGACGAGGCCCTGGTGGACGACCGCGTGGTGGGGCTCGCGGTGGGCACGAGACCCGATTGCGTGGACGAGGAGGTCTGCGCGCTCCTTGCCTCCTACAGGGAGCGGGGGCTCATGGTCTGGCTCGAGATGGGGCTCCAGAGCGCCCACAACGAAACGCTTGCGCGCATCAACCGGGGCCACACCTTCGAGGATTTCCGACGGGCGCTCGAGCTCGCCAAAAAGCACGATCTCCTCGTCTGCACCCACGTCATCTTCGGTCTGCCGGGAGAGGGGCCGCAGGAGATGCTCGCCACCATCGAAAGGATTTCCGATCTTCCCCTGGACGGGATCAAGTTCCACGAGCTCTACGTGGTGCGCGGCACGAGGATGGAAGAACTCTACCGCCGGGGAGAGTACAAACCCCTCCTCCAGACGGAATACGTTGACCTGGTCTGCGAGTCGCTCGCCATGCTTCCCTGGCGCGTGGTCGTGCAGCGGCTCACCGGGGACCCGCGGCCCGAGGAGCTGGTGGCCCCGGAGTGGGCAAGGGACAAGCGGACCACCCTCAAGATGATCGAGGAGACCCTCCTTTCTCGCGATCTATGGCAGGGGAAATACCGCGGGGAGCCTGATCCTCTCCTCAGGGGCCTCCCGGGCCCGTGAAGGCCCTATCACCCCACGGCGCGCACGTTGATGGCCAAGGTCTTTCCTTCGTCCTTCACGTAGAGACAGCAGACCTGCCTCGTTTCGAGCGCCAGGAGAGGGATCTGGGTGCGCTTGTTTTCGTGGCAGACGTAGACGTCTTTCAGGAAGACGCGGCCGTTCAGGCAGGCCACCAGATGCCCCTGATAGTAGGTGTCCTGACAACCGTTGATGGTGACCTTCTTCCCGAGAAAACGTTTCAACAAAGCCATAAGCCATCCAAAATGAAAAATTCAAATTTTCTTAAAATGATTATTTAAACTTTTTGCTTTAAGAGCAAAGTTCCTCGCCGTTGGTAAGAGGCGATTTTCCAATTTCTGGCCTCTAGAAGTTGCAAAACGTCCTTCTTCCGTTGAGCGCGGGCTTTATTTTAGCTTTTTTTCTGATTTGGCCGCCCTCCGGAGATGAGCCAGTCGGCCATTTCGTTGAGATCCCGCGGGGAGGAGCCGCCGAACTTGAAGCGCCCGACGGAGGTGAAGACCTCGGGTTCCTCTTCCTCAAGGGGCGACCACAGGGGGTAGTGAAGCCCGGCCAGGCGGTGGAGGACGTGGGCCTGGAGGAGGATGATGACGAGGGAGACGGCGAGGATGGGAAGGTAGGACCAGTGGGGCAGGAAGCCCGTGGCGGCGATGAGGGCGGTGGAAGCCGCGGGGGGATGGAGGAGCCGCAGGCGCACCATGAGGAAACCGAAGATCCCGAGGGAGATGGCCGCCGAAAGCACCCGCCACTGGTCGAACCCGACGAGCGAGACGAGCCCCAGTCTGGAGAAGAGGCTGAAGACCAAAAAGCCGGTGAGCCCCCCGAGGAGATGGGCAAGGAGGGTGTTCCTGGGGCAGGACATGGCCCTCTGCGGGGCGTAGAAGATGAGGAAGAGCGAGGGACCGAGCGAGGGGAAGATGAGCGGCCAGGAGGTGAGATGGGCCACCAGCCCCAAAAAGCCCATGGCCAGGGCGTTGTTAAGCCCCACGAAGACTTCGAGGACCCCGCGCCTACGCCGGGCCTGATACCAGAAGCGCAGGCGTCCGAGCTTTCCCAGATGCCAGAACAGGTCTTCGAGGGACATTTATCTTTCTCTTTCCGGGTCCGAAAAAAAAGTAGTGACCTTCTTCTTATCGGCCTGTGAGGGGCGGTGAATGATCTTCAAGAAAATTTCGCGTTACATGGCCCTTTCTTCGGGCGATTTTGCCAAGATCTTCAAGGATTTCCGCGTCCCCAGTCTCCCCCAGGTGATCACCCGGCTCCTTTCCCTTCTCCACAATCCCGAGGCCTCGATGGAGGAGGTGGCGGCTCTCATCGAGCTCGATCCCGGACTGGCCTCCCAGATCCTCAAGGTGGTCAATTCGGCCTTCGTGGGGCTTCCCCAGCCCATCAAGAGCCTCAAGCAGGCCGCGAGCGTGCTCGGGCTCAAGAAGATCGAAAGCCTTGCGGTTTCCTTCGGTGTCCTCCAGGTGGTGAAGGACCCCGGGGCCGAGGGCTTCGATCTCTCCGCCTTCTGGACGGATTCCCTCCTCCGGGCCCTTTTCGCCCGGGAGCTCGCCCGGGAGATGACGCTCGATCAAGAGGAGACCTTCCTCTCCGCGCTCCTTCAGGACGTGGCCCTTCCGGTGCTCCTTACGGAATGGTTCGACGTCTACCAGCGGGCCTACGAGGGCTGGCGCAAGAGAAACGAGCCCCTCAGCCGTTGCGAAAGGGAGATCCTCTCCTGGGACCACGCCCAGGCCGGGGCCTGGTTGGCCAGGAGCTGGACGCTTTCAGACACCATCGTCTGCGCCATCGGTCTCCACGTGGCCACGCCCGAGGAGATTGAGCAACTGCCCTTTAAGGTGCCGGTCTTTTCCCTTGTGGCCCTCTCCGCCCAGGTGCCCTCGGTGCTCGAGGCCCAGCCGCGGATAGAGGGGCTCCTGCGGTTTGCGGCCTCTTTCGACTTTCCGCGCGCCTCCATCGAGGAGGCCGCCCGGCGGGCCCGCGACATATTCCTCGAGACCGCCTCTTCCTTCGGCCTGAAGGTCAAGGCCCCCCTCGACTTGCCCCAATTAATGGCCGAAGCTTAGTCGCTTTTTTTAGAAAAGGTGCTATAAAACCACCCAAGGAGGTTTCCGTATGAGATGGGTATACGCCTTCTTCCTGGGTGTGCTTCTCCTCTGGCCTCAGGTCGTTTCGGCGGAGGTCCTGCGGACCGAAGAAAAAGAACTTTACGCCGCCTACTTTTTTGTGGAAAATCGTCCCCCAACCACCCTGGGCTACATCTTCACCAACTTTGGTCCGGGAAACATAAACTTTTTGGAAAGGGTGGACATCGTGCTTGATAACGAGGGCCGGCTGGCCGGAGTCCTTCTGGTTTACACGCCAGCCGATGGTTTTCGGCGCCACGTCTTTCTTGCTGATTGTTCCGGCTGGATGTTTGAGGAAAAACGCGAGGGTTCAATCGGCAAGAAGGTCATCATCCGCGTCGTAACGACTCACGAGCTGAACCGACTGCGCTAATGGCCAAGAAAAAGAAGAAAAAGAAGAGACAGGGGTTGCCTTCCGAGGAAGAGATCGTCCAGGCGATGAAGGAGGTCGGGCGCCCGGTCCTCCTCCGGGAGCTCTACCACATCCTCAACGTCCCCACCGTGGATCGCAAGGCCTTCCGCCAGATCGTGCGTCGCCTGACCAAGGCCGGACGCCTCGTCCACATCAAGGGCAAACGCTACGGGCTTCCGGAGCAAATGCAGCTCGTCACCGGACGCCTGCGCCTCTTTCCCGACGGCTACGGTCTGGTGGAGCCCGAAGAGAAGAAGGGGCCGGTGGTCTACGTGCCGCCGAGCCGCCTCAAGGGGGCCCTCGACGGCGACCTCGTCGTGGTGCGCATCGAGCATCCCAAGCGCAAAAAGCCCGAAGGCACGGTCATCCGCATCCTTGAGCGGGCCAAGAAATACATCATCGGGTTCTTCTACCGCAGCAAGAAGACGGCCACCGTCATCCCGGAAGACGACCGGCTTCCCTTCGAGATCCTCATCCCTCCGGACAAGACCAAGGGGGCCGAGCCCGGGGAGATGGTCGTGGCCGAGATCACCGACTTCTCTCCGGGAAGGCGCATTCCCGAGGGGCGCATCGTCGAGGTCCTCGGGGACCCGGAAGACCTTAACGCCCATCTCAAGGCCGTCATCTACAAGTACGAGCTTCCCCATCGCTGGCGCCGGGCGGTGCGGGACGAGCTCCGGGAGATCCCCGAAGAGATTCGCCCGGAAGACCGGGAAGGCCGCGAGGACCTGACGCATCTTCCCCTGGTCACCATTGACGGCGAGATGGCGCGCGACTTCGACGACGCCGTCTACGTGCGCAAGCTTCCCAAGGGCTGGCGGCTCTACGTGGCCATCGCTGACGTGGCCCATTACGTGCGCCCGGGAAGCGCCCTGGACCGTGAGGCCTACGCGCGGGGAACGAGCGTCTATTTCCCCAACGCCGTGGTGCCCATGTTCCCGGAGAAGCTCTCGAACCATCTCTGCAGCCTGAACCCGCACGTGGACCGCCTGGCCATGGTGGTGGTCATGGACTTCGACCGCGAGGGCCGTTTCCGCAAGGCCCGGTTCTCCGAGGCCGTCATCCGCAGCCACGAGCGGCTCACCTACAACATCGTCAAGGGCATCGTCATTGACCGCGACAAGGAGCTCAGGCGCAAATACAAGCGCCTTCTGACCCCCCTTGAGAACGCCGCGACCCTCTGCCGCCTCCTGCGCGAACAGAGGCTTGCCCGCGGAAGCATTGACTTCGACCTTCCGGAGCCCGAGGTGATCCTCGACGCCCAGGGCCGTCCGGAGGAGATCATCCGGCGCGAGCGTCACTTCGCCCACTTCATCATCGAGGAGTTCATGATCGCCGCCAACGAGGCGGTGGCCCGCTTCCTGACGGACAAGGGCTATCCCATCCTCTACCGCGTGCATGAGGCGCCGGATCAGCAAAAGCTCAAGGAGTTCGCCGAGTTCGTGGCCACCCTGGGCCTTGAGGTGAAGCCCCCGCCGGAGCCCGAGCCCTCGTGGTTCCAGCAGGTGATCCAGCTCGTCGAAGGGAAGCCTTACGCCTATCTGGTGAACACCCTCCTTTTGCGCACCCTGAAGCAGGCCCAGTACTCACCGGAAAACATCGGGCACTTCGGTCTGGCTTCGGAGTGTTACTGCCACTTCACCTCGCCCATCAGGCGCTATCCGGATCTGGTCGTGCATCGGGCCTTGAAGGCGGCGCTCAAGGGCAAGAAGCCGCCCTACAAGCTCGAGCGCCTCGAGGTCATGGGCAAGCACCTCTCCGAGCGGGAGCGGGTGGCCATGGAGGCCGAGCGCGAGATGCTCGACCGCATCCGGGTGCTCTACATGAAGGACCACATCGGCGAGGTCTACCACGGGGTCATCTCCGGGGTCACGGCCTTTGGCTTCTTCGTGGAACTCCTCGAGGTCTACGTCTCCGGCGTGGTCCGCCTGGTGGATCTCCCCGACGACTACTACATCCTCGACGAGAAGAACCATCGCCTGATCGGTCGCCGCACGGGCAAGGTCTTCCGCATCGGCGACCAGGTCCTGGTGAAGGTCAAGGACGTCAACGTCTCCCGTCGTCACGTCAACCTGGAGCTGGTCAAAAAGCTAAATAACCCTTCTTAAACCGGGCCTACCCCTTGACCGAAAAGCATTAAAAAGGGCTCAAGGGGGCCGAGATGCCCATTCCCACAAAAGGGTTGTCCGTGTCTAAGGAAGTCTGGAAGCAACGCATGGACGAGATGACCAATCCTCCCATCATGCAGGGGGAGTTGAAGACCATCTCTTTGGCCGACGTCCTCCAATTGCTTTCGAGCCGGGAAGGCCACCACGTGGTGGAGGTGGTCTTCGGACACGGAGTGGGAAAGATCTTCCTTGACGGAGAGTTCCTCCACTACGCCGAGGTGGTGGGAGACGACGAACTGGAGGGGCTCGATGCCCTGCGCTTCCTGGTGAACCTGGAAGAAGGGCGCTTTGAGGTGCGCAAACCCGTGGTCTGGCCGGAGGAAAACCTCTCGGGTCCGGTGCAGGCCCTGCTCATCGAGGCCGTGCGTCTGGCGGACGAGGCCGAGGCCGGAATTTCCTTCAACGAGGAACTCTTCGACGAGGCCTTTGTCCCGCCGGCGGCCTCCCCGCCCGTCTCTCGCCTCGAGGAACTCAAAGAAAAGCTCCCCGAAGTGGACTTCCTCATCCGCGTCTCGCCCGAAGGGGAAGTCCTCGAGTCCATAGGGCAGGGGGTGCCGGAGGAACTCTCCGGTGTCCTCTCCTACGCCACCCTCCATCTGAAGGAGATGGGAAACCTCCTCGGTCTGGGAGAGCTCAAGGGCTTTGCCGCTTCCGGCAAGCGCCTCCTCTGGGCCGGGCTCCTTGAGGAGGACGGAGTCATCGGCCTCGGGGGCAAACCGCGCAAGGGGTTGATCTGGTGGAGCAAAAAACTGATCGAGATTCAGAAGGGGCAGACACGGTGAAGAGCCTTCTCACCAGCCTGGTAAAGCTCGATGAGGTAAGCGGAGTCCTCATCTGCCGCGAAGGTCGCGCCGTCTACACCAATCTCCCGGATTTCTACGCACCGGAACTGCAGGAGGCCCTTCAGCAGTCTCTTGAGGAGATGCTTTCGGCCTTCCGCGGAAACGGCCAGGACCAGCCCCACGAGGTGGTCTCCTTCTACGAGAGGGGCTCCCTCATCCTGCGGGAGGCCCACGGGTTCTACATTCTGGTCATCCTGCGCACCATCTCGCCGAGCCCCCTGGTGAGCGTGGCCCTAAACGCCCTGGCTCTCAAGTTCGAAAAGCTTGCCAAGAAGGAGAAACAGCTCGAAAGGACCCAGGAGCTCATCCCCCTCGTGCTCTTCAACGAGGTGGTCAAGCTCCTTACGAACCACTACGGGCCCGCGGCCAAGCTCATCGTCAAGAAGGCCTTGAAAAGTGCCGAAGCCACAGAAAAGGGTCTTCCGCTCTCTCATCTTTCGCTCTTCCTGAAGGCCCTGAAACAGGAGATAGACGATCCGCGCCTGGCCCAGATGGCCATCAACAAGGCCAAGGAGATCGTCCGGTTGAGGAGGAACTCATGACCAAGAACCGAAGTCTCAGCATCGCCAACAAGGTGGCCCTCTTTTTCCTCCTGGTCGTCGGCTTCGTGGGCGGCGGTTTGTGGATGGCGCTCAAGGAGATCCACGAAAGGGACCTCCTGACCAGCGCCAAGCAACTGGCCCAGATGAGCACGGCCGTCCTGCGGGCCACCGAGGAGATGCAGGGGCTTTGGACCACGAAGAGGAGCAAGGTCCCGGTGGTGGCGGAGGTAAGCGGCCTCGTTGAGGAAAGCGGAGACGAGATTCAGCTCTTCCGCGTCCACGACCCGGATTTCCACCGCTTCGTGGCCGAGCTGGCGCGTCCCGCAGGCGCGGAGATCAAGATCACCTTCGGCGACCAGGCCCTGCCGCGGGAGAAATGGTCCTTCGAGAAAGGGGTCTTCTTCTACGAGAGCCCCGTCAAGGCCACCAGGTCCTGCATGAGCTGCCACGAACGCTACGAAGACGCCCCGGCCCTCAAGCCCGGCGAAGTGGCGGGGATGATCCAGATCCGCTTTCCCCATCAGGGGCTCTACGCCATGCTCGGCAACAACTTCTCCCTCTGGCTCGCCGTGGCCTTCTTCCTGGTCACGGTGGTGCTCTACGCCCTGGTGCGCTTCGAGCTCATCAACCCCATCCTCGACCTCACCCGCAAGGTGCAGGAGATGAGTCTCGGAAACCTCGACGTGAACTTCGGCGTGCAGAACCTGAGCGAAAAAGACGCCAAGGACGAGCTCGTCAAACTGGCCATCGCCATGGAGAGGCTGCGCAAGAGCCAGAAGGTCATGGAGAAGATGCTCGACGACGATTCCCTGGTGCTCTAACCCGGCCTCCTTTTCCGCTCCGGCCTTTGGGGCAGCCGCCGTAAGGGTCGTTTTTCCCAAATTCAGCCCTTCACAAGCGCCTTTAAGG
>Ga0256835_1000951_pt1 | contig 18672 bp, 18 predicted proteins | sample PIR30metaG_FD_185972 | JGI IMG/M metagenome (GOLD analysis project Ga0256835, IMG submission 185972) | Hydrothermal vent microbial communities from East Pacific Rise, Pacific Ocean - PIR-30 | ecosystem: Environmental > Aquatic > Marine > Hydrothermal vents | place: Pacific Ocean: East Pacific...
TTTTGATATTACAGTTAAAAATGCTAACCCCGAAGATGCGGATAAATTCAAAAAAATAGTTTATGATGTCTTAGCAGATGTCGCAAAAAAAGGCATTGATAAAAAAGTCTTAAAAGGTCTGATAAATAGAAAGGAATTCAGATTAAGAGAACCCAAGAGTGGTTATAAAGGCCTTATCTTAGGAATAAATATGCTTCAAGGATGGATGTTTAAAAATGATCCATTTCTTACCGCATCCTATGATAAAGAAATAAAGTTTATCAAAAGCAAATTGGATACAAATTATTTTGAAAATCTTATTCAGGAGAAATTGATAAAAAACCCGCACACTCTTTTAACAGTTCTCAAACCTGAGCCGGGATTGATGGAGAAAAATATAGAAAAGCTCACATTAAAGTTAAAAGAGTTAAAAGCAAAGATGACACCTGCTCAAATAGAGAAATTGGTAGAGCAGACAAAAGAATTAAAAGCATATCAGAAAAAGCCTGATTCACCGGAAGACCTGAAGAAAATTCCTCTTCTTTCTTTAAAAGACATTAAACCAAGAAATGATTATTATGAAATAAAGAAGAAAACAGTAAATGGCATAAATTATCTGACTTATCCGACTTTTACAAGTGATATTGTTTACGGGAAAATCATTTTTGATTTAAGAGCCGTACCACAAAAGCTCATACCTTATGCCCAGCTTCTATCGGATGTATTGGGACTCTTAAATACAGAAAAATACAACTACGGAGATTTAAGCACAGAAATTAACATCAACACAGGAGGAGTAAGCACTTACATTACCACCTATCTTAAAAATCTCAACCAGGATGAACCTCTCCCGAAATTTGTAGTAAGTGCAAAAGTCATGAATGATAAAATCGAAAAAGGATTCGAACTTGCAAAAGAGGTTCTCTTAAAAAGCAAATTGGATGAAAAAGCAAGATTAAAACAGGTTTTGATGAGACTCCAGTCAAATCTTGAGACAATGACTCAATTTAATGGCATAGGGCTTGCAATGACAAGACTCAGTTCTTACTATTCCGTAAGTGGTAAGATTCGAGAACTTACAAGCGGTCTTTCCTATTATAAATTTGTAACCGATTTATCAAGGAATTTTGATAAAAAAGCTGAGGAAATAGTTACCAACCTTAAGAAAGTTTCGGATTTACTTTTCAATAAGTCCAATGTGGAATTTGCAATCACAGCTTCACAAAAAGATATTGACAAATTTATTAATGAATCAAAATCCTTTGTCAATGCCCTTAAAAATAATAAAGTTACTTACCATACCTATGCATTCAAATTTGATAAGAAAAATGAAGGAATCACCTCAGCATCAAAGGTTCAATATGTAATTCAGGGATACGATTTTAAAAAGTTAGGATACAAATACAGTGGAAAACTCAGTGTCCTAAGACAAATACTCTCAACCGATTATCTGCAAACCCAGATAAGGGTATTGGGAGGAGCATACGGAGGCTTTGCAGGTTTTTCAAGGTCAGGAACTGCCTATTTTGGCTCATACAGAGATCCCCACTTGAAAAGAACTTTCGAAAAATATAAAGAATCCGTTAAATATTTAAAAAACTTTAAAGCTACTCCCCGTCAGATGACAAGATTTATAATCGGTACAGTTGCAAAATATGAAATGCCTCTTAATCCCCAAACAAAGGGCGCCTATGCTCTATCCTATTATTATCAAGGGATAACAAAGGATGATGTGATAAAAGAAAGAAAGGAGATTCTTTCCACAACACCGGAAGATATAAGAAATTTTGCAAAATTGGTAAGCGATATTCTAAACAAGAACTACTATTGTGTGTACGGAAATGAGAAAAAGCTCTATGAAAATAAAGAGCTTTTTACCGCTCTAATTAAGGCTAAAGAATAAGCTGAAAGATAAAAAGAAAAGGCGTTTCCGCTCACCGCGGAAACGCCTTTTCTTATTTAACACAAAAATTTTTCTCTTTTTAATCAGTTTTCAATATTGAAAGAAATGCCTCCTGAGGAATTTCAACTCTTCCTATCTTTTTCATTCTCTTTTTCCCCTCTTTCTGCTTTTCAAGAAGTTTTCTCTTTCTTGTAATATCCCCTCCATAACATTTTGCAAGAACATTTTTCCTCAATGGCTTTACTGTTTCCCTTGCAATTATCTTTCCTCCGATTTTTGCCTGAAGAATAACCTCAAAAAGCTGGCGGGGAATCGCTCTTTTTAATTTTAAAAGTATGTCCCTTCCCCTTCTATATGCAATATCCTTGCTAACTATCAAACTTAACGCATCAACTGGTTCTCCGTTTATCAGAATTTCCAGTTTTTCAAGTTTTGATTCTTTAAACCCTATAAACTCATAATCAAAAGAGGCATAACCGCTCGTAAGAAGCTTGATATTATCATAAAATTCAACAACCATTTCCGCAAATGGAACTTCATATGTCAGAATTACCCTTTGTTCCGATATATATTCCATTGTTTTGTAAGTTGATCTCTTTTTCTCCATAAATTTCATTATTGTTCCCACAAACCTTTGTGGAGTAAAAATCATAACTTTCATAAAAGGTTCCTCTATTTTTACATATTCATTTTTAGGAGGAAGTTTTGCGGGAGAGTCTATCTCTATTTTGTTTCCATCAACAAGCTCAACCATGTATCTAACCGAAGGTGCAGTAGTTATAATGGTAAGGTTAAATTCCCTTTCAAGTCTCTCCTGAACAATTTCTCTGTGTAAAAGTCCTAAAAATCCGCACCTGAAGCCAAATCCAAGAGCAGGTGAGTTTTCTGGCTCAAACTCAAAGGATGAATCATTAAGGCTGAGTTTGTTAAGAGCATCCGAAAGTTCCTCGTGCGTGGTTTTATCAGCAGGATAAAAGCCAGCAAATATCATAGGCTTTAATTTTTTAAAACCTGGAAATGGCTTTTTCGTCGGATTTTTAAGGTGAGTTATTGTATCTCCCACAGTGATATCAGAAATCTTTTTTATCTCTGCTATAAGATAACCTGTTTCTCCTGCCACAAGTTCATTAACCTTTTTCTCTTTCGGAGTAAAAAAGCCAAGTTCTTCCACATTATAAACAGAGCCTGAAAACATTAATTTTATTTTATCTTTTACCCTTATCTTTCCTTCAATAACTTTAATAAGAAGTACAACCCCTCTGTAAGGATTGTACCATGAATCAAAGATCAATGCTTTAAGAGGTTTGTTTTCATCTCCTTCCGGAGGAGGAATTCTCTCAATTATTGCTTCCAAAACATCCTCTATCCCCTGACCTGTTTTTGCTGAAACTAAAATGGCTTCCTCTGCCGGAAGTCCAACAACATGCTCTATCTGCTCTTCAGTCTTTTCTATTTCAGCACTCGGAAGATCTATCTTATTAATCACTGGAATTAATGTAAGGTCATTGTCAATTGCAAGATAAGCATTAGCTACTGTTTGGGCTTCAACTCCCTGAGTGGCATCAACAACCAAAAGAGCGCCTTCGCAAGCCGCAAGAGATCTTGAAACTTCATAGGAAAAGTCCACATGTCCGGGAGTATCTATTAAATTCAGAATATATTCATTTCCATCCTTGGCTTTATAATTCAATCTGACATAGTGAGCCTTAATAGTAATACCTCTTTCCTTCTCAAGATCCATACTATCAAGCATCTGCTCCTCAAGCTCTCTTTTTGAAACTGCTCCCGTAAGTTCCAAGAGACGATCGGATAAAGTTGTCTTTCCATGGTCAATATGGGCAATAATGGAAAAATTCCTGATTTTATCTCTTTCCACTTTTCTCTCTTGCATAATTTGCTGCTCCTATGATTCCGGCTTTATTTTTTAATTTTCCAACATATATTTCAGGCTTAAAGTATCTATAAAGATATGATCTTTCGCTCAGCACTTTAACCGCATTTTCAAGAAAAAATTCTGAAAAGTGAGATATTCCTCCGCCTATTACAATAATGTCAGGGTTTAACAGATTATTAAATGTTGAAAGTGCAACTCCCAAATAATAAGAAAAGCTCTCAAATACCTTAAGAGCTGCCTTTTCTCCCTTTTTAGCTTTTTCATAAATCTCAATCGGATCATCCACACTTATTCCTGTATGCTCTTTATAAATTCTTTTTAATCCATTGGAAGAAACCTCTGTCTCAAAACAGCCTTTGCCCCCGCAGCCACACTCTGCGCCATCAGGGTTTACTATAATGTGTCCGCCTTCAATGAAATTTTTTGCTCCATGATAAATTTCTCCTTTAATAATAAGACCTGTACCAACACCACTTCCGAGAGTAAGAAGAAAAAAAGACCTGGTTTTTTCTCTCTTCTCTCTGGAAAGTACAGAGTATTCCCCGAAAGCTGCAAAATTTGCATCATTGTCTATAAAAACAGGAAGATTATCAAAAGAGAGATAATCCCTTACAGATGTATTATCAATGGCCGGTAAATTCGGAGATTTGAAAATCCTAAAATTCTCAATATCTATTAAACCGGGAAAACCAATTCCTATCCCTTTAATCTCATACTTTGATTTCCACTGGCTTATCAATGCATTAAGATTTTCATAAAACAATTCAGTGGATTTTTTCTCTGTTTTAATAGTATTTTCATCCACAAGGGTTCCCCCTCCATCAATTACACCGCTTTTGACATTTGTTCCGCCAATATCTATTCCGAGAAAATACTCCTTTTTGTGCATCTTATATTATATCTTATATACCGGAATATATGAAATCTAACATCTATCAACCCAAAAACAAAATTTGCATTATTTCCACTTTTATTTTAAAATTATAATACCGTATTTTTAAGGAGTAATGAGATGAAGGGAATAATTTTAAGCTTTTTGGTTCTACTTTTTTCTTTTAATGGTTTTGCAGAAACAAAAGTAAGGAAGGTAGTTGATGATGTTGGTTTTTGCACTAAGCCGGCACAGATTGAAAAAATCATCTCTCTTGCAAAAGCAGCTGAAAAGGAAGGTCTTTTAAAAGAAGAAAATTTCTTAAAAGGGAAAAATATAATAGCTGCAATTTCCCCCCATGATGATCATATGTATGCAGGGAGGGTATACCTTTATTCTCTTCCCTATATTGCAAAAGCAAAAACCGTTATTGTTTTTGGAGTAACTCACAGGAAACCAAGGCTTGCTCTGAAAGATCCTAAAAATTTTATCATATTGGACAATTTTGATGAGTGGAAATCTCCTTACTCCAATACAAAAATCGATAAAAAATTCAGGGAATTTTTGAGAAAAAATCTTAATCCAAAACACTTTTTCGTAAGCAACAAAGCCCACTCTCTTGAGCACTCAATAGAAGCTATGCTTGCTTTTTTAAAATATTATAATCGAGATGTAAAAATTCTTCCCATTATGGTAACAACAATGGACTTTGAAAATCTTGATACAATTTCAAAAGAACTTTCAGAACTCATAGTAAAATACATAAAAGAAAACAAACTTGTTTTAGGAAAGGATATAAGTTTCCTGATCTCAACAGACACAACCCATTATGGTCCGGATTTTGGTGATGTAAGATTTGGCCTTGATGAAACTGCCCATAAAAAGGGAACCGAACAGGATATATATATAGGAAAAACATTTTTATCCGGTGTTATTACAAAAGAAAAGCTTAAGGCTTATGCTGATAAGGTCTGGAAAGAGAATATATACTGGTGCGGAAGATATACCGTACCTTTCGGTGTTTTAACTGTATCAAGGGTTATTAAAAGTATTTTTAATGAAAAAATTATAGGATATCCGGCAAGATATTCTGACAGTTATACAACTGGAATTCTGCCTGCTTACAACATTGGAATAGGTATCACCGCTCCATTTTCATTAAAACATTGGGTTGGTTATTGGTCAATAGTTTATTACAGGGAAAAATAGAGTTATAATAATATTGTAAAATTTAATAATTCAAATAAGGAGATAATAATGAAGAGGACAAAACTTTATAATGCCCACAAAAAACTAAAAGGTAAAATAATTGAGTTTGCAGGATTTGAAATGCCCATCTGGTACAAAAGCATGATAAAAGAACACATGGCTGTGAGAGAAAAAGTCGGAATTTTTGATGTATCCCACATGGGAGAAATCCTTGTTACTGGAAAAGAGTCTGCGGACATGATTAATTATCTTACAGCCAACAATGTAAAAAAATTAAAACCGGGAAGGATTCACTATAATGCCCTTTTAACCCATAAAGGCACCTTTGTGGATGATTTACTGGTTTATATGTTAGAAGAAGAGAAATATCTTTTAGTAGTTAATGCTGCGAACACTGAAAAAGATTTCAACTGGATAAAAGAGAAAGGAGCAAAGTTTGATGCAAAAGTTGAGAATTTATCTGATGAGTATTCTCAAATTGCAGTTCAGGGGCCTAAAGCTCAGGAAGTATTACAAAAAATCACAGATCTTGACCTTTCAACAATTAAATATTACAGATTCAAGTATGGGAAGGTAATGGGAAAAGAGGCAATAGTATCAAGAACAGGATATACTGGAGAAGATGGATTTGAAATTTACTTTACCGGAAGTGAAGAAGATGCGGAGAAAATCTGGTTCGCTCTTCTTGAGAAAGGAGAGGAATTCGGGATTATGCCATGCGGGCTTGCAGCAAGGGATTCCTTAAGACTTGAAGCAAAGATGCCCCTTTATGGCAATGATATAGGAGAGACCACAACCGTTCTGGAAGCTGATTTAGGATGGATACTCAAATTTGACAAAGGCGATTTCATAGGAAAAGAAGCCCTTGAACAGCAAAGAAGAAGGGGTATAGAAAAGCTTCTCGTCGGATTTGAAATGGTAGAGGATGGTATACCAAGACCTCTTGAGGATGTTTTTGAAAAACCGGAAGATGAAGAGAGTATTTCCTTTGTAACAAGCGGCGGTTTTATGCCTTATATTAAAAAGAATGTAGGGCTTACATACCTACCCCTCAGACTTACCAAAATAGGCACGGAAATTTACATAGGAATTCATGGAGGGAAAAAGAAAGCAAAGGTTGTTCCTACTCCATTTTATAAAAGAGAAAAATAGAAAAGATGTACAATCTTCCTTATGAATATATAGCAATCGAAGGCCCCCCAAAATCGGGGAAAAAGATATTCGGAGTAAAGATTGCCACCCGAATAAATGGAAGATTTGTGCCTGATGTGGAAGAAAATCCATACCTTGAAAAATTCCTTAAAAATCCAAAAGATGAAAGATTAGCTTTTTTAACCCAGCTTGTCTTTCTCGTGGAGAGAGGGAGGATATTGCTATCATTAAAACAAAGATCCATATTCAAAGAAATAATTATTAGCTCATTTATGCTTGAAAAAGATAAAATCTTTGCCTATAAGTTTTTAAAAGAGGACGAACTTCTGATTTACAATAAAATGTATGAATTATTTTACAGAAGCATCAGGAAACCTGATTTTGTGGTTTTTTTTCAATTAACAAATAATGAGCTTTTAAAAAGAATAGAAAAGTATGGGACAGAAGAAGAGAAAGCGATACCTTCCAGATTCTGGAAAGAGCTTAATGATGAGTACAATCACTTTGCATTTAACTACAATCAAACACCTTCGTTGGTTATTAAAGCTGATAATCTCGATTTCAGAGAAAATGAGAGAGGAATATCAGAAATATTAAAAGAGATTGCCAACACTACCCAGGATAAAAAATTCTTTTTCATTGAGGAGGAAAATTGAAAATTACCCCTCCTATTATTAAGAAAAAAAAGGGAAAGGAAAAAATAACAGCACTTACAGCATACGATTATCCCACAGCCATAGCATTAGATAGAGCCGGCATAGACATAATCCTTGTGGGAGACAGCCTTGCAATGGTGGTACTCGGAGAGGAAACAACACTAAAAGCAACAATGGAAATTATGCTTCATCACTTAAGAGCAGTAACCAAAGGAGTGAAAAAAGCACTGGTAGCGGTTGATATGCCTTTTGGTTCATATCATACAAGTGAAGAGATCGCTGTTGAAAATGCAATCAGAATGATAAGAGAAGGAGATGCTGAAGCTGTTAAAATTGAAGGAGTCGAAGGGAAAGAGCGAATTATAGAAAAAATAGTCAAGGCTGAGATCCCGGTAATAGGCCATATTGGATTAACCCCCCAGTCGGTAATAAAAATGGGAGGATATAAAATCCAAGGAAAGACAGAAGAAGAAATAAAAAAACTCATAGAGCAAGCCAAAACACTCGAAAACTTAGGAGCCTTTTCAATAGTTCTTGAGAGTATCCCGGAAGAAACAGCAAAGGAAATTACAGGATCTGTTGAAATCCCCACAATTGGAATTGGTGCCGGAAGGTTTTGCGATGGGCAGATCTTGGTTCTACATGATTTAATAGGATTGAATTATGATAAGGTTCCGAGTTTTGTAAGAGAATATGCAAACATCAAAGGAATGATAGAGAAAGCAGTTAAAAATTATATTTCAGATGTAAAAAATGAAAAATTTCCCTCTGAGAAAGAGGTATTCTTTTTAAAAAAATAGTTTTTCTGTTAAAATATAATAGATGAAGATAATTGAAGACATTAAAAAAATTCAGCAGATTTCCGATAATTTAAAAAAAGAGAAGAAAACAATAGGTTTTGTACCTACAATGGGATATCTCCACGAAGGGCATCTTAGCTTAGTAAGAGAGAGTAGAAAAGAAAATGATATCACTTTTGTGTCAATCTTTGTTAACCCGACTCAATTTGGACCGGCTGAAGATTTTTCTCAATATCCGCGGGATTTTGAAAGAGATAAAAAACTTTTGGAAGATGAAGGCGTGGATTATCTCTTTTATCCAACTACAGAAAAGATGTACCCTCTCGATTATTCAACATATGCAAATGTCCAAAAATTAGATGAAACACTTTGTGGAAGAAGAAGGATAGGACATTTCAGAGGAGTTGTAACAATTGTTTTAAAATTATTCAACATAGTGAGCCCAACCTCAACATATTTCGGCCAAAAGGATGCTCAGCAAGCTCTTATAATAAGGCAGATGATACGAGACCTAAATCTCAATATAAGATTTAGAGTACTCCCGATAGTTAGAGAAAAGGATGGTCTGGCAATGAGTTCAAGAAACAGATATCTGTCTCATGAGGAAAGAAAAGAGGCAACGGCTCTTTACAAAAGCCTTAAAAAAGCAGAAGAACTTTTTAAAAAAGGAGAAAGAGATTCTTTAAAAATCAAAAGGGAGATTTATAAAATCATTTACACACATAAACTTCTAAAAATGGATTATGTTGAAATTGTGAGCTTAAAAGATTTAAAACCAATAAACAGAATTAAAGACAAGGCGCTCCTCGCACTTGCTGTTTACTTGGGAAAAGCACGATTAATCGACAACACAATACTCGGAGGGAACAATGAAGATCTTTGTTCTTAAAAGTAAGATACATCAAGCAAGAGTAACATCAAAAAATATTGAATATAATGGTTCTATTACAATAGACAGAGAACTTATGGATAAAGCGGGATTAAGAGAATACGAGAAGGTGGAAATTTATGATATTGAAAATGGAGAAAGATTTTCTACTTATGTTATAGAAGGAGAGAGAGGTAAAAGGGAAATAATACTTAATGGAGCTGCAGCGAGAAAAGTGGAAATCGGAGATAGGCTTATAATCGCTGCCTATGCTTTGATTGAGCAGGATGAAGAGATAACTCCTAAAGTAATAATCCTTGATAAAAATAATAGGATTAAATTTGAAAAAAATTCATAAGAAAAAAACTCTTTTTTTTATCCTAATTTTTTTCATTCTGTATATAAATCTTTACTCACAAAGTGAAACCTATTTTTTCACAATTCCTTCAAACGGAATAAAAGTTCACATTATACCAGACTATAACCTACCCTTGGCAGGACTTTCCATATTTTACAGAGGAGGAGCCTCTGAAGAGCCGAAAAATAAGAGAGGAATCACAAATGTAATAAAGTATCTAATGTTTATGAGAACTGAAAATCTTGCATCCGATGAATTCTTATTCTTCTTTTTTAATATAGGGGGTAAAGTAGATGCTCAATTATCCGAAAAATACATTATTTTTTATGAGGTTTTTCCAGCTGTTTATATAAATTCAGTACTATGGCTTGAGCAAGAAAGAATGAGAGGATTAAAGTTTGGAGTATCCGATGTTGAAAGAGCAAAAAAATTAGCGATTAGTGAAGTAAAAATCAAAAATTCCGAGATTCTCTCAAAAATATATATAAAAATTGATCTTTCAATAAGCGGAGGAAACAATCAGTTTGCAACTCCCGCATGGGGAAGGTCAGAGGATATAAAAAAGATAAGTTTAAATGATGTGAAAAAGTATTATAGAAAACACTTCACACTTAATAAACCCACTGTAATTGTAACAGGTCCTTTTAATAGCAAAAATCTTGCAAAAAAGATTTTTGCTTATTTTTCAAAAATAAGGAGGCCATCTATAAAACCCTCAAATAATTATCCTTTTTTAAATAGAGCAGAAGGCCCTTTTCGAATAAATCCTATTAATAAAACCTACATATATTCCAAAGTCTTTATTTTACCTCTTCCCAAAACACTAAAAGAATATCTAATTTATGAACTGCTTACAAAGACATTTTCATTATCTTTAAACGGAGATATAATGAAAAAGCTGCCAGCTTTCTCAAAATTTGATGTAAAAATAAGATACACAAAAAACAATGCCATTATTTACACGGTCTTATATAGTAAAGACAAGCTCAAAGTGTTCAAAAGCAAATATATTTTAGATAACACTTTAAAAGAGCTTGTTTCAAAGAGAATAAGTGATGAAGCCTTTAAAACATTGGTAAATACTCTGTTATCAAATTTATTATGGAAATTTCAATTCAGAGAAGAGAGATTAAAGGAAATTGCCAACTACTACTCCATCACGAATAAAATACTTTTAAAGGAACAATTCTATTATTCTCTTTTAAGAATAAATAAATTCGACCTTTACAGAGAAGCAAATAATTTGTTAAAAAACAAAGGAATAAAAATTGAGACAAAGTAAGATATTTTTTGTTTTTTTCATTGTTTTTCTATTTTCTATTTTTTGCTTAGGAAATAACATAATAAGACCAAAATACTTTTACTTTACCAATGGGCTCAGAGTAAAATACTTTAATATATCAAACCTTAAATACTCAAAAGTGGTGCTCACAATAAATTCAGGGGAAATAGATTCTGACTATAATTTCAGAGGATTAGCTGAATTATCAATAAGAGCTTTGTTTCAGGGAGGAGAAGGCTATTCTCCAAATTCAGTAAGAAAAATTTTTCTAACCAATGGAGTTATATTAGAAATAAACACAGATCTTGAAAAAATTGAAATAACCGCTTCACTCCCAACTAAAAACATAGAAAATTTTCTAAGATGTCTGAGTAGTTGTCTATCAGCTCCTTATTATTATTCAAAGGAAATTAATATTGAAAAAGATAAATTAAAAGAGCAGATAATCTCCGAAAGAAAAAACATTAAGGAATTAATAATAAAAAATATAGGATTTTTTGTTCTGGAAAAAGGAAACCCTTATTCAAAAGCATATAATCTTTATTTTATTGATAAAATCGGAAGAAAAGAGATACGAAAATATTATGAAAATAATATATTACCGTCAAACTCTGAAATGCTAATTTTAAGCTCAATAGATCCAGAAAAAATAAAGAATTCTCTAAAATTTTTCAGATGGGAACGAAAACCTGTCTTTAGAAAAAACATACCGCCTTTCAAAAAAGGAGATAATGTTTTTATAGAAACAAAAAGTAATAATGTTACAGTAAGCCTTGCCTCTTTTCTTCCGGGAGTAATAAATGAAAATAGGTATGCAATAGAGTTTTTTACCCATTTAATTAATGGATATTTTGGGTCAAGAGCAAATATCTATTTTGCGGAAAGAGGGCTTCCTCTACCTGAAACATATTTAAAAACATATCAAAATATAAGTTTTCTTGCCCTTCAATTTGAACTCTCTGATAGCTCTAAAATAAAACCTTTTCTTAATGAACTTCAAAAATTCAAAGACTCTCTGAAAAAGGATTTTCCGACAAAAATTGAGTATAATGATGCTATAACAAGCTTTATAGGAAAAAAGTTCTTACTCTGGCAAAGCCTTGAAAAGTATTATAAAGAATATCTGTTTTTCAAAAATTACTCAAAGCTTAAATTCTTTGACTTAAAATATATACTTTTAAAAACAAAGAAAAAAGAGATAAAAAAACTTTCAAATATTTTCCTGAAAAACTCAATACTCATTATCTCAGGAAATGAAACTGCTAAAAAAGAGCTCAAAGGGTTTTACAGACTTTACAGCTCCAATGATTTTTAGACATAAATTTTAAGAACCATCCAAACTGCCGCTATAATAAGAATCCACACAAATATTTTTTTTAAATGCTGTAACTTAACTTTTGTAGAAAGCATTGAACCTATTAAGGCACCTGAAGATGCAAAAGCTGCCATTGTAACAGCGAATTTCCAATTTACACCCGAACTGAGTCCTCTTCCCAAAAAACCCATCGTGGAAGAAAAGAGAACCATAACCGAATTTGTTGCAAAGGCAATCCTAAGAGGCATTCCACCCAAGATAATTAAAAGAGGAACTATCAATCCCCCTCCGGAAATTCCAACCATTCCGGCAATAAAACCTATTAAAAATATTGTAGGAAGGACAATCAAAACCGGAAAATTATAAATTTCACCACAACAATTTCTTTTCCAGATTGGACCAATCATAAATAACTCTGATTGTTTTTTCTCTGGTCTGGAAAGAAAGTAAGCAGAAATTAAGAGCAAAACTGAAAATAAAATTTTAAGATACACTGCCTTTATATTAGCAGAAATATAACCACCGACAAAAGCCCCGCTTGCTGAAGTTAAAATCACAGCGAGACCGGTTCCCCAATCAATTAAAGCCTTTCGGTGATAAACTATAGTCATTGTCAAACCTGAAACCATTAAAATAAAAAGAGAAGTTGTGGCAGCAAGATGAAAGCCTATCCCGGCTGTTATGAAAATTGGCACATAGAACTCACCTCCGCCCTTTCCAAACATAGAAAGAATAAGGGCAATAAAAAAAAGAATTAGCCCCAAAAAAATCATGAGGCACCTTTATTCTCAAGTATTTTTTTTAATAATTTACCCGGGGTTAATTCGCTTGTAAGAGCATTGTATCCACCCTCTAAAATTTTCACATTTTCCGAAGAAAAACCGTTTAACCTTAAGTAAACATAAACAATTGTGGCTCTTGTACCGGATGAGCAAAAAATTCCTATTTTCTTATTTTTAGGGATCTCATCTATTCTGTCCGGGATTTCTTCTATCGGAATATGAAGAACGGGCATATGATGATAAAGATTAAGTGAAAGAGTTTCAAATTCTTCTTTCGACCTCACATCCAATAAAACCGAATTTTCTGCAGTAAGATGACATGAAGCTGATATTTTGTGTTTACCTTTGCCAAAAAAGTTTAAATCCATGCTCCTTAAAAGATCATCAAATCCTTTCATTATATCCTCCTAAACCATAAAAGATATCTTAATCCCCAAAACATCTATTGCTTCCCAAAAGTTCCTTATTAATTCTCTTTTATAATCATAAAAAATATTAACAAATACAAAGTTTTTTGGTTTTAAAACCATCCCTAAGAAAAATTCATTTTTTTTAATCTTCTCTTCCTTAAAAAAATACTTTATTTCATCACCCATCCAAAGTTTAATTATACTATTAATAGTATAATTAAATCTGATCATATTTCTATACCTGAACTCTTTTTTATTAAAAAAATATTCAATTCTATTTCTATCCTTAACCATTATTTTTCCCCACGCATTTGTTTTGTAAGCCACCTCCTGAAATAAAAAACTTTCGTTTTTCCATTCTGTTATTTTTTTCTTACATTTTTCCCCGAAAAAAACACCAAAATCAAAATGTTTTATAAAAGATTTTACAAAACCTGAATAAATTTTCCTATAATAGTTTTTATTATTTTTAAATCTGATGGTACCACTTACCTTAAATTCACTCCTATTTTTATACTTGTGATGTATTGAAAAAATTGAATAAAATTCCTCTACCTGTGAAAAAAGAAGAGCTGAAAAAAACATGGTGAAAAAAATCCCATAAAAAAATTTTTTATTAACTTTCATATTCACTTTCCTTTTTCAAAAGAGTATCTATTTTAATAAAAATCTCATTAAGTTTTTTTACCTTTTCTCTTTCCAAACCAACAAAATTTATCAAATAAGTTTTTCCTTCTTCCGAAATATTATATATCCTTTTTGCAGCTCCACTTCCCTCTGTTTCCCACTTTGAACTAATAAGGCCTCGCTGTTCTAAATTTCTCAGGATTCTGTAAATTACACCTTGCTCCAAAACAGATGGATTTATCCCAAATTCAGAAATTCTTTCAACCAAAGAATAGCCATGATCCGGGGTTTCCATAATAAGAGCTAAAACAACAGATTCCAAAATCTCCCATGTCTTTATTCTAAAAATACAACCTTTTCTCTTTTTCATTTCTTTTTAATCAATTCTTTTAACTCTGCTATCTCCCTTCTAAGTTCCATAACATCCATTTTAAGTCTTCTTATTTCCTCCTCAACATCCGTGATATTTGGATTGAAAGACTCGGGCTCATACATCTCAGAAACATTATCACCATAATCAAAGTATACTTCTTCCCCTACAAGCTCTTCCAAAACATCCTTAACCTTACCGTAAACTCCTATTATCGGCTTAATCCCAAAACTTGAAAAAAACTCCTGAGCCTTTGGTCCCATACCACCAGTAGCAATAATATCCACGCCCAAGTTTTTCATAAATTCAGGAAGTTCGCCGGGATTATGAGATTCTGCCAATGGATTTTCGATGCTTTCCACTTTATTAATCTTTTGTCCATCAATTTCAACAATAATAAAATAGGGACAATGACCAAAATGATAACTCATAACACTATCAATTCCTTTTTTCTCATCTGAAGTAAAGGCTATTTTCATGAACACCTCCTATAGATAAAAATTGTACATATATTATAATTAAATATATAGAACAAATCAATTCAATTTTAATTTTTGTTGCTTTCACGAAGAAAATCTATTCTTCATAATTCGGCAAATCTGATATATAATCTTTTATGAATATTGGCTTTGATATAAGACCTTTTTTAAAAGATGAGAGCGGAGTTGGAGTGTATCTGAGGAACCTCCTTTTTGCACTTTCAAAAATTGACAAAGAAAACAATTATTTTCTATTTTCTTCATCCTTTAAAGATAGAGTTAGAAGAGAAACTCTTCCCCCCTTTAAAAATCTTAAGAGCCGGGACATGAGAATTCCTGTATCCTTTTTAAATTTTATCTGGTATAAATACTCTTTTCCACCCATGGGACTATTTTTTTTAAAAAAGCTTGATATTGTTCACTCTCCTGTTCCCAAAAGATTACCAGGAGGAAAAAAGAAAATTATAACAGTACATGACCTATGTTTTATTGAAAAGCCTCTCCTTGTAATGGAAGAAGCTGTGGAATACTTTAAGAATTCTTTTTTAAAGGAAGTGGAAAAAGCAGATGGTATTATTGCTGTTTCAGAATTTACAAAATCAAAAATAATTGAGATAGCAGGAGAAAAATATGAAGAAAAAATTCGAGTGATTTACGAAGGCTCTGATATGGATGAGATAGAGTCAACTCCTCCATCTTTTAATTTACCGAAGGAGTTCCTTCTCTTTGTAGGTACAATAGAGCCTCGGAAGAATCTTTCAAGGCTTTTCAAGGCAATCGCAATTTTAAAAGAAAGTTTTTCAAACATAAAACTTGTAATAGTTGGGAAAAAGGGATGGGCTTATAAAGAAATTCTTTCCATGATTCCAAAATTGGGCCTTGATAATAATATAATCCTTACAAATTACATTAAAAGAGAAGAGTTAAAATACCTTTATGAAAAATCAAAAGCTTTAATCTTTCCATCTCTTTACGAGGGCTTTGGTCTACCCATCCTTGAGGCTATTTATCTTAAAAAGCCAGTTTTAGCATCAAATCTTAATGTTTTCAAAGAAATTTTTAATAGCTACCCTCTTTACTTTGACCCTTTACAACCTGAAAGCATTGCAGAAACTATAAAATCATTTTTTCAAACACCTATAAAAATTAAACCAGAGGACTCAAAAAAATTAATTAATAAATTAAACTGGGAGAAAACCGCAAGAGAGACTTTAAGATTTTACGGAGAAATATTATGAGAATAGCAGTTGATGCTTATGAAATTAATAAAAATTATACAGGAGTTGGACGATATACATTTGATCTAATAAGTGCACTCGTAAAAATTGATAAGGAAAATGAATACACTCTATTTTTTAAGGAAAACTCTGAACTTTCAAATTCCTTAAAAGAAGTAAATAAAATTTTCCTTCCTTCAGAAAAAGGATACACTTATTGGCAAAACTTTCTCCTGAACCCCATGCTAAAAAAGGGTAATTTTGACCTTTTCTTTGCAACAAATTATTCATTACCTATCTTTTTCAAAGGAAAATCCGCTCTAACTGTTCACGATATTTCATGGAAAGTGTTAAAAGATGATTACTCTTCAAAAGAAAGGATTCTAAAAGAAATAAAAAGTCGGCTCAGTTTTAAAAAAGCTTCGCTTATTTTCACAGTATCAGAATTCACCAAGGACGAAGTGGTAAAATATTACAAAGCTAACCCTGATAAAATAGTTGCAATCCATTCTGCAATTAACAACAAGTTTCACAGAGCTAAGGAAGATGAAATTTTAGAGTTTAAAAAGAAATACTCAATAAAAGGGGAAAAATTTATCGGTTTTCTCGGAAGTTTGTTTAAAAGAAGACATATAAAGGAGTTAATCAAAGCTTTTAATAAACTTAGAAAAACAGATAATGAAATTTCCCTTGTAATCTTTGGTAAGATTTATGATAGTGGAGTAAAAGAGTTTATTAATTCCGAAGGGATTTTCTGGAATGAAAGGATAGAAGATAAATATATAAATGCTTTCTATTCATCCTTAAATCTATTCGTGTATATTTCAGATTATGAAGGATTCGGATTTCCCCCTCTTGAAGCCCTGAAGTGTGGAACTCCCTCTTTACTTTTAAAAGGTTCATCATTAGAAGAAATTTACAAAAAAATAGCGCTCTTTGTGGAAAAGCCCTCTTCTGAACTAATTTATGAGAAATTAAAAGAATTCTTCTCAAATGAAGAGAATTACAGAGAGACTATCTTCTCAGAATTTAAAGAAAGAGAAGATTATTTTACATGGGAAAGAGCAGCAAAAGAGTATCTTAAACACATCAAAAAATTGCTTAAATAAAATTCCTCATATTATTTAAAATCTCCGCTCAGCTCTTTAAGAGAATTTGCTTTAAAATGAATGAAAATTTTATCTCCCTTTTTGAGATTAAGCCTCTCAAGGCTTCGATTTGTTATTATTACTTTAAATAAAATATTTCCACTATTTACGCCTATCTGTGAATTATAATTCATATTTATTAATTCAATTATTTCTCCCTCATAAACATTTAAAGCAGATGAATCCAGAGGCTCTTTTGAAATAATTATCTCATCCGCTCTAAGGCTTAAAAAGCCCTGTCCATCTTTAAAAAACGGAGTGTGAAAGCATATTTCAGAACCATCAACACAAAAAAGATTCCCTTTGAATTTCCCCTTGAAGATATTTTTTTCTTTTACAAAGGAAGCTATCCATAGATCGTCCGGGTTATTTATAAGCTCTTTTGGAGTTCCTTCTCTTATTTTTTCTCCGTTTTTGATAACTACAAGTTTTTCCGAAAGGGTTATCGCTTCATCAAAATTATGGGTTACATATATAATTGAAATTCCGTATTTTCCTCTTATTTTCTTTATCAATTTAATATAATCCTCTTTTTTTTGAGCATCAATTGAGCTCAAAGGTTCATCCATTAACAAAAGTTCCGGCTTATAAACAAGAGCCCTAACAAGAGCAACTTTTTGTCTTTCACCACCGGATAAAGTTTCCGGTTTTCTTAAAAGAAGGTTTTTTATTCCAAATTCATCCGAAAAAGTTTCAATCATTTCTTCTATTTTATTTTTTCTAAACTTCCTCCTTTTCAATGGAAACTCAATATTTTCCTTTACCGAAAGATGGGGAAAAAGCCCTGTGCTTTGTGGAATATAGCCTATATTTCTTTTTTCAGGAGAAAGTTTTGTTATATCCTTTCCGTTTAGTAAAATCTTGCCATCTGCCTTTACAATTCCTGTTATAATCTTTATAATTGTTGATTTTCCAGCTCCAGAAGGGCCTATCAAACTTAAAATTTCTCCGTCATCCACGTTGAAACTAATACCCTTAATTTCAAAAGTTCCTATCCTTTTCTTTATTTTTTCAAGTGCGAGCATTATTTTTTCCTATCTGTAATAATCCTTAGAACAACAAAAACAGTTATAATCAAAAGGAGTAAGAAAGCCACGGAAGGAGCAGAGGATCTCAAACCAAAGGATTCAAACCTATCATAAATCAATGTGGAAATTACCTTCGGGTTATATGCTAAAATAACAATTGCCCCGAATTCAGAAATTCCCCTTGCCCACATCATAATTGAGCCTGAAATAATATCTCCCTTTACAAGAGGTAAGGATACTTTCATAAAAGTCGTAAATTTGGAAGCTCCAAGTGTTCTTGAAACAGCTTCCAATTCCCTATCCACTTTTTTAAAACCCTCTTTA
>Ga0256835_1000952_pt1 | contig 18657 bp, 24 predicted proteins | sample PIR30metaG_FD_185972 | JGI IMG/M metagenome (GOLD analysis project Ga0256835, IMG submission 185972) | Hydrothermal vent microbial communities from East Pacific Rise, Pacific Ocean - PIR-30 | ecosystem: Environmental > Aquatic > Marine > Hydrothermal vents | place: Pacific Ocean: East Pacific...
ATTGTATTTGTAGAGATCACTATCTCCTGGTACGAGTATGACTTTGTCTATATCTAATTCATTAACCATCCACTTAATTACATAAGACGCGTATTTCGCCTTCAGGACTGGGTGCGCAATCAAAGATTGAGGCTCTTGCTTGGCATCCTCAACTATATTTCCTAAGATTACTAGAATCCTCTCGTTAGGTTCTAGTAGCTGTAGTACTGGTTGTAATCTTAGTAATAACGTATGCAGTGCTTTAAAATCTATTAGACCCCCTATATGGAGACCGCTCATGAAGATATATGCTCTCCGCATGGTTCCCACAAAAAGAATACATCAAAAATCGCTCTGCTACCATGGAATAAATGGTGAATTCACAGTTTAGAACGGGAGATATTCAAGCGGTTTAGGTACCTATATACAGTTGCCCTGCTTACACTGAGTCTCTCAGCGATGCGTTTAATTGGCACACCTTCCTCGTATAGTTTTACTAGCTCTCTTACTTCACGTTGAGAGAGCTTATATGGGTGGCCAATGTGTCTACCCTGAGCCTTTGCTCGTGCCATGCCTGCTCTAGTTCTCTCAGATATCATTTTCCTTTCGAGTTCGTATAATGTACTGAACATAGCAATTATAATAGGTCTAATGATCTCGTTTTTGAGAGCCTCTTCTAGCCACCCCTCTCTTATAGATATTACCATAATGTCATTGTCGAAACAATCATAGAGGAAGTTGACGAGTGTCCTCATCCTTCGACTTAACCGTGAGAGTTCTGCCACAACTATGGTGCCTATTTTGCCTTGTTTAACCCTTTGCCACAGCTCTTGAAATTTCGGACGCTCGTCTTCAGCACCGCTTACTGGTTCCTCCTCAACTATTCTCTCATCGATGTTGATGCCTCTCGTTTTAGTCCAAGCCTCAATAGTCATCCACTGTGATTCTAAGTCTTGTTTACCTGTTGATACCCTAAGGTAGGCTATGATAGGCCTGCGGTACATCTTCGCCACCAAATAAATTACATTGCTTTAATGCGCCGAGCTAATGGATACGTGTATCATTCACTCCCCTCCCTTGTGCTACATTCTTGTTTCACTAACTATTAACTATGTTCCCTTGTGCTACATGTCTCGTAAAGGCACCCTTACGCAACACAAGGTTTATTAGGATAGAAGCACACCTGTTTTTCTGAGGTAGAAAATATGAGTCAGAATTTGAGAGATAAAATTCACGACCTTCTTAGGAGCATATCCTTAGAGCTTAAAATTAAAGGAGAGAGTTTTAATAATGGAATTAAGAGGGATTATGAAGTTTTTTCCAGAGAGTTGAGAGCAAGAAGTTCTGATGAAAAGTATTGGCTTGCAGTAGTTATGGGTGGTACTTGGGCTATTGGAGGGCTTGATAGAGCAGATCGAGATCGGTATATCAAGCAGGTCTATCAAATCACTAAGAACCCTGATAGGAGGAATGATGAGAGCATTATAAGGGATGTAGTGTACATTAAGGGATATCGTGGCTCAAGAAAAGTTGTTATGGAGCGAATGCTATTATTTCATGCAAAAATGCTGAATAATTATGGTGCTGAAAATATAATAAACAATCCAGTTCACTATCAGAAGCTAATAATAAGGGATGCTGAGACAACGCCATATGCAGGGCACTGGATTGCTACAGTACCTTTCAAAATCCTCGCTGTTTCAGGTATACTACCCAGAAGATCAATTAATGATCTTGAGCCTCCACTAGGCGTTAACGTTGTTAAAGGGATCAAGTTCTTGACAGGCTACCAAGTTGATCCTAGTAGGAAGAGGGATCGAGCCTTTATGATAGCTATACATAAACATTTAGCTAGCCTCGCCGACACAGACATATTCGCTATAAACAGTGGACTATGGATCTTAGGCGAAACATAGCCTTATCCAAATAGAGAATAAGGATTTCCTGAAAAAGGAGTTTGATTTTCCTCCTATTCGTTCATGTGGGGAACAGTATCTTAAAAAACTCTCCTCCCTATTTCCTAATCCTGAAGCTCCTTTAATGCTCAGTCTATCTTGTCCATATTTATTCGCCCCAAGAAAAGCCAGGTTTCTTGGTTTCCTGCTCATTATACTCTTTCATTAAGTAGAGAGCAGTTCTTCGAGGTTGTAGTAGTCGTCGTTGCTTGGGCTGTAGTAATCTCTCCACATTTTAAGTAGCTTAAGAGCTAGCTTCTCCTCCACATTTAGATCAACATCTAGTGGTAATACTAACTCGGGCTTTCTTCCCGTCGCCTTCCTCTTTAGTTCTTTAAACTTCTCTCGCAGGTCTTCCTCATCCTCTGCTTCTATAGTTAATATTGTATTTCCGGTGTAGTCCGGTCTTTCCCTTAATATCTCGACTTTGAGGTTATCTTCCGTTAGATCTATTGTTAATACTAGCGGAAAGGCATATTCGATACCGCTATCGTATCTTAGCACTCCCGCCTCCGTCTCGTCAAGTAGCTCACTTTTCAGCTTCTCTACATCCTCTTCAGTTACATGAAGGTGTCTCACCATTAGAAAGTCCTTACATATATAGACATCTAACATGGGAGGCGGCATGCTTCTCAGCCTCAAAGAAGGGGAGAAAAACAAGAACTAAATTTAAAGCGGGAAATCAAATTTAAGCTTCTTTCTCCTTCCTTTCTCTTAACATCTTAATTGCTTCTTCACGTAGCATTACATATATACCCTCGACAACGGGTATTGCTGCATCAGTGTTTATCTGACAGTAGCTGTACACTATCGGCACTTGCCATTTGCCTCTCCTCATGTACTCTGCTAGCAGAGTGAACGCATACTGCTTCATTTCAGTGTCTGTATCATTTATAATGTATATTGATTTATCGCTTATTATTGCAAGCCTCCCGCTCCTCGTCTTCTTCAACATACCCTTCCCTTTGAATATCTTGTCCTTGACCGGGTCGGCAGGACTCCACTCATGTAAAGCATAGACCTCTGTTCCTATCACCTTCTCCTCCTCGCCGTTAACGCTCTTAATCCCTGCAACCTCGATATCCACCTTAAGCTTGACAGGCAACTTCTGCGTCCTCATGTACTCAATTACTTGCTCGATTGCTTTGATACTCCACCTATCAACCTGTATCAAGTACCCGCCCTTACAGTATAGGTCAATGTACTTGCTATGCTCTCTGAAGTCGAAACAGATGAACTCTTTCGTTACGGTTTCCTTACCCGGCGGGACTGGTTTATAGTTCCTTTCTTCCGTTTCTTCTTCTAGGAGGTCTAGCTCATCTAGACTATAGTATTCCTCTTCGCCTGACATGATACCACCAAAAAAGGTTAGGGTTAGATGTACTGCCTAGCCACATCTGCCACCTTACTTAAGTCATCGACCTCGACACGGACTAGGTAGTAGTAGAGGTAGTTACGATAGAAGTGGTAATAGGCTTGGTGGAAACGCCAATCGAAGAATACCATCACATGACGCCTACCGCTCTTCCTGTTGAACCTATAGACGGCTTGAAGGTTTTTAGCATAGACCATCTCTCGGACGTATGTCTCTAGAAGCTCATCATTGATATCGGTCATTACATTACTTATCTCTGGGTGAAACTCTGCATCCTTCGCTCCCTGATAGAATGCGATGATAAATGGTACGTCATCAACGCCTTTTGGCAAGATATTAACTCCTCTATAGAGCTTACCTCTTGTAGTTAGTACTACTACCTGCGCCTCTGGGAGTAAACTGTTAAACTCCTCTCTCCTCATCTTGTCATGCACAATTCTGAATCCCATGTTTGACAACACGCTGATTATTCTATCAGCAAGGCTGTGGCGCTTAGCAACAATACCGACAACACCGTACCTCTGTACACCTATCCTCACCAGCTCAGCTACCTGCGGTGATACGATTGGCCACCACTCGTCCATCTCTTCTGTCGAGAGATATCCACGATAGAATATCGCTACATCCTGTGTTATATCATCCGTATTATGAAGCGGGTGTGTTTCAGGCTCCTTACCTGTGAGTAAAAATATTGCGTCTCTTAGCGAAGACGGGAAAGTTGCACTTACAAGTACAATGTCTCTGAAAAGATCTTCGAGAACCGACTTCCTGATGAAGTACATCTCTGTGTGCTTCTTCATCATCTTGATGAGCCTTTTTGCAAGCTTCTCGTCAATCGCTTCTATAGCTTTAATAATACTCTCATGTATTCCTCGGCTTAGAGTTAGCATGAAGTCCTCCGCTTCATCATAGATTAACACAGGTCTCCTCCTTACGGTGTATGCCAGTACTCCAGCTGTTAGTCCGAGCATATGTGTTGTAACCACTATCCTACCGCCATTAGCATAATACTTACGCAATGCATCGACCTGTTTTGCAAAGTCGCAGTCCTCAACACCTTCCTTAACCGCTTTCAAGTGCTCTGCGACCGTCACGAGATAGTATCTCTGCCTTTCCTCCTCACCCTCCTCCTCAATCAGAACATCACGCTCCTCAAGCCTCTTCTTTAACGCCGGACAGACTTCATCATGAGCCCTGAACTCGAAAGCCCTCCCTTTGAAATACCTCTCATAGACTTGATGCCTTAGCCGACGGAGCGGATATGCTAGCACAAAGACTAACCTGCCGTAACGCCTCCGCCACTCCCTATCATACCCTATCTTCTCATCAATGTAGAGAACGCTTCTACTCGTCAGCCTCGTCTTGCCAACGCCGAAGAATCCGCTGACAATGAGAGGTCTCTCGTTCAACAACTTGTTAACGAAACGGAGCATACGCATGTACTCGTTTCTGTCTTCGGTCCACTTAGTAAGTCCATCTCCACCCATATCAAACCCCAAAGAGAAGGGAGGCCAAGAAAAACCATAAGGCCTTCAGACTCTGATGGTGTAACGTTTCGTGATGTCTAACCCATTATACAATAAATATAGTATAGACATCACAGAGTGTGACACCATGCCGTAACCGTGTAGCTATATGGCGCTTCGTTTCTCAAGTAGCTTTCTGACGACCTCCTCTACCTTGTACCTGCCCCTGCTCTGTAGCCAGTAGTAGACACGCATGACCGGGTTCTTGCCACAGTTCCTCCCGCCCGTCAATGCACAGAATGGGCATTGACCACGCTTAAGTACGTAGTATTTCTTGAATGGGTTAGGATTTCCATGCTTATCCTTCGGCTCCCATTTGTAGATCGTCCATAACGCGTTTTTGTGGCTGTCATCAGGTCTACCGTCTTCGTCTTCATACGTGTTAAGGAGGTTGGCTACCTGCTCGCTATTAGCACCTAAGAGTGCTAATGTTGCTGCTATTGTATGTAGGAACCAGAATCTCGTTGTTCTTCTGCCCCACCGTATCTTCCTTGTTTTAACCACCCCAGTCGTAAGCCAGTCTGTAATCAGCTTCATCAGGCCACTGCACCTCAGTTGCCTATAGATGTAGAGGAGTAGAATGAGTAGCTCACGGTTGTTCAACTTCTCTATGTTGGGTATAGGCATTGTTTCCTCTATCCTCTCGTTAGGAGAGCCTTTCGCAGTACCTGCCTTCTTCTCTATAATTCTTACTGGAAACAGTACACCGAGCTCCGTTTCAAACTCTTTAATACCGAGAGTAGGGAGTTCATCGACAAATTCACCGTTCACAAACCTGTATATGAATCCATGCCTGTTAGTTGGCGGCGCAGTCCATAGATGTTTAAATCTACTACCGCCTCCCTCGCCTACACGTATCTCCCCATTATTATCCGTATCAATGTAATAGACACATATCTCTTCAATTGCTCTGTCGGCATTAAAATGTATATGAAGACCGCGTTTTGTTAATACAACGGGATACCCTTGTTTTACGAGGAGCTCTGCAACAGTTTTTCTCTGTCCATCATTCTTAAACTTGTCAATATCAATAACAACATGGTTACCACGAGGAAGTACAGCTATTCCGTGGGCTCGTTCCCATATATCTTTGTTTAATAGTAGGAGTGGCCCTTCTTGTTCATACAGTTTACTCCACTTAACAAGCGGTTTCTGCTGGTCGCTAATGTACCTGATAGGTACCGGTGTTACTCTCCACTTCTCATAATATAACCTAGCGTAGCGGAGAAGCTCATGCATAACAACCCCCGAAAAGGAATTAAAGAAAAAGGAGGGTTTGCGTTTGGGGCTGGGTGTTAGAGGTGTTATACGTCAGACCAAGTGACGCCCATTTCTTTGAACGTCTTCTCTAGCTTCTCCATGCACCCCTCTATTGTCTTATATTTTGCCTAGCCCCACGTAGTCTCTGCATACTACCGCCAGTCCTCCTTTTTCTCCTCCTGCTCCATAGACTCTGGTTCCATGCACAATGCCTCCACTCTATTCCACCTCCAAAACAAAAATTCTAGGTTTAAAGGGGCAGTTTTCCGTCCATTACTTACTCTTACTTTAGCATGTTGTACAGAGGCTCGCTATGTGTAGCGCTATTAGTAGCTCCCTTGCCTTTCCTAATAACCCTTCTTCGATGACATACTTACATCAAGTGATAGTACTGTTACGGTATTACCAACTGACATATCAACTCGCTCTTATTACATAATAAAAGAATTTTGTGTTAATGATATTCTAACAGCAACATTTAAAGGCAATGTTCTATTATTGCTTTACGCAACTGTGCAAGTAACTTATCTAGTTCATCAGCATTCGCCCAACCACCAGTCAGGCTGTACCCATATTTGTCAATTATTTTTAGTAAGTATTGTGGAGTAATAGTGAGATAATAGTTTCCCATCCATCGGTCGAAAAACTCTCTTGTCAGCCCATCGATATTTACGTCAAGTAGCTTTACCTTGCTCTCTTCGTCCTCTGTGTCGAAACAGTAGAACACGTAGTGGTCGTAAAGTATATATTTGGTCATCCCTATCACCCCACAAAACCAAGTTAAGATTTAGCTAGGTACTTCCATCATTAATAGTATAGTATAAGAGACGTAAAAAGTAGTAATGTTGCTATTTATCATCTGGTGGTTTTTCAATTGGCCCTTCAACTGTTATCTTGTATATTTTGCCGGGCTCCAGCCAGTCTGAATACGGCTTCTTAATGTAGAAATAGAAGGCGTTTTTCTTCTTTTGGTAGATTGGCTTCTGGTAGAGTGTAAACTTAACCACAGTCTCACCCAAACTAGCAAGAGATACTACATAGCATCCGGGGTGGGTACCAGCCCGTCATGCGCCCGGGGGTCTCGCCCCTTGCGGGGTTACCGCCCGGTAAGGGGTACAAGGGTTTCATCCATGCATCTCGCACGTCCACCCCTGCACCAGTAAGTGTAAGCGTAATGCTGCCGTGTTATATCTAGTACAGGATAATTAATAAAGCTTTCCCAGAAAATAATGTATAGTACAGGTAATAAAACTTATCGTCTACCAGACTGCTTGAAGAAGAATCTGCTTAGCTTTTACGTCAAGGTTAGGATTCATATGTTTAATCACTAGTCTCTTGTTTGGTTTAGTTAATATCAATACTCGCTTGTACTCCTGATGATGCCTGCTAATAATTTCTAAAATGGAGTTGCCCTCAAACATCCAGACATTATATTCATCGTTCACAAGGTATACCTTCACTCTATCAGGTATACTTCTTATCACCCGGATAACGTGATTGAGCGGTCTACCGTGCCACATTAACATGTACTTTACTTCTATTTCCTTTCCATTATTTATCAGCTTGTATTCTGGCTTCACTGTTTTCCCAATCGCCCTCGCCTTACGCATTATCCTCTTTATCTTCTTTAGCTCGGCGTCAGGTACTAGTGTAAAACGCTGATTACCAAACTCTATATCAGTTTCAGGTGTATGCAGTGGCAGTATCCACCAGTATTTTACAGTATGGTTTCGTGGCAGTTTAATTTTTGGGTTTAACTTCCTCAGTTCTCTCTTTATTTTGAGAATGTAGCTCTCGTCAGGGTTGCGTAGCTTTTTACCGTCTACCGCTATCTCCACCGCTATACTGTTTCTCTGTCCATAGTCTCTTAGCCATTTTTCCGTCAGTTCAAGTATTCTCTGCTTGCTCTCTTCATCGTACTGTATCTCTCCTCTCTTTATTTTACATCTTAGCAGTCTCCAGTACTTCTTGAAATACGGGTGAATAAATGGATGAGTACCGTGAAACTTAACCGTAATTTTTATCAGTGGTATCTTTACTGATAACTCGTTTTCTTTACTTAGTATACTGCACTGCTTTCCTTCCATCTCTAGCTTCTTGCAGTAGTCTAGAAGTGGGTACTTTGCTTTAATATATATTTCAAGTGTGCCCTCAGTATGAGTAAATATTCTTTTGATTGGTATGTAGAATCTGACTTTCTTGCCCTTATCATACTTATATACTGTCGGGTAGATTCTTTCACCGTTCTCAAGTTTAATATAAACCGGTCTAATCCTGTTAGTGTCTAGTTTACCTTTATTAAACGCCTCAAGCATCGCAACAATCTTCTTCTTGTCCGTCTCTTCTCTTTTCTCCCAAACCTGCTTCTTATCCATCTTCACAACGTAAACGAGCTTCTTTGCTAGTATTACATACCTAAATGGGAACTTTACTATGTGGAACTTTTTGTGGTATAGCTCAGGCGCAAAGTGTCTAATGATATCAAGTTTCTTTTTTGTCTCTGTATCAACATGATAATAGAGGTCTGTTAAGGTAATCTCAGCGTACTTGAATCCGAGACTATGATTGGTTATTATTCCATCAGTTTTCACCTTGATATCTATCTTAAGCGGTGTCCTGAACAGCAAATCTTCAAAAGTAATCTTTCCTTCTTTGTATAATAGGATTGGGTGCAATATATCCGGTTCATCATTTTCGTCAATCTCCTCACTAAACACTGTCCTTATGCCATACCATAATAGTGCATATCCATCAAGTTCTAAATCAAGAAAAGGAACCATTTCATCAAATCTTTTTATTACTTTCTTACTTCTCATTGCCTTCAGTATAAAGTACCAGAATGTATTGTCTATCTGCTCCATCACTTTCCTGCGCATTTGTGTTAGTGCCTGTTCAAATGCGACAAGATACTTTTCTATCTTAGTATTGATTTTTTCTATATGCTTGCCCTTCTTCATTATTTTCTTTAACTTAGTCCTTGCCTTGTCCCTCTCGTTAATTCTTCTCTTCCAACAGTCCTCGTTAAACCTATTGCTAATAGTGCACATCTTTTTTATTTCTTCATCAGTAGTGTCTGCGAGCCTTGCTGTTTGCAATAGTCTTTTCACATAAACTTCAGTCAGCCAGAACCAGGTAGCTTTTCTAGCCGTCTTTCTGGCATCGTCTACGAGGCCATCTACAATGTTTCTCAGTTCAGATTCTACTTCTCTTATATCAATGGTGTCGTATCCAAGATACTTGGCTAGTCCCTCGTTGTATCTTCTAAGAGCCCAGATAATTGCGTCTATTTCTCTAAACACCTTGCTCCAGAGCTTCTTTACAGCTTCCTTCTCTTTCCTCTCCTTTTCTCTAAAAAGATACTCTACATCTCTCAGTATACGTGTATGGTATCTTTCCATACTCTCGCCATGTGAAAACTGTATCTCATACATTTATAAAGGTTCCTGTACTGTTAAGTAAAGTACAGGTATGAAAACTTATCGGATTCATGGAGAGGGGGAGGCAGGGTATATAGAACCCCGCCGCATCACATTATTTTGAAGTATGAAAACTCACCGGGGTGAAAACATGGTGAATATTCGCATGCTCAAGTACTGCTTGGAGCATGAGGACTACTCACCGCAGTGTACTGCCACCCTTGAGCTCGCATATTATGAAACAGGCGACATAGAATTCTTGAATGAGGCTACGAGAAGGAAAATGGCGGCTTATCTATATTGGTATGTTGCACCTTCGCAGTTCTGACACAGTTCCAGTCACTAAAAGTGTGTGTGATAGCAGTGATTGTGCTTAACGTACAGCAACTCCTAAACCTCCCCGCTTTTTCACTCCTAAACAGTTTCGAACGTCAGGTTGTTAGTGAGCTTTACAACGTGCTGAACAGTTACTGCACACTCAGATACAGCAAAATCTCTGAGCTTAGCATAGACTACGCAGTACTCAGTCAAGTATGGAAGTGCCAGCCAATCCCTCACCGCTTCAAACACCTTGAACTCGTAGAAATAACGAAAATGTATGGGCGTCTACATGAAAAGTATTTCTTCACGGATGAGTTCGCTATCATACGCCTTGAGGTGATAAAGCATAACGCTAATCAGCCGTTTTCGTTGAAGAAGCCTGTTACTGTCAGGCTTGAAATTTTTGTGTTGTCCCAATAACTAGATAATAAGTATAAATACTTATCGGAACTGTCCCATTTCATCATCAACAGGTGGGACAAAGGTATTTAAGGGCAGGCCTCCGGAGCCGGTGGTCCCGGGTTCAAATCCCGGCGGGCCCGCCACTTAAATATGATATTGTGATTTACTAATGGTCTACGAGTTTCTTGGCCTTATTGTCAGCTTTTTCTCCCATTCTCTAAACGTTATTTCGAATGCCTCAAAGAAGCCTTTTCTCCCGAGGACTGCTAGTTCTATAGGTGTATATGGTACGAATACTATAGGAATCTGTATTCTGAACTCCTCCATCATGGCTTCCACGTTTGGGATTAGTTTCCCTTTGATGTATCCTCCTACCCCTGTTAGGTAGAGTTCTTCTCCCTTATCTAGGTCGAGCCCTATGACCTTAGCAACATCTTCTGGGAAGAGGCTTATGACAGCACCACTGTCAACGAGGGCATATAGAGTGAGTTCCTGTTGAGCTCGAAGGGTTATAGGTATTAGCGGGTATAGTCTGCCACGTTTCTCTACATAATTGAATACTAGTTGTTTAGCCACCTTTTATCTCCCTATAAAGTGTACTAGGCTATCAACAGCTCGTCTGGTGGAACCTTGATTACCGCATATTCGTTTCTCTTATATCCCTTCTTCTCCATCATTGATAACAGATCCTGAAGACTATTAGCCCATGCCACGACTTTCCCATTAACCACAGCAGCCCAGTATCCTGGTGGAACCCTGTCTAGCTCACCTGGCTCAACCAGTTGCATACCCCTCCTCTTTACAGTTGAAACAGACAAGGCTCAATACCCCGAAGCTTAACTATATACTTCTATATATTTATACACTTTATAGCTAATATTCCTAAGGCCACTCGGTAACCTCAAGACCTCCTTCAACCCTTCTCCGCACTGCAGTGGTACCCTTTCCTTAGCCTAATAGCTCATAGGAAGTCCCTTTGGAAGTCTTGTTATTCTCTTTTCTGGTCTGAGTGATCTAGTATCTTAAATAGCTGTCCCATATACTAGGTAATAGGTATGAATTCTAACCGGAATTGTCCCAGATTATTATGAGTTAGTGGGACAGAAGTATTTAAGTGCCGGCCTCCGGAGCCGGTGGTCCCGGGTTCAAATCCCGGCGGGCCCGCCACGTAGTGATTCCCTGGTTTCCTATATGGATATGTATCTGCCCATTATACTCTTATCCTAAATAGTATGGTAGCATGTTAAATGCAACTACATGTACTCATGCTCAGTATCTTACATGCTTCTCTTTATTCAGGCTCAGATGTGCAGGCTTAGCTGTAAAATCGAATAGTATTGAACAGTAGGGTATGTCATCAAATAGTGGTGTCGGTACTAGCTGTAGATCTCTGTGTGTTCGTGTTCTACAATTATGAGTAGCCTAGGCTTGGGTTCTAGTTGGCGGGCTATAGAGGCTATTCGCTCAGCTAATTTTGGTATCTCGTCTTTAGAGGGCTGATACGAGATATAGATTACACCGTTCTTAGCTGAGAATAAGAGGTTTGGCGTAGTGAAGTCAGAGTCTCTCGTAAGTATTGTTCGACTAAGCTCGTTAGCCGTGTTAATTAGTTCGTTATCACTAATGCCTCTCAAGCCTAAGTCTTGCAGCCGTATAACATCTACGTGTAACTTCTTTAGGAGTAATGCTAACTTTCTTGGAATGTTCTCGTCAGCTAGGAGTCTCAGCAACTACTATAACCCTCTTCAACGCTTTAGATGCGAACTTCAATGCCTCATATACAGCCTCTAACGGTATCTCAAACTCCTCAGCAACCTCCCGAGGCTCCCAACCAGCGGCAAGCATCTCCAGTATATCGTCAACGGCTATTCTCGTACCTTTCACGGTAGGTCTCCCGCCACGCCTGCCAGGAACTATTTCAAGCCATTTATAGCCAGGTAAGAGAGTCATTTCAGACACCACTAAACAGTACTATCGGAATCCATACTTTTATTCGCTCAGCTCTTAAGGTAAGTTTATCACATCTTTTAATTCAATATCATCATCTCTAAAGGAAAACTCATGTCGTATACCTAGGTAGCTGTCCCATATATCCAGATAATGGGTATATGAAAACCGTACCTAAATGCCCCAGAACAATATCAGCCTTTGGGACAGAACTATTTAAGGGCTGACCTTCGGAGTCTGTGATCCCAGGTTCGAATCCCGGCGGGCCCGCTACTTATAAAAATTTGTCCCATTAATTAATGAAGATCTGGAACAGAATCAATAAGAATTCATGCACATTATCTAGTAATCATGTTAATATTGTTGTATAATGTTACTCTGATACTAAACTGTATATTATTAGAAAATGGTTAGAAGTGAGCAGGTGTAATAATCATGTTCTTTTCTGTGATTTCTAGTTCCTGCTTTATTGTTTCCTTTCATCTTGGACTGGATTTGATGAATTGCCTATAAGTAATAGTTAAAAAGATGAGCCAGCCAATGCCTAATGAAATAACTGGCATCGAATATTTTAGTATGCTCATAGTGCTTAGTGTAAAGTCGTGTAGCCCGTGGAAAAGTGCTGGACAGTAAATGTCCCCGCTTTTCCTACGTAGGAAGCCGAAGAAAGTGCCTACAAAGCAGGATAATAGTACCCAAATAATAGCGTTCATGTTTAGACTACTTAACTCCAGTGAGAGGATTGACATAGTTAGATAGATGAGCGACTCCAAAGATAATGCCACTTGCTATTGGAGAAACTTTATATCCTATAACATCATTTAAAGAACTTTGCACAAATCCTCGAAAGAATAATTCCTCACATAATCCACCAAGCGCCAAGCTTGTGAACAGTGTCATGAGCAATACATATATTGTGAGATTTTGGATCCTTAAGGAAGCGTATCCGAGCCCGTGAAGAAGAAACGCTAATGCTATAGCAGGAAGACATACGCTCAGGGAGAGGTAGAATCCCCAGTAGAGACTATACCGTAAATTAGGTGATATTACACCGGCCTCCCTGAAACTAAGCCTAGTAAGAACTATTCCTAGAAAAGCAAGTATTACAAGAACGATATGAGAAACCAAAGCAACATAAAGTACTTGATCACTAAAAACAAGCTCAGATACCCATATACTTATGCACGCAACAATGGTAAATAAGATTGGTAGAACTACTTTGAAGAACTTGTATTGAACCATTATATATCACTTTAGGTATTGTTTGATCGCCCATATTTGTTTTATAATTCATATTATACTTCATACTTATTTATATGTAAATCTTGGCACATATATCCTTAATGTTATATAGCTAGGAAGCCTATATAGTTGAAGATACTTTAAAACATTATAAACTCTTCTTTAGATCAACATGAGTAAGAAACGTTGGTTACTGTGAGATAGCTGGCCCAGAATTCATGTACTCAGAGAGATTACTGGTTCCGAAGATCCGGTATGTGAGGATGGTGCTTCGGAGGATAACGTCGGGTGGAAAATTATCAAAAGCCGTTATTGACAAAGGTATTATCATTAATACTCTAGAAAAGGTTTAGTAATGAATATTGGGGTCGTAGCCCAGTGTTTACTATTGGAGGTATGCTATATTGTCAAGGGTCATAAGGGTAAGATATGAGAAAGGCGTACTTAAGCCATTGGAGCCATTGGAATTACAAGAAGGAGAAGAGGCACAAGTTGTTTTAAAGACCAATAAAGACTCTATAGCTCAAAAGCTCTATGGTATTGCAAAGAAGCATAAACCTAAGCTGACAAAGAAGGAATTCTTAGAAATTATCGAGGAAATAGAGAATGAAGATATTCGTGGATTCTAGCGTAATTCTAGCATTCTTAGCAGGCCAGGATAAGCGGGCTTATAGGATTATAGAGGAGGTTGAAAACCATATCGTTACTGGCTATATTAATGCTATAGTGATAGATGAAGTTATCTATGGTTATCTGAGAATTGCAACAGAACTTAGCTCAAAAAGAATAAGACAATTACTAGCAAAAAGGAACGAGAGACTCATAAAGCTAATCAAAAATGATATAGAACCAGTACTAAAATTATTCATAACCCTGCCCATAACGTCGGAACCACATGAAATAATTGATGTTATTGAAAAATACGGCCTTATGCCTGCGGACTCCATAATAGCACTAACATGTAAACACCAAGGAATGAATACCATTGCAACATTTGATGAAGACTTTAAACGTGTACCGTGGCTAAATGTAATTCCATAACTATAAATAATGAAATGAAATTACATAATATTAATAACAATTATCATCAGATGGGTAAACTAACTCTATAACCTAACACAAAGATACAAAACCCAATTATCCGTCATCAAAGGGAATAAAGAACATATAAGTGCTGGCTCCGGAGGCCGGTGGTTCCGGGTTCAAACTCGCGGCGGGCCCGCCACAGAAGATTTTAAAGTTTTTATGATACGAACTATCTACCCTAATTCAATCCCAATGACGTATAGGACATTGCTAGTATTGTGTATTATGCATTTCTCAATCTTATTATCAGTTTTCTCTCCCATTCTCTGAATGTTATTTCGAATGTTTCAAAGAAGCCTTGACGACCCAGTATGGCGATATCGGAGGCAATATACTCTGTAAAGGCTATGGGGATTGTGGTGCTTCCTAGCTCGTCCACCGATATTTTCACCTGCTTCTTGACGTAGGCTTTTACGTAGCCTCCTATACCGGCTAAATACACTTGCTCCGTATCCTCCAGATCTATTCCGATGTCTTCTGCGATACCTATGTGGAAGAGGCTTACGGTAGCACCACTATCTACTAGAGCATGAACAATAGCCTTCTCTTTATCCTCAATCACTACTGGTATAATAGGGTAGAATTTCCCCCGGTACGAGACATATGGGTATATCTTCTCCCTCAAACCACTCTGAGCAGCACTCACTATCTAGGGGCCTCCACTAAATATGTCCAAATGTAGTAGAATTTAGACTACCAGTAGGTCATGGCTTGGAACCTTAATCACCCCATACTCATCCTTCTTGTAGCCTTTCCGAGCCATTATTTCACGTAGCTCCTCTAGAGTACGAGCCCAGGCAACCACACGCCCATCAACTATAGCAGCCCAGTAGCCTAGCGGAACTTTATCCAGCTCGCCAGGCCTAACTGGCTGTAAAGCCCTCTTTAGAGTTGCAGTAGTCAAGACACCTGCCCCTTGGATTTAAACTGGTATTAAGGGCTAAATACTCTTCCACAAACTTACCTCTTCTCTAAACCTCCTACTAGTTTCTAGCTTCTCTCGGATCTCTCCTTATTAAGTTCTTACTCTAATAGCATTACGGTATCCATAAAAAGTGAGGCCTTTTCCTCTTACTCAAGCCTACCTAGAGAAGGCTATAATCATTTCCAAAACTCCTATGATGACATGTATGTGTAAACTCTAGCTACCCTAGCTTTTACCATTATCATTGCCTGCTAGCCATACTGGTAGCAAGCAATTTCAACCTTAAGTATCTCTGCACAATCATGTCATGGCATCGCCATCCTTCACCTTCAAATCCATTGCCCCATATACTAGATAATTGGTATGAATTCTCATCGTAATTGTCATATTTTTCATCAGCTTGCGGGACAGAGACTTAAAAATGCCAGTCTCCGGAGGCCGGTGGTTCCGGGTTCCAACTCGCGGCGGGCCCGCCACAAACACTTATCGGTAAGTCTTTATCATTTATTATAGCCTACGTGGGTCTGGATTCTTAGCTGGAGTAAAGGATTATGAAGTTCGGTTATTAATAGTGTTATTAATAGTTTAGAGTGGGGTTGAGATTTGAGTGGAAGTACTGTGGTTGTTGAACTTGATAGGAGGACCATTGGCTTGCTCACTAGGGTTCTTAATACTGAGTATAAGAGGCTTCAGCTGGAGTTAAAGATAACAGAGGAAAGGATCAAAAGGTTTGAAGACAAGTACAGTATGAGTAGTAGTGAGTTCATAGAGAGATATACACGTGGCGAGCTAGGCGACAAGGAGGAGTATATGGAGTGGTATGGCGAACTGAAATTCCTAGAGAGGATTCGTAATGAATTAGAGGAGCTGAAGAATATTGCTGAGAGAATTTCTAGAAGGATACCTAGCAAGACTTGAAGAAAAACTAAAAGAACTAGAACCCCTGATCTCTTCTTCTCAGATAAATATTGAGCGTAGATCTCTAAATAGACTTGTATTGAAAGGTACGATCATTTTTATAGATGGATCTTCACTCCATTTCCTAGAATATGTGTTAGAAGAAGATAATAGGCTTTTAAGGGTTTCTTATCGATTCCATTACACTAAGCAAAACAATTCACTAGTCTTTAGATACGATAATGCACCGCATCATCCAGAGCTTCCAACGTTTCCACACCATAAACACATGGCTGGAAACAAGGTTGTTTCCTCCAGCGAGAAAAATCTGGTCGATGTACTAGATGAAATAAGAGAAATTATTTCCAGAAAGCAATGAGGAGCCTAGCACCGCGACTTTACATTATAGCTCCGATATCTCTAACCCCATCAACTAGGTGACACATATTGAAAGAAAAAGAAATCTTTTGTTCATCGTTAATATCATCTAAGTGATAGGTAGAATAACCCATAACCTATCTTTTCCCACTTATTCACGGCAATGATAATTATGAGCTAATCTTAGTTCGTAAACAAAGCTTATTCTATACGTATCTAGCTCTTTCTTAAGATTAATACATATATGAACCGACTAGTTCTCTATAAGCTACACTTAGTTCTAATATAGTTAACAATAATGTTAGCTCGATAAGGAAACTAGGCCTTAAACAAGTGTCCCACATATCTAGATAATAGGTGTGAAAACTATATACCTATTTGTCTCCAGATAATCATCAGTCTACGGGACAAAAACTATTTAAGTACTGGTCTCCGGAGCCTGTAGTCCAGGTTCAAACTCGCGGCGGGCCCGCCACAAACACCTAGTTAAGTTATGAAAGTATACCTTATTAATGATAGTAGGAGGCGTGCTTATGGCCCGCGTAGTTATCGAAGTATCAGAAGAGTTGGCTACATTGATAGAGCAGGATCCTCTATTAAGGCTTGCTGCAGCTGAAGCTGTGAAAAAAGAGGTTACAGAATACTTACTCACCGTTATAGCCTTGGATAAACTAACAGAGAACTCTAAACTAGATGATAGTGATGCATTAGAGATAGGTAGGCTTGTTAAGAGAGCTGTGCGGGAGAAATGGGATGCTGAAGGTAGTGGTTGATACTAATAAGATTATAGCTTGCCTACTGCGTGATGGCAGAGTACGAAGACTGCTTTTTCACCCAAGTCTAGAGGTACTGTTGCCTAAATATGTTCTAAAATATGTTCTAGAGGAGATAAATGCGCATAGAGGGTACATAGGGAGAAAGGTTTCCCTAAAAGCAGTAGACCTCATTCTCTCAAAGCTCTCAAAGAAAGCTAGAATTATTGGAGCTAAAGAACTAAGCAAAGAGGTCCTCACTAAGGCCCGCAGACTTGCAGAAAGCTTTGATCCCGACGATTACCCGTTTATAGCTGTTGCAATGGAACACAATGTACCTCTCTGGACTAACGATAAGAAGCTTATAAAACATGCATTAACAAGCAACGAATACCTAGCCATAGATACACCAGCACTAGAGAACTTGCTCAAAGGCGAGGAGCCAACCAAGATACGACGAGCTCTAAAAGAAAAATACTTGGCAACACGCCATTAAACGATATATTTTCTTCTAGAACATACTTTAGAAAAAATAAAAATAATAGGTAGGGACACTATTGCAAGAAACCGTCTTATGTACTGGGTATGAATTCTAATCGGAATTGTCTAGGTTATTATGTGTTAGCGAGACACCCCTTTATAAGGGTCAGTCTCCGGAGGCCGGTGGTTCCGGGTTCAAATTCCGGTAGGTTCGATACAAACGTGCATGGTGCTCTGTAATGTTTATCTTTAATAGTTTTGTGGAGATTTTTGATATCTTTGGGGATGAAGATGCATGTATATTGATGTAGTCAGGGCTGTTTTGTCGAAGCGTTTAGCACGGCTCCGCCGCCTCATGGATAGGGAAGGCTTATCTGCATTGATATTATTTGAGAGTGACTATGTGGCTTATAAGTTGTCCTTGACACAGCATTTCAACATAGTATTGGTCACGCTCGACGATGTATATGTAGTTACAGATATCTCTATGTATAATGAGGCTCGCCGGGAGAGTCCATGGAGTGTCGTACTTATTGATAATTTTACCTTAGATGAACTCGCCGATGAGATACTGTCAATACTACCTAGATATAGGTCTAGAGTTAGGCTTGGAGTTAACAAGTCTTGGGGTAGGGGTAAGCTCTCTTTCCTCTATAGGGACTTGTTGGAGATCCTTCAACGGACTAATGTAGAAATTATGGATGCTACACATATTC
>Ga0256835_1000953_pt1 | contig 18654 bp, 17 predicted proteins | sample PIR30metaG_FD_185972 | JGI IMG/M metagenome (GOLD analysis project Ga0256835, IMG submission 185972) | Hydrothermal vent microbial communities from East Pacific Rise, Pacific Ocean - PIR-30 | ecosystem: Environmental > Aquatic > Marine > Hydrothermal vents | place: Pacific Ocean: East Pacific...
AAAGTTCAGCTCCGCCAGCGGTTGTCTCCACTGATGGGCGATATTCGCCATCATCTCTCCCATACTTGCAAACCTTGACTGCCAAAATATCAGTTTCTGTTTTTTCTCAAGCTCTTGTTGCAGTAATATTTCGTTCGTAACGTCATATCTGATGGCGATATACTCCACAATCTCACCATGCTCGTCCAATATCGGGATAATCGTGGTGTTTACGTAAAACGGACTTCCATCTTTGGCTAAATTCTTTACCGTGGCTTTATAGGTTTTTTTGGCTTTTATGGTATCCCAAAGTTTTTTAAAAGTGGATTTTGGCACATCAGGATGACGGACGATGTTGTGGTTTTTGCCGATAAGTTCATCTTTGGAGTATTTGGAGATTTTGCAAAACTCATCGTTTACATAGGTTATTATGCCCTCAGTATCGGTTTTTGAGACGATGTTGTTCTCTTCGATTGCTTTTATGTATTGTGAGGTTTTCATAAAATGATTATAGCATTTAGTGAAAAAATATGAAAAGGAGGTTTTATCTGATTTGACCGTAAAGAGCGTTTGTGAGTCTGTCTATGATGGAGGTTGGGGGTCTTTTTATATGTTTTGAGGACTCGAAAACCTCCGTTATCATACTTTTTATATCTTTTTTGGAAATTTTACAGTTTATGAAAGTATATATTTTTTGATTGTCCGTATGGACTTTTTTTGTTTTGCACTCTTTCAATATAGTATCGATAAGACCGTCGGTAACGCTCCTGGACAGTTTTTTTGCACTTTTTCTGTATATATTATGAAAGAGTGAGGAGAGTTTCGTCTCTATCTTTCTGGCTACATGGACCTTGGCGTTTATGAACGCTATCTCTTTACTGAAATCCGGATAGGATGTAAGATAGGTCGCTCTACCCTCCCCATGTACATATACGGCGTTTGACCCGGATACGGGGCCTGCGGCGAAAAGAGAGAGTATCGTAACGATAAATGCCAGTAATATCTTCATTTTTCTTCTTTTTATAGTTAAACCCGCATCCGCGGCTGTCCTAACCTTTCAAAACAGGCTTGCTTGCGTAAATCTTTATGGAAAAATATTGAAGACCTCTGTCCCCAATCCCCTGAGACGGGTCGTATGTGCGGGAAATTAACGGGATGATACCATAAAGTTTATAAAACAGGTATAAAATTGGTAAAAATTTTCAAAAAACCGTGCCTTGAAGATTTTTAAGGATTGGAACAGTTTTTTTGTTATAAGATTTAGTTAATTAAAATAAAAGGGGAATCCGTGAAATACAAAAGTATCCTGGTAGCCGTATCCGCCGCTTTGCTCTTTTCCGGATGTTTTAAAAACGAGCCTCCAAAATGTTCCGACCCGGATGTAAAAAGCAGCGTAAAAAAGCTGTATGGCGATATGAAAAAAAAGATATATGAAAATCCCATGAGCGCCATTTTTACGTTTTTCTCCGGTAAAAAAATATTGCCGCAAAAGATGGTCTCCCTCTCCAACACCAGACCCATAGCCTATGATGAAAACATAAAACTTAGACAGTGCAAAGCGGACGCCAGATTCGACAACAACGAGAGCGTTACCGTGATATACACGGTGCAGCTTAGCGAGGAAAATCCGGATGAATACTATGTGGAACTCTCAAGCGACTTTTTGGAGCCGTTGATGAAAAAAAACTTAATGCAAAACGCTTTACAAACCCTCGAGGAGAATACCAGTATAAAATAGCCGGATATTCCGGCTGCGATTTTTTCGGGATTTGTCGAAGAGTAAAATTTCGTTATGGTATGTATATATAAAAATTTCTAGTTAAAAACCTTTTTTAACCTCCAGCCTAATTTTGGATGTTTCAGCTTTTTCATGGCCGAGGACTCTATCTGCCGCACTCTTTCTCTGGTTATTCCAAAAACTTCAGCTATCTCTTTTAGAGTATATGTGGAATTACACTCATGGTTACTGTTTAGAAATTCAAGTATGGCTTTCGCTTTGGCTTTTACATCTGTATATGTTTCAGTATAGTTTTTAAGCCTTTCCAGGCAGTCATTGGTCTGTTTTTCATTTTGCATGTATTATCTTTGGAAAATTGTTAATGTCTGCTGTTACCATGCAGCCAATTTAGTATCATCTAAATTTCAATCTGTTTAATTTGGGTTTACATAGGTAATAATACTATAAATTGAAAAAATTTGGGAACGGATGGGTCTTAATCCCTCTTAAATTAGGTTATAAAGTATGATGGCTAAATTTTATATCAACCACAAACCCGCGTTCGCTTCACTCACTTGTTTTGCTCCAGGGTACCCGAGCCGCTTCGATGTTCGCCACGAAAAATCCTTGATTTTCGGGCTCACATATATCAGCGTCTTTCACTCAGAGCAGTTGTCGTTCTAAGCTACGCTTGCCTTCGCTCACCCTTAAATCGGGTCTGGTGTGTAATTATAAACATTGGAGTTGCACTTTATCCAAAAAATTCTAGCGATGTTTTTGATTTGCTTGAAAAAGCCTTTATTGCATTAGCTATTGCAAAAGAGAAAGAAGATTTTAGCTATGAATTTTTCTCACCTGAAATTAACCAAAAATTATATAATATTCAGTTATCGAATATCTACTTCAAGAAGCTATAAAAAATGACCTGTTTATTTATCATTTTCAACCATATGTAGATGCAAAAACATATAAAATAGTAGGAACAGAAACTTTAAATTTGAACTTAAAACATTTGCAGAAGAAATAGATAACGAAAATCAGTTAAAAATCCTTTCTATTGCCAAATCTCCTGAGCAATGAGTTGAAGTTACATACCCAACACCTTTAACATCTCAATTGCGCGGCGTACGATATTTACAACCCCCGTATGTGCACATCTTGTAATTACTATACTAAAATCGCTTTCATTTATTATTAAGCTTTGCTCTCCAACAGGCAACATTACACCGCTTGAATAGTATTTGCCAAAAAGTTTTTGAGGATTTTCATAAATTATTTAACCTATCTACTTAGCTTTTTTAGATCCCTAACATAAAGTTTTGAGAGATTATTTAGCAAAAACAGCGTCAGTGATCTATTCTCATATATAATACTTTCAATTCCTCCAATATTGTCCCAATTAGGATGAGAAATAAAAAGATACTTAAATATACTGTAATTAAATCACATTTTTACTAAATTTCTAACAAGCACTCTTCCATTACTTCTCATATCAAAAAGCAAATAATCTTCCATTAGGTAACTAAAACCCCAAAAACTCTCAAACTTTTCATTTGCTAAATAGTTATAAATGCTATTGATATTTTCATATTCATTTTCTTAAATATTCTTTTAAATTTTTATCCGTGCAATACACAAAAGAACCTTTCATTCCTCTGCTCATAAGAACCCTGTAGGTGTTTTTAATTATTTTATCCGCCAACTCCTCGGCTTTTTCAGGATTTTGTTGTAACATCTTTTTATATCCGGCGAGTGATTTGTCCGTTTTGGCCTTTTTTTTAGGGTCTGTTAATATTATACCATCTTCGTATCTCAAATCATCCCCGATTATTACGCCAACGTAGTCGACTTCTAGACCCTGGATCGTATGAATGCATCCTATTTGATTTAAAGAGTTTTTCATAATCCATAAAGCCCCGTCATCCGCAAGATTCCATTTCTTGCTGAAATTTCCAATCACTATATCATCCACATTTTCCTTTTTACTGACCCAATCCCAGCAGTATCCAGCCACTATAGCCGAATTTTCGTGTTTTTTTAGCTCTTCATACATTTCGCTTACGTCATCAAACACCCTAAAGTCATAATCTATTCCCTCAAGCGTTTTATTTGCTGTATTTCTAATTTCGAGTACATTATCAAGCCATGCAAGATATCCATCACTCCCATTGCACCTAAACTGAGAGGTTAATTCTTCTTCGTAAATTTCAGCCCCAAGTTTATTGGCCCATTTTTTAATCTCCTCAACCGACCCGATGTCTTTAAAGGTAACCTTCTGGTCTTCGTCTATAAAAAATACCGAAACCTTTGAAGAGTGGATAATTTCTTTTATCTGATTTTCCCCTTTTGCAAAAAGTCCGCTTTTTTCATTGAGTCTGTGCGCTTCATCCACTATCAAAACGTCAAATTCATTCTCGAGAGTTGAAGTAAAACTGCCAGATGAGGTAAACAACGAATCTATTACCTTGTTTTTGTATTTTCCTTTTAGTTTTGATTTATAAACTTCTCTTGGGGCAAGGTTTTTCGTTACGTATCTAACGTTTTTGCCCTTTTTCAAAAACTCGGCAAGAAGGTTAATGGCAACCACGCTTTTTCCGCTTCCCGGTCCTCCTTTAACGATAAAAACGCTTTTAGGTTTTAACGCTAGCGCCTTTTCAAATACAACCCTCTGGTCGTCCAAAAGCACAAATTCTTCATTCCCTTCAAGCATACTTACAATTGCATCAACAAGTGATTTGGATGGAGAAAGCGCAGAAGAGTCTATTTTTTCCAATATTTTGGGATTTGGAGCTTTTACGCTTAGAAAATCGGCAAGGTCTTTTACATCTTCTTTAAAAAAGTTTTTTGTCTCTTTTACAATATCGTAATCCAAAAACTCTTTGTTTTTTGGCATATTGTGCATAAAAACGACAGGGACAACTTCAAAGTTTTTTCTAACAAACTCGTTAAAATCAACGATAAACCTTTTATAACTGTAAGCCTGATAGGATGGATGAACAACTTCCCTTATTTTCCTTCCAAGATAGGTTTTTACTATGTTTGGCATATTAGTCTTTTCAATTTTCTCCCACTGTTTTAATTCGATAATAAAAAGTTTTTTATCCGACACAACCAAAAAATCTATTCTTTTTGAAGTAGCCGGAATTTGATATTCAACGGCAATAATTACATCATCTTCCATTTTAGAAGCGTTTAATACCATGTACATTTTGCTTAAAGAGTTCTCCCAAGCCCTTTTTTCAGAAGGTGAAACGGTTACGTTTAAAACCTCTTTCGTAAGACTTTCAAGCAGGTTCACAATATTCCCGTTTAAAACGTCTTCCAAAAAACCTGCTTTAATGTTTTGATAAACTATCATTTAAAACCTTATTTACCGGTATATTTTTTAAATTTTTTATTTATCTCTTCTATTTTTTCTTTTATTTCATCATATTTCAAGTAATATTTTTTGTCTTCTTTATTTTTTTTAATTCCTGTTTTAGCGTTATATTCCAACAGTACGATTTTTGCGAGCCTATCTTGATTTTGCAAATCAAAAATCCTGCAGTCATCTTTGTCACCGTTAATTAATTCAATGTTTTTATAATCTTGTTCCAAATCGGCCTTTTCCTCCAACAATTTTTTTTTGCATTCCGACTTAACGATAAAAGCTATGGAAAATTTTTGAGTATCTTCTTGAAGAGTCTCAACCATCTCTTCATTAACTGAATTGATTAAACTCTGATAGTCTTTATCATTTTTCTTGTCATAAGAATAAGTTAAAAAATAATTTCTCGGAAAATTTCCTTTTAGATAATTCTTAAATCTCTCAGGAATTTTTGTGTAATCATAAAAAAGTATTTCGGGAAAATATGAAAAGATATTATCATCTGATTTGACACTCAATTTTTGTAAAAAGTTATTTGTATATTTATGCTTAAATATTTTTTCATTTTCCCAAGCTATATCGGAATAATTATTCAGTCTAACAACAACATTATTAGTTTCATTTTTTAATTGACATATTAGATTATTAAAAAACATCTCTTTATCATTTATAAATAATTCGCTTCTTTTTATTTGAGCTATTATATTTTTAGGTGCATGATAATCGATTCCTATACAAACATCCTGACAATTTCCAGCTTTAGGACAAAAATTATAATAATATGGAGCTAAATTTAGTGTTAAAATCTTTACAGACGAGCTTAAGAATCTTTTATTTATAGAATTTTTTTTTGTATCAGTCAATAAACAACTAAAAGAATCATTCAATTTTAACTCAAAATACTCATTCAATTTGGTTTTTTTCCTAAGTTTTAAAGTTTTATTATTCTTAATAACTTTTCCATATCTTTGTAAATATTTCTCTGCTCTATTAATATTTATTTTAACATTAACTTTCCCCATTATTATTTCTCCTTTTTTTCTTCAGATATTCCCTCAACCCTTCATCAACGCAGTAAACGAAACACCCTTTCATTCCCCTTGTAAGAAGCACTCTATAGGTGTTTTTGATAATTCTATCATAATCGCATCTGCCTTTTATAGTAAAATCGTCACTCGCTCTTTTTGTAACGTCCGTTATGATTTCACCGTTTTCGTACCTTAAATCTTCACCTATGATAACTCCGGCATAGTCAAACTCCATTCCCTGAGCGGTGTGAATGCATCCGATTTTATCTTTTTGAGATTCATCCACGCTCCATAAAAACTGCTTTTTCCAATCATCCTCATCGTTTATGTTCCACTGCCATTTAAAATCGCCTATTTCTATATCGTAAGCGTTTTTATCGTTTCTGCTTTTCCACTCCCAGCAATACCCAGCCGAAATCTTCGCATCAAAAGCCTTGCACGCCTTTACAAAATCGCTAATATCATCAAACATCCTAAAATCATACGAAAAGTCACCCTTGCTTCCGCTCTTATAAAGCATGGAATCAATCCATTTTACATATTCATAAGAAGAATTACACCTAAATTGTTCGTTCAACTCAATTACCTCGTCTACATAATCATAAATCCTCTCCCCTATGTCCTCGCAAGAAACTACCTGTTTTTCGTCATAAAAAAATATCGAAGAATTTGAGTTGTTTATTATTTTTTGGATCTGGTCTTGAGTGAGTCTGTGTGCTTCATCCACAATTGCTATATCACTCTTTATAAAATTTCTTGGAGAGAGCATATTAAGCCTATAAGCGTTAATTTTAGAAGCATATTCGTATACGATTCTTGGAGTTGCATTTTTGGTAATATAAAAAGAGATTATTCCTTTTTCTAAAAAAAAGAAATGAAGATTCAAAGCTACTACGCTTTTGCCGCTTCCGGGCATCCCTTTTATCAGCAACTTTTTTTTGTTTTTAACGGCGTCAACGGCGCTATAAGCCACTTCTTGTTGAAGGGTTGAGAGTTTAAACGAATTTCTTAAATTAGTAATCACTTCGATAAGTTTTTTGGTTGGTTTTATATTGTATGTAAAATCGGAAAGAGACTTAAGCCTGCTTTTAAGAAAAGCATTTAACTTATTGTGTTCGTTTTTATAAAAAATATTATCCCCATACATCTCCCCTTCAAAATTATGCAAAAATACAACAGGTATAATCTCCCTATTAAAATCCGTATGAAGTAAAAAGTGTTCTTTATAGCCTTTTACTTGCAAATATGGATTCAGCCTCTTTTTCCCAGACACTAAAACCTGCTTTTTATCTATAATCTCCACATTTTCCCTACTCCACTGTTTAAGCTCGACAAATACGACGCTCTCTCCTACAATTATGGCATCTATTCTTTCAGGAGAATTAGGAAGGGGATATTCCAAAAAAATTTCAAACTCATCCAATCCTTCCAAAGCCTTTTGAAGATGGGGCAGGGATTTTTGCCATGAGCGAAGTTCTGACTCACTTGTATCTGAAGTGCGTAAAAACGAAAAATCGTTTAATTTTAAAAAATCTCTAATCTTCATATTGAGTATACTTTTTTGAAGACCCTCTTACTATGTCAGCAGGATATTTAGCTTCATTTATTTTCATTTTTTCTAAAAAAGCTTTTTCTAAATCAATTTCACACTTATTAGCAAGTAATAAAAGATAAGCTAAAATATCAGCCATTTCGAAAGAAATATCTTTTTTATTTTCACATTCATCCTTCCATTGAAAATGCTCAAGCAACTCTCCCGTCTCAATGGCAATAGAAGTTGCAAGATTTTTTGGAGTATGAAATTTTCTCCAATTCCTCTCGATTGTAAATTTTTTAATTATTTCTTCAAGGTCTTTTAAATTCACTTTTTACTCCTTATAATTTTAAAACTCCTTCAGTTTCAATTAATTATATCAAATATTATATGTGGCAAAGTGGCAAAACAACACTTATAATTCCTGCTTCCATTCCTTTGCCTTTTGACAAAAGGACTTTTATAGTTTTTACTTTTTTATAAATTTTTAATGTATTTTTAAAACCTCTTTTTATCTAAAAAATTAAAAAACTTTATATTTGAATCTCTTTCTAGCCCACATCGGCTTAATTTCACCTACAATATATGGCGCACCCCACTCATCTTCTACTATCTCTACTACTTTTTTTGTATTTCAATATTAAAATTATTCTTATCTCAATCCCCTTAAATTGGGTCTGGTATGTAATTATTGACTTGTGGGCGAACATTTCTTATGAAGCAAGGTCTTAATCCCTCTTAAATTAGGTTATAAAGTATGATGGCTAAACTTTATATCAACCACAAACCCGCGTTCGTTTCACTCACTTGTTTTGCTCCAGGGTACCCAAGCCACTTCGATGTTCGCCACGAAAAATCCTTGATTTTCGGGCTCACATATATCAGCGTCTTTCACTCAGTCACGAACTACAAGCAGTTGTCGTTCCAAGCTTCGCTTGCCTTCGCTCACCCTTAAATCGGGTTTTGTATGTAATGCTCCCTGATGGAACTATTGTGAAACAGTGGAAGAAGCCAGGTCTCAATCCCCTTAAATCGGGTCTGGTATGTAATTCGCCACATACGATACAGAGTATGCGGTTGAGAACCCCAAGTCTCAATCCCCTTAAATCGGGTCTGGTATGTAATCGTGAAAACTTCAAAAAGAAAAGCTACTACCAAACGCTGTCTCAATCCCCTTAAATCGGGTCTGGTATGTAATACAGATAGAGGATTTGAAGGGTGTAGAATTGTTTACAGGCGTCTCAATCCCCTTAAATCGGGTCTGGTATGTAATCTTGCGGTCAAAATCGTAACAGGCTCAAAGACCTTCAAAAGTCTCAATCCCCTTAAATCGGGTCTGGTATGTAATACAGATAGAGGATTTGAAGGGTGTAGAATTGTTTACAGGCGTCTCAATCCCCTTAAATCGGGTCTGGTATGTAATTACAAAACGGTCGTGAAGAACAAGGCGCTCAGGCGTCTCAATCCCCTTAAATCGGGTCTGGTGTGTAATACGAGGACTACGCACGACAATATCCAAGGTCGTGCGAAAGTCTCAATCCCCTTAAATCGGGTCTGGTGTGTAATTTGCGGCGGACGACAGCGTGGATATAAACCTATATACGGAGACGCTGTCTCAATCCCCTTAAATCGGGTCTGGTGTGTAATATAAAGTGGAGATTGGAACAAGAATTCGATGATGTGGATAGTCTCAATCCCCTTAAATCGGGTCTGGTGTGTAATCCTATAAAGCTTCTGAACTAACCAGCCAACAAATGTTGGAGTCTCAATCCCCTTAAATCGGGTCTGGTGTGTAATTTGAGAACCCCAGCGGACTGGACCGCTGGGAAGGGCGTCTCAATCCCCTTAAATCGGGTCTGGTGTGTAATGCATCGGCGACATAGAAGAAGAGGGGGTATACAACCTCCGTCTCAATCCCCTTAAATCGGGTCTGGTGTGTAATAGCAACAATATGTTTTCAAACAACCTGTTTATGGAGATTATTATACCACATATTTTATAAAAGATACCTTTATAGGTGTAAAAACCATATCGGGATAGGGAATGGGTCCCGTAAAATGGAGAGTTTAAGAAAAGTTTTATACTTAAGCGAAACTTAGCGGATGATGAATATCTCATCCAGGTCGTATGCCACTCCAATTGATACTCCTTTCTCTTCTACGGTATATATCCGGATATCGTCCTCTTTGGGCTCTATAAGCTCGTTTAAATCCTGGGCTATAGCGTAAATCTCCTCTTTTGAGGCGTTTTTCAGCAAAAAGATCGAATACTGGATTCTAAAAGCCTTTTTCTCCAGATATCTGGCAATCTTCGCAACTCTTTTTTTGTCTGCGATATCGTAACAGATAAGATAGTCATCTTTTCTCATAGCGTATATACCTTCCAAGCAGCCAGCCGCGTCCGTCAATGAGGTAGAGGCGGCACTTCTGGGCCAGTTTGTCGAAATCGGCCAGAGAGATACTCACTCCGGTTTCCAAAAAGACGGAGTAGATGTAAAAAAGTGATATCGTCGTTTCGCCATCCGGCTTTTTTATCGTCAGATATCCTTTATGGAGAGCCACTTTTGCAGGGGCTTTGACGATAAGCCGTTTTTTAAAACCTCTTTTAGGTCTGAAATCTCTTTTTTTATCCGGGGTTCCGTTCTTTCGAGAAACGGTTTTATCTCGTTCCATACTCTTTTCCTTGCCGTTGGTTTCAGATATACGCCCTGCTGTTTGGTAAACATCGAGGGTTCTATTTCGCCCCTTTTGAAAAGCTCGGCTACGAACAGGTCGATCTGGGGACGCAGAGGCTCCAGAATGTCCGACGCTAGGGAGAGGTGGTGCCTAAAGGGCTGGTGCAGATAGCTGATGGCCGGGTCGAAGTCGTAAAAGACCAGCCAGGAGGCAATCTCGTAGTAAAGGATGGTATACAGATATGAGAGCATCGCGTTTATGGGGTCAAGCGGCGGCCGTTTCGTCCGCGCGCCCTTTGCCAGAACCTTTGGGAAAAAGGTGAAGTATGAGCCAAAATAACTTTTTGCCAACGTGCCCTCAACTCCCAAAAGGGTTTGGGTATCTTTGGCCTCGATTATGGTTTTTGGAGTTATCCGGATAAGGGGGAGTTCCAGTTTTCTAAGTGTCTCTTGCTGAAAATATGCCTTTTTCAATAGAAGGTATTTGGCAATTTCAGTCTGGAATTTCAAAGCGTTATACTGGTGGATTTTCAAATCCGCACTTTTGAATTAGCGTTTTTGTATCTGGATAAACTCCTTTGGCTTGGAGGAGATTATGACGAGCGGGATGCCGGCTTTGGTGATTTTGGTAATCTCTTTTAACGAGATTTGAGCTTTGTGGTGCAGGTAGATGATATTTACAGCCATTAGCGGAACCTTCGAGCCCTCTATAACGAGGGTGTTGGTTTTTACCTCCACTTGGGTCTCTTTGTCGATGATAAGCCGGTTCATATGATGATGACTCCTTTGTCAAATTCCAGCCGTTTGGCCTTTCCCAAAAGGATGGCTTTTCTCTTTATCCGGATAATGTTTATACGGTCTTTGTCCAAATCTATCAGCGGCGTCAGCGTCTTTACAAGCAGTCCGAGCCCCTTTGGGCCGAGGTAGCTCTCAACCGCGCTCTTTTGCCCGCCAAAGGCGAACGAGTAAGCCTTTTTTCTAACCTTTGCCAGCCTCTTTTTGTCGGCGATGTCGTAGCAGATGAGATAGGGTTTCATTTTAGGTGAGGGCCAATTTTTTCTAATATGATTTTTCCGTCTTTTTCATTGCAAAATACTCTTCTGCTATCATTCCCATCAAACGGATAGAATTCCGTTAAGTATTTTTGAGCAATGGCACCTTCCAAATAGTGGTAGTTCAATGATTTTGGATTTTCTTTAAAAGCCATATATTTTTCAAGCTTATCTAAATTTTTATTAAGTTGATATAACTCTTTTGGATTTAATCTTTTAGCATCGTTTATAAAATCTTTGCTATAAATAATCTCTTTATGTAATGGTTCAATAAGTTTTTCTTTATAAATGCGATTTTTCACCTTTTGCCAAACCATTTCGCCCCAGGGAGACAAAAGATATTCTCCATCAATTTCCAAAATAAGTGTTTTTGGTATTTTTTTGATGGATTTAGAAAGCTTCAGTCCCAGTTCCAAAGCTCTAAACAGTTGAATATTATTAACCAATATATCATCATCTAATTTTATAGGCAATCTTGGAATGGTTAGAAGATCGTGGCTTGATTCAAAGATATACAGGCTTTTATCCGCATATAATGATGCCATTGTTTGTAAAAAGCTATTTACACTTTTAAAACCACCGGTTAAGTTGAAAATAATTTCATACCCACTCTCTTTATATCCTTGCAGCTCCTCTGAGAGTTCTTTTACAAGATCGGATAAAGCAATATGAAAATTTTCTATATCATCTGTTTTTAAATCTTTGGCTTTATGCAAGGATACATTTTGTCCCTTGTAAGTTAGATAATGTTCTATAAGTTTTGCCGCTTTTTCACCCAAAAATGTATCTGTATAAAGAAGTTTGTGAATCTCTTTTTTATTAAAATTATTGAATTTTAACAAGGCGTTTAGTTCCGCACTGATTTTTTGGATTTTTTCTGCATCTAACTTTAACAGTTCGTTTTTTAATTTTTCATATCCGGAATTAAATTTATCTAAAAACTCTTTATCTATATCATTTTGTTGTTTATTTGAATTTGCATAAATCTCTTTTGGTTCAAAAATATCTTTCAAACCATTGGTAAGTATACTAAGCCCGATTGTAGTCATAATGTATTGCATTATTTTTCCTTTATAGATATTTTCCCCCACCCTATCGGGTTTTCATTTTCATCAATCCAAACAGATAATTGATAGTCAAAACTTTTTTTAATCTGTCTTATAAAAACACTTCTTTTTTCCTTTATACTCTTACTTCCAGCCCCTGCAAATCTTCCTATCTTTATCATATATTCATCATAAGAAAGATAATTTGCCCTAAATCTTCTGTTTTCAAGTTTTAATATATCTTTGTAAAACTCTCCCAATGCCTTTTTGATAAGCTCGATACTTAATGGCTCTTTCTTAAAAAATCTATTTTTTTTCAAATTTCTATCGTTTCTTAAAAGATTTTCATCTATTCTAATTTCTCCATCAAACTCTCCATCTGTCAAAGCTTCAACAATCACTCCAATATCATTGTCCTTGTCTTTTTTAAATGGTCTGTTTTTTGGCTTGATTATTTTGAGTTTATAGTTTTTTGGTTTAAAATCGCTGATAAACAGGGCCTTTAAAATATCTTTTTTGGCATCAAACCTAAACTCTTCACTTCCGCAAAAAAAGTAAGCTTCAAGTTGTTTTGAATTTTTTATTCTATCCGGGATACCGTATGTATTGCTTAGATAATCAAGCAAGGCTGTCCTGATTGCACCTTTTATAGTGCTTCCAGGAATTATTGGAGTAAATAGGAACTTGTCTTTTATAAAAGCACTGAGGGGTTTTGATAAGGTCCTGGCAAGTTTGTCAAGAGCCTCTTCTTCACCTTCAACAAAATCGATACAAAACTTTTCATATTCAACTTCATCACCAAACCCATAGATAAAATCAAGCAATTTTTCTATATCCTCACTTGCTTTTAAAAATTCATTATATTTATCAGCTTTGATAACTTCATCCAAAAATCTGTTTTTATCTATAAAGCCAATTTCGTTATCAAATACTACATAATCTTGTGGATAATAATCCTCTCCGCTTCCAATAAAAATTGGAGTAACAGGTTTAAATACTGCTTTCATTGTAAGTCTCCATCAAAAAATATTCCGATGCTGAATCCGTTTTGATAGTGATTGGCTTTATTGTAAAGATTTTCAGCCCCTCCTATAACTTCACCATTGACTATAAAAATAGAACCCGGAAGATACATAATTGCCGGATTTTTAAATGGTTCGTTTGCGTAAAAACCGCCGGCTCTTGGAAATTTTGTAATACTTTTACCATATATCACTGCAATATTATCCGGATTATAAAAACAGGTTGACAGATTTAAATAGTATCTTTTTTTGTCAGTGAAATAACTTCTCTCATCAAAATCCCACTTTATTTCGAATTTAAATCTACCTTTCCCCACACTTCTATCTTTTCCATAGCCCAAATTTGAAATCAGCTCAAAAATCTCTTCTATATCTTTTCTATCCATCAAATCATTTCTGTATTTAAAATATATTTCATACTCATCCTCGCTAAATTTCTCTTTTATAGTGTAAAGCCCCTCTTCTACTAAATTGCTAAGTCTGTTAACTGAATTTTTTTGAGTTAAAGCCACCTTTGTTTTCAAGGAAAGCTCTTGATTTTTTACAGCTTCAAAAATTTTTTCAGCATTTAAACTATCAATATTGTTAAAAATTTCCTCTTTTGCTATATATTTTGCTTTTTTAACCTGCTTTGCATATTCAAGCTCATCACATCCAGGCAAAAAAGAGCTAAAAAGGGGCTTTGGTAAATACCCTTTTATAATTCCGTCGCTAAAAACAATAAAAGGCTCACTTTTAAAATTTTTCATTAGGTTATTAAGCTTATCTTCATCTTTATAACTAAGCCCCCAGGCAAAATGCCCAAAAATTGTATCGCTTTGAAGCTCTGTGATAAAAGGTGTTGTAAATTTAACAGTTATTTTTCCATACTCATACATCTTAAAGTCCTGCTAACTTTTTTAATTCCTCATACGATTTTAGTTTTCCATTTTCCAAATATTTCTCATCCAACCCTTTTATTTCACTAAATTCAATCTTTCCATATCCTCTGCTGCCATTTCCGCCAAGGTTTGTTAATTCAAGTAATTTCATACCAAGAGCCAAAAATGCTTCTAAATCTTCATCTTTTTCAAACTCAATCAGACTTATTGAAAAACTAAATTTGGCACCGGCTGGAACTCTTTCCATATGTCTTGGACCACCTCCTCCAGCAGTTCCGCTAAATCTATCAATAGTAACTTCAACCTTTTCTTCTGTCAAAGCATTTTTATCAAGTAACTCTTCTTTGTTTTCTAATCTACAATCAGCAAAACTTGCTCTTGTTGGTCCAATCTCTTTTGCAAGTTTGTTATCTTTGATAGTTCCTCCATTTCCAAAAAGTTTAACGATTATTTTTATAGAATTATTGTCTTTTTTAGTAATATCAGAAGGTTTCCCATCATCAGTCATTGCCCCAAACTGCCACTCAATCAAGCTTCTTATTTTTCCTTTAAGGCTGCTTCCCGGAATATATGGCTCATTTGTCAAAGGATTTTTAATCACAGGATTATCAATCCCTCCTATTTTTATCTCATCACTGCTTCCACCAATATGTAGACCTGTTTTTATTTCTATAATCCCTGTTATCTCTTTAATGTTTTTTAGTTTCATACCTTCTCCTTAATCTTTTATTCTTCCCTTGGCATACGCAACAACAGCCTCAAAAAACGTAACAAACACTCTAAACTTCTCTTTCATCTCATTAAAACTTCCACTTGCAACATAATCTACGTTTGCTTCAATAAAAGTTTTGAAGTTTGTATTTATAACATCTCTCTCATACGCAACATTCGCTTTTGCTTTTAACATCTTAAAATAAGGCAAAATTTTCCTAAAATCTTCCCCGTTATCTACTCTTTGTTTATGATTTAGCACCTCTTCATAAAATTTTCTGATTTGAGTTGAAGAGAGTTTCTTTTTTATTTTTCTTTGATTTTTAGGACAATTTCTATCCCATCTATTATTTTTACATTTATAACCTTTTCGCTCATCTTTTTCATAATCTCCATCCATTATAATTTTAGGATTCAAAAAACACTCGACAACCCTCTCAGCTTCATCACTAAATAGATCTATTTTTATCTCTCCATCTTTATCAAAATACTCAACCTCAAAAGTATAGTTACCACAATTCATCATCTCTCCTTTAATATTTTCTTATTGAATACATAAACATATTCAGAGGCAAAATAAGCTTGATATCATCTTTTTCTATCATAGCTTTAAGTAAATAGAGCATCTTTTTTATCTCTTCTTTTGTTTTTGCGTGTTTGTTATTATTTTTAATCTCAAAATTTTTCTCAATCAGATATCTCATCAAATAAACCCATCGGCTGTTTTTTAATGGATCTCCCCCTTTTTTAAGATTATAAGCCATCTCAATAAAATCATAAAACCTATACATAAAGCTACTTCCTGAATTTACTTCTTTTAATTTCTCATACAGCTCTTCAAAAAACTCCCTAAATTCCAAAAACTCCAAAAATTCACTATTTTTATATACAACATCAAACACACTCACACTGTCTTTACCACTGTTTTTTGCCTTATCAAGCTCTTCTTCTGCAAACTCTGCTACCAAATGCACAGGAACATTTGGTCTAAAAAGTTTTATTGAAGCGCTAAGATGAAAATCATCATTTTTTGTATAATCTTTAAACTTTTTAATTACAAACTCATACACATCAACTATATCCTCATAATGCCCTATCAAAAACAGATCATCACCACCTGCAAAAACGGTGTAAATATTTTTATTTTTCACATAATCCATTAAAATTGTGGTAAAAAAATAGTCAATCATTCTTGAGAGATATAAAATCCTTGAAAATGTCTCTTCACCTCTAAATCCACAGATAAAAATTTTTCCCAAATTATCAACATCTGCTTTTAATACTGCCAAATATTTCCTTCCATAAAAATCGCTATTTTCTTCTATTAAGCCATCAACTGCAATATGATAAAAACTCTTAACAAATCCCTCTTTTGCTTCTACTTTCTCATCAATGAGGCTGTATTTTTTAGATTCCAAATCATCCTTATTAAATACCGGCACAACATTTGCTACTCTTTTTACAGGATGGGAATTGAAACCATAATATAGCTCGGTATGATTATTTGATATGTCAATGGAAAAAAGTGAATCCAAATTAAAATTTACAAATTTGTTTTTAACAAGCTTACTGCCAAGCTTTTCAAATTTTTTACAGAACTTACAAATTCCTTTTGATGGCACAATTCCACAAACTTCACAAACTCCTTCTTTGGCTTTTTCCAAATAATCCTCAAACTGGTTGTATTCCGGGACAAATCTTAGCTTTTCTTTTTCAAATTCATCTGCCAAATTTTTATAAATATGTGAAAAATTTCCTAATCTGAACTTATCAGCCTCAAAATCTATACTTTTAATTACAAATTTTGTTGAGAGAAAATTAACCTCCATAAACTCATTATTTACCCACTCTTTTATTTTTTTCAATTTTTCTTTATCATCTTTATTTAATTTATGAGATAAAATAGTAAATTTTCCACCGGCATTCATGACAATATTAAAGACGCTCAAATTAAGCTCTTTTACTATCCTTAATGCCACAATTTCTGTTGCAATATTTACAAAAAGAGATTTAGCTCTAAGGATTTTTGCCAAATGCCTATTGCTCTCGCCTCTTTTTGAAAAGATAAAACTTTGAATAGAGGTAAAATCCCCTTGTATAAGACTGAATTCTTCTTTATTCCCATTTTTTACAGCAACAGCTATGGCAGCAGTAGCAAGAGAGTGGTCATAAAGTGAAACATCCGGATAAGTTTTATAGGTTGAAGAAGGAATGAATGTAGTAAATTTTTCATAAATCGATTTGATTTTCAAATAGTCTTCCAGGTTTTCAAATGTTAATTTCTCTTTTTTTACTTCCTCTAAAAACTCTTTATAAAGCTTTTCATATTTATCTTTACTGTTTATCTCTTTTTTATCATCTATCTCTAAATTGCCCTCAAGTTTTTGAAGTGGATAATAGTATTTCTTAGGTTTTTTGTCTATATAGACATAAGAAAATGGAGTCTCAATCGCTGAAGTAATAAACTGGTTTTTACCAAACACCTCATTAGACTCTTTCCTATCAAGACTGCTTGCATACCTATCAGCAATCTGTATAACTTCTTCATCACTTTCAAGATTTTGAAGATGGTGTTTTGCTGCTAAATTGATAAGTTCATAATCTCTTATTCCCATTTCTTCAAGAGCTTTTGCAGTGTGAGCTGCGTGGATATGAGAATAGTATGATTTATGAGAGGGTGCATATAGATGTAAATTGTTTTCATCTATCGTACGTCCGGTTCTTTGTCTAAACTTCCCAATATCATGCAAAAATCCTGCCAGTCCTATCAAATCTACTTCTCACATATCAAATCCTCCACTTCTATCTTTCCAAGTCCAAAAGTATTAAGCTTGCCAACGCCGGTTATCTCGCCATATTTCAGCAGCCGATAGGCTGTCGGGTCCAAATCCTTCGCCACAATCTCGCCTACGATTCCCCCTATTTTCATCTTTCGTTTCTGACGGTTGGAGTAGCGCGTGAAATCCGCGAAGGAGAGATTTTTGCTTACAATCGTGCCAAAACTCTCCAGTTTCGCCTCCACGCCGTCAAAAAAAGCCTGTTTTTTGACGAGTGAGAGTAAAATGTCCTTTAGCTCCAGATTTTCGGGCCTTACGAACCGTCCCTCTCTTTTTATTCTAAGAGGGGTTATCAGCTCTATCTTTACTGCTGGCGAGAACCTCTCTATGGAAAAATCGGTTCCCTCTATGCCGGCAACGCTTTTGAACTCCCCATCTTCAAATACACTTTGGCCGTTTATGATGATTTTGTCTATCTCGCTTTTTCGGCGTTCTCTTCCAAGCCCCTTTTGCGTCAGCATCCTGTGCAAAGCACTGAGGATATAGGGGTGTTTTTCTATGGCCTCGTTGAATAGAACCAGAGAAAAATCGAGATTTTTGGGATTGAGCTCAAAATCGAGCCTGAAGTTGTGAAACCTGTTTTTTGCCTCGAAAAAGTCGAAATATAGACATCCCCCGGCCGCGAAACAGCCGCCACACTCCTTTGTGGGGTTTATGCAGACCACATCTTTGAGCGCGGAGCCAAAAGCTCCTCTTAGCATGGAGCCCAAAAACGGCAGGAAGTTTTTATCTTTGGTTTTTACATCGATTTTTACATATTTCATAATCTATCCGGATTTTTGAAATTCATTGTATAGTTTTTAAAA
>Ga0256835_1000954_pt1 | contig 18632 bp, 18 predicted proteins | sample PIR30metaG_FD_185972 | JGI IMG/M metagenome (GOLD analysis project Ga0256835, IMG submission 185972) | Hydrothermal vent microbial communities from East Pacific Rise, Pacific Ocean - PIR-30 | ecosystem: Environmental > Aquatic > Marine > Hydrothermal vents | place: Pacific Ocean: East Pacific...
ACCGAGCCCACCGAGTACACCCGCAAGCCCGGCACCTACAACGAGCCTGACCAGCTGTTCAAGCGGGGGATATAACAGGCTGTGCAATCAGGCCTGATCCCCGTAGGGGCGTAAAACCCTTCCGCCGACCACCAGGTCACGGCGGTCGAGGCCGGCGTCGGCAATGATGCGCATGGCGCCCCGGCCGTACCTTGCCTCCACCCGCCGTACATTGTCGTTGTGCATTCCCCGCAGCCGGGGTATCGCGGCCGGGTGCACCCGCACTTCCACAGCGCCCATGGCGCCGGGCCGCGCCGCGGCCAGGCCCTCCAGCAAGGCGTCACCGAAGATGCGGCTGTGGACCAGGTGGCCGAAGGCCGGGTGGTAGGGGCCGGCCAGCAGGTTGGTGCCCGCGTCCAGGGACGGAGAGGACTGCAGGCCCATGCGCACCACGCGGATGCCGCGGCGATCGAAAAGCAGGTACAGTTTTTTTGCCAGCCCCACAGCCTCCTCCAGGGACAGCGGACGATAGCTTCCCTCCCGGTACCAGCGCGCCAGCAGGCTTCCTCGCAGTACAACGGTAGGATAGATGCGCACGAAATCCGGTGCCAGGGCCGCCAGGGCGTGCCCCGATACCAGGGTGGCCTCCGGGTTTTCGCCGGCCAGTCCCACCATCATCTGCAGGCCCAGGCGGTAGCCCCGGTCACGCAACGCTGCCGCCGCCCGCCGCACGGCTTCGGCATCGTGCCCACGGCGGTTGCGGCGCAGCACCTCGTTGTTCATAGACTGAACGCCAAGTTCGATGACCGTTACGGGAAAGGGCGTGATAAGGTCCAGGCTGCGGGTGTCTATTGTGTCCGGGCGGGTGGAAAAGCGGATGCCGTCGGCGCGGCCGGCGTCCACGAAGTCTGCGGCCACCTGCAGCAGCGACACGATGCGTGCGGGATCCTGGCCCAGAAAGTTTCCGCCGTAGAAGGCGATCTGTACCGGTCCGCGCCGGCGGTGGCCGAAGACCAGGAATTGCTGGATTTCCCGGCGCACGTCCCGGGCCGAAGGGCGCCGGAGGCTGCGGCCGGTGATGGCCGTCTGGTTGCAGAAGGCGCAGCCGTGGGGGCAGCCGGACTGGGGAAGGAATACCGGGGCCACCAGGGGGCGCGGCCGGGAGGCGTTCACGGGGAGTCCGGTTTTTCCAGCAGATCGATGGCACGCCGTGCGGCGTCCTGTTCGGCCTGCTTCTTGCTCTTGCCGCGGCCCTCGGTGGTGATGTCGCCCACCGTCAGGCGTGCGGTGAAGGTCTTATCGTGGTCAGGGCCGCTCTGGTCCGTGATGCGGTAATGCGGAACCGCTTTGCGCTTTTCCTGCACGAGCTCTTGCAACCGGCTCTTGTAGTCGTCGTGCCAGCGCAGATCCTCGAGCTTTTCCAGGGCATCCTGGAAGTAGGCCTCCAGGATATCGAAGGCGGTGTCGAAACCGGCGTCCAGGTACAGGGCCGCGGTCACCGCCTCGAAGGTGTCGGCCAGGATGGAGTTCTTTTCGCGGCCGCCGGTCTGGGTCTCTCCGCGGCCCAGGTAGACGAAGTCGCCCAGCTTCAGGTGCCGGGCTACTTCGGCAAGGTAGCTTTCATTGACCAGGGCGGCACGCATGCGTGACAGGTCGCCCTCCTTCAGGTCGGCGCGGGCGCGCATCAACAGGTGCCCGACCACCAGGTTGACCACTGCGTCACCCAGAAACTCCAGGCGCTCGTTGTCGCGCAGCCGGGCGTTCTGCTCGTTGACCCAGGAGCGGTGGCGCAGGGCCTCGTGGAGCAGTTCGCGGTTATTGAAGCGATAGCCCAGCCGGACTTCCAGTTCCGCCAGGCTGCTTTTGCCGTCGCGGTTCATGTGCGGCTCCTCCCGGAAAGTCGCGCGGCGAGCGCCGGGTAGAGTTCCCAGGGCACGCAAAAGTCGCCCGGACCGCTGCCCATTTCAAGGTCGGGGGAAATGGCACCGTGATAGTCCGTGCCCCCGGTGACCGCCAGGCCCAGCGCCGCCGCCAGATCGAGGAATTGCCGGGTCTCGCGCTCCGAATGCCGCGGGTAGTAGCACTCGATACCCTCCAGGCCGGCTTCGACCAGGTCGCGCACCAGTTTTTCCAGTTGGTGCCCACCGGTCAGCGTGATGAGTCCCGGGTGAGCCAGCGCGGCGATGCCGCCGGCCCCACGGATGACGCTGATGGCCTGCCGCCAGGGCAGACGGTACTTGGGCACATAGGCCGGCCGGCCGTTTCCCAGGTAGCGCGCGAAGGCGTCGTCGATGGAGGCCGCCGCGCCCTTTTGTACCAGGGCGCGGGCCAGGTGGGGCCTTCCGGGCTGGCTGTTGCCCACCACCCGCCGGATTTCCGCGTCACTGATGTCGATACCCAGGTCGCGCAGCCGGGCCATCATCTCGGGGAGTCGCTTGCGGCGGGCCTCCTGGAGTTTGTCCACGGCCCGCAGCAGGTCGTCGTCGGAGGTGTCGATGCCGTAACCCAGAATGTGGAGGCTGCCGGGCAGATCGAAGCCCCCGGGCGGCTGACTGCTGATTTCGATGCCGGTAAGAAATTGCAGCCCCGGGGGCAGGGGTACGGCCAGCGCCTGTCGGCAGCCGGACACCGTGTCGTGGTCTGTGATGGAAATGGCACCCAGGCCCAGGTGAGCGGCTCGGGTCAGGAGTTGCGCGGGCGTAAGGGTGCCGTCGGATGCGGAGGAATGAATATGGAGATCAATGCCGCGCGGCCGTTCATAACCCAAGGGCTCGTTCCTGCGCCTCTTCCTTGGTTTTACACTCGATACACTGCGTGGTGACCGGTCTGGCCTTGAGTCGCTTGAGGGAAATCTCCTCGCCGCAGGTTTCGCAGATGCCGAAGGTGCCGTTTTCGATGCGGTCCAGGGCTTTCTTGATTTTTTTGATCAGCTTGTGTTCCCGGTCGCGAATTCTCAGCATGAAGTTGCGGTCCGCCTCCAGGGAAGCCCGGTCCGTGGGGTCCGGGAAATTTTCCTTGGGAGCCGTCATGCCGGAGACGGTATTGTCGGCCTGTGCCAGCAGGTCATTCAGGCGCTGTGTCAGCAGCTCTTTGAAGTAGTCAAGGTCTTTCTGTTTCATGGCAATTCCCACTCATATTCATGATTGGAATGTAATTCCTCTTCGTAAAAGGGTCTCTATAACATAGAGCCAATATTGAGTAAAGGAGGAAATTTTCGTCAGTTTTCGGAGCGCTCATCCAGCCGAAACAGCTTACGCACGACGTCCAGGTAGACGGCGTTGTCGCCGTGGCACCCGTTGCGTTTGAGAAAAATGGTGGGGTCGTGCAGGATCTTGTTGACCGTGGCCTCCTGCATACGCGTGATGGCCCGGCGGTCCTTTTCGTCCAGGTGTCCCATACCCTTGAGGGTTTTCTCGATTTCCGCGGCGGCGATGCGCTGCACTTTTTCGCGCAGGGCCACAATGGTGGGCGTGACGTCCAGGCTGTCGAGCCAGCGGCGGAAGTGCACCACGGCCTCATCCACGATGCGCTCGGCCTTGACGGCCTCGCGGTTGCGTTCCTCGATGTTCTCTTCGACAACGCCCTTAAGATCGTCGATGTCGTATACGTAGGTGTTGGTGAGGCGGTTGATGCGCGGGTCGATGTCGCGCGGCACGGCGATGTCGATGAAGAAAAGGGGCCGATTGCGCCGCCGCCGGATGCGGCCCCTGACCTGGTCGCGGGTGATGATGGGCTTGGAGGAACCGGTGGAGCTGACGATGATGTCCACCTGCTCCAGGGCGCCCGTGATTTCCTCGAAAGCGATGGCTTTCCCACCAAAGCGGTCGGCCAGGGCTACGGCGTTCTCGAAGGTGCGGTTGGCCACCAGGATCTCGCCGGCCTTCTGGCGCAGCAGGTGCTCGACGGCCAGCTCCGCCATCTCGCCGGCGCCGATGAGCAGGGCCTTCTTGCCCTCCAGGGAGCCGAAGATCTTGCGGCCCAGTTCGATAGCGGCGTAACTGATGGAAACCGCGTGGTCCCCGATGCCGGTTTCGGTGCGCACCCGCTTGGCCACGAAAAAGGCGCGGTGCAGCAGGCGGTTGAGAATTACGCCCGAGGTCTTCTGGCGCGTGGCGGTGAAATAGGCCTCCTTGATCTGGCCCAGGATCTGGGGCTCACCCACCATCATGGAGTCCAGACTGGAGGCCACCCGGAAGACGTGGCGCACGGCCTCGTCTCCGGTGTTGATGTACAGCGCCCGGTCGAACTGCGGCACCGCAATGCCGTGAAAGTCGGCGATGAACCGCTTGGCCGCTCCCACCACCTCATCGCGCCGATCAGTGACCATCAGGAACTCGATGCGGTTGCAGGTGGAGTAGAGCATCAGTTCGCGGATGCCCGGTTCCTTGCGCAGGATGTCGGAGGCGGCGACGGTTTCGTCGCTGGAAAAGGCCAGGCACTCGCGCAGTTCCACCGGTGCGGTTTTATGGTTCAATCCGAGCAGGACGATATCGGGCATGGTTTTTTTTAAAAAAAAGTTTTCAGGTATCCGGTATCAGCTGAGGGCGGCTCCCCCACTTCCTGATACCTGCAAAACTACCACTTTGTAAAGTCTCCGTGGTGGCCACTGAGGAAGAGGTTGACACCCAGGAAGGTGAACAGCAGGGCGCCGAAGCCCACGATGGCCATAATGGCGGCCCGCCGCCCGCGCCAGCCCACCACGAGCCGCTCGTGCAGCAGCGCGGCATACAGCAGCCAGGTGATGCCGGTCCAGACCTCCTTGGGGTCCCAGCTCCAGAAGCGGCCCCACACCATTTTGGCGTACACCAGACCCACCACCAGTCCAACGGTCAGCAGGGTGAAGCCGGCCACGATGCAGCTGTAGCCGGTGGCGTCCAGCAGATCCAGAGACGGCAGGCGCTTGAAGAAAAACCCCATTTTCTTGGCCTTGATGGCATGTTCCTGCAGCAGGTAGAGCACCCCGGCCCCGGCTGCCAGCGCCAGCGCGGCCTCTCCCAGGAAAATGGCGACCACATGGAAGGTCAGCCAGAAACCCCTGAGCACCGGTTCGTTTGCCACCGCCCCTCCCGGCAGGTGCGATGCCGCCAGCATGGCCACGGCCGCCAGGGGGGCGGCGAAGACCCCCAGAACCTTGAGCTGCAGGCGCAGCTGCAGCGCCACGAAACTGCACGCCACGGCCCAGGCGGCCAGGGACAGGGTCTGCTGCAGGTTGCGCGCCGGGAAGTAGCCGCTACCGGCAAAGGCCGCCACGATCATCACGGTGTGCAGCAGGGCGCCCGCCGCGATGCACCCCAGGGCCACCCGGTAGAGGGTCCTGTGCTGCACGAACAGGTAGGCAAAATAGCCGGCCGAACTGAGCAGGTAGCAGATGGTGACGGTGATCAGCAGGTAGTGCATGGTCGCTCTTCCCTTATGATTGCAGGGCGTCCAGGCGAAACCCAGGCCCCAGGATCTTTTCCAGCAGGGCGTCGATCTTGTCCTCCTCCCCCTCACGGATCAGGTCCACCAGCCCGCCGTCGATGAGTGCCTCGAAGAGGGGTTTGTGGGCCTCGGGAGCGTGTTCGGCGGCCAGCAGCCGCCGGCGAACGGCCCCCATGATCTCCAGGAAACGGGCGTACTCCGGTCCAAATTCCTTTTGCAGCCGGCGGCGCAGGTATTTTGCAAAGGCCGGGCTTTTGCCCGAGGTGGAGATGGCGATCACCAGGTCGCCGCGCGTGACGATGGCCGGCAGGATGAAGCTACAGGCCTCCGGCCGGTCGGCGATGTTGCACGGCATGTTGCGCCGGGCGGCGTCTTCACTCACGCGCCGGTTCAGCTCCTCGTCGTCGGTGGCCCCGATCACCAGAAATTTGCCTTCCAGATCCCGGGCCCCGTAGGGTCCGCTTTTGAGCATCACCCGGCCGGCCGCGGACAGCTCCTCAAGCTCCGGGCTGAAGGCCGTGCTGATGACCGTTACCCGCGCCCCGCATTCGAGCAGCGTGCGCACCTTGCGGGTGCCCACCGCGCCACCGCCCACCACCAGGCAATCCCTGCCGTTGACGTCGAGAAAGGCCGGGTAATATTTCATGGGGCTAAACCGCTCCCGGCGTCTGTTTCCGGGGTGTCGTGGCTGCCGGGGGTCACGGTCAGCAGGTCCATGGCCAGCACCAGGGGCCCCTTGTAGGTGCGGCGGCACTGGCTGCGGATGTCCACTTGGTCGCACTCGGGGTAGAAGTGGGTCAGCACCAGCAGCCGCACGCGGGCACGTTCGGCGATGCGGCCGGCCAGCGACGGCGTCAGGTGCCCCGTGACCTTGAGATCGTCGGGCAGGGCGCACTCACAGATCAGGATGTCCGCTTTTTCGGCCAGCTCCACCAGGTTGTCGTTGTCGTCGGTGTCGCCCGAGTAAACCACCGAGCGGCCGTCGCCGCCCGAGACGCGGAAGGCGACGCTCTCGGGGTTGTGCACCATGGGCATGGAGTGCACCGTGAAATCGTCGAAACGGCGCCGGTCCGCCTGCGCGGTATCAAGCTCCACGAAATGCAGCATGCCGTCGGGCAGTTCCAGCCACGGGCCGTAGATGGCGTGCAGCCCGTCGTAGAGCCGCTGCAGCCCTTGGCCGCCCACGATGGTCAAGGGCTTTTTGCGGCGGTAGCTGTCCGGATACTTGGTGGCGAAAATCAGGGGCACCAGCTCGGCGCTGTGGTCCGGGTGGAAGTGGCTCAGGAAGATGTAGTCCAGATCGAAGATGGTCACGCCGGCCTTGAGCAGGCGGTGCATGGTTCCGGGCCCGCAGTCGAACAGCAGGCGGCAGCCGCCGGCGCGCACGAGAACGGCGCAGGAACTGCGCTCCAGCGAGGGCACACAGGTGCCGGAGCCCAGGATGGTCGCTGAAATAGGGGATGGCGAAGCCGTCATAGTGTTTTCCATTATGGTTGTCCGGTTCGTGCGGCGCTATTTCTTTTTGACCACCCGGTGCCTGAGCTGGCCACGAATCCACTTGGCCACCTGGCGCATGTCCTGGGTGTCAATGTCCTGGGCTTTGAGCGCCGACAGGGGGATTTCCGCACGGGCCATGCTCTTGTGCCCCCCGGCCGAGCCGATGTGTCCGAAGCTCTGGCTGGCCACCTTGCCGGCGTTCTTGCCGATGCCGTCGTTGCGGAAGATGATAATCAGCCGGCGGTCGTAAAGGCCCGAGACGATGCTCCACTTGACCGAGTTGACGCGCATGAAAAAGTCGGCCACCAGCACGCAGACGTCCGGCGAGGGTACGGGCCCAAGGTGCACCAGCATACGCCCCTTGTAGAGCCGGCGGTTTTCCAGGGCGATGCGGAAATAGCGCAGGAAGTCGGCCCGCAGTTCGCTCTGGTTGATCTTGTTGGCCAGGTACATGTTGGCGTGCCGGAACAGAAACTGGAAGGCCTGGATGTCCTCCAGCAGCGCCTGGCGCTTGAAGTTGTCGGTGTCCGTCTGGATGGCGTGAAACAGGCCCGTGGCCAGCTTGACCGAAGGCTTGATCTTGGCCGCCCGCAGGTACTGGGTCAGGATCGTAGCCGTGGCGCCGTACTGCGGGCGGATGTCCCGGAAAGGCGCCTCAATGCCAGAGTCCGGGTGGTGGTCGATGATGACGCAGTAATCGTAGGGGGCAAACAGCGGGTTGTGGTCCGGCTGGGAGTCTACGATCACGAAACGGGTGAAGTGCTCCGTCTCCACGTCGGCCAGGTGCTGCAGGTCGACCTTCAGCAGGCTGATCATGGCCAGGTTGTCGGGCCGCTTGACGACGTTGATGCTGGCGATGCTCACGGCGGCCACCTTGCGCCACAGCAGGCGCTTTACGGCCATGGCGCTGGCGATGGCATCCGGATCGGCATTGATCAGGATAAGGACGTTGTCGTTGCCGCTGAACTGTTCGTAAAAGCGCTCCAAGCGCCCACTGGAAATTCGTCTCATGAAACACCCTGCTGCCTTGCGTTTACCCGAGTTTTTACGCTGATCATGACCAGATTACAATATCTTTTTGCGCCCTCGGCCCGGTGCGAGATTGACACGCCCGAGCCGGGTTGTGTAGGTTGGTCTGCGGCGATTGCCGCCGCAAGATCATCGGCCTTTACACACCCATCAGGAGGAACCCGCCATGGCAGCCAAACGCTTTGTCGACCTGAGCATCAGCATCGAACCGGACCTTCCCAGCGACCCGCCCATGATGATCCCCAAGATCGACTACGTGGACCACGAGATGGGCGCCGAGCAGATGAAGGAATTCTACCCGGGGGTCAAAAAAGAGCAGCTCCCCGGCGGCCTGGGCTGGGCCGTGGAGTTCGTGCACCTTACCACCCACTCCGGCACCCACCTGGACGCGCCCTACCATTACCACCCCACCATGGACAGGGGGCAGCCGGCGTTGACCATCGACGAAATTCCCCTGCCGTGGTGCTTCAGTGACGGGGTGGTGCTGGATTTCCGGCACAAGGCCGACGGTGAGCGTATCACTGCCGACGATCTGCGCGGGGAGCTGGACCGCATCGGCTACGAGATCAAGCCGCTGGACATCGTGTTGATCCAGACCGGCGCCGATAAGGCCTGGGGCACCGAACAGTACCTGGTCAAGGGCGCCGGCATGGACCGCGAAAGCACGCTTTTCCTGACCGAAAAGGGCGTCAAGGTGGTGGGCATCGACGCCTGGAGCTGGGACCGTCCCCTGCCTTTCCAGGCCAAAGAGTTCCAGCAGAACGGAGACCCCAAGGTGATCTGGGAGGCCCACTTTGCCGGTATCGAAATCGGTTACTGTCACATGGAAAAATTGGCCAACCTGGACGCCATCGGAAAGCCTTTCGGCTTCACGGTCTGCTGTTTCCCGGTCAAGATCAAGGGCGCCAGCGCCGGCTGGACCCGGCCCGTGGCCATCGTGGACGAATCATAAGCCGGCGCGAATCCGACCGCGCCGTACCGCCGCCGGCGTCAGGCGGTTCCCGTGCCCATGCAGGCGGCACTTTACACCATTGCACAACGAGAGGAGGAAGACAGTGATTTTCAAAAGAGCAATGCTGGCAGTTGTAACGGCGGCCCTGATCTGGGGCGCACCCCTAGGATCGGCGAGTGCCAAGACTTACAAGATCACGGTGGTCGCAGGCCACCCGCCGATCTTTTTGTGGGTGACCCTCTGCCGGGACTTCTTCATTCCCGAGGTCAACAAACGCCTGGAGGCGGCCGGCGGCAAGGACAAGATCGTCTGGAATCAGGCCTACGGGGGCACGGTGGCCAAAATCGGCGGGGTCCTGGAGGCCATCGAGGACGGCATTGCCGACATGGGCTTCGTGGGCACGATCTTCGAAGCCTCCAAGATGCCGCTGCACAATGTAACCTACATGACGCCTTTCGGCACCGACGACATTTTCCAGGTGGTGGACATCATCGGTGAGCTGCAGGCCAAGATTCCGGCCATGGCCAAAGAGTGGACGCGCCACAACCAGGTCTATCTGGGCGGGGCGGCGCTGGACACCTACGGCCTCCTGACCGACTTTCCCGTCAAGACCGTCGATGACGTCAAGGGGCACAAGATCGCTGCGCCCGGGCCGTCGGCCAACTGGCTCAAGGGCACCGGCGGGGTTCCGGTGGCCTCCAACCTGAACGAATATTACAACGGCATCAAGACCGGCGTTTTCGAGGGCACGCTGACGTTCATGACGGCGGCGGCGGCCATCAAGGTTTACGAGGTGGCGCCTTACATCTGCATGGCCAATTTCGGTTCCCAATTCGCCGGCGGCCTGAGCATCAACAAGGACGTCTTTGATGCCTTTCCGCCCGGGATCCAGAAGATTTTTCTGGAGGTCGGCCGGCAGTACACCAAGAAGCTCGCCGAAGCCCAGGCTGCCCGCGCCGCCAAGGCCATGCAGACCATGCAGCAGCACGGCGCCAAGGTGGTTACCCTGTCCCAGGCCGAGCGCAAGCGCTGGGCCGACAAGCTGCCCAACGTGCCCATGCAGTGGGCTGCGGCCATGGAGAAAAAGGGCCTTCCCGGAAAGGCCGTGCTCAAGGGCTACCTGGACGGGCTGCGCAAGCGCGGCGTCCAGCTGGCCCGGGACTGGGACCGCTAGCGCGTGAAGTCCGCTGCGAACAAGACCGTTTCCGGCGGGATCGGCCGCAAGAGGCGCTTTTCCTTTGGCGCCCTCACGTCGGTCATGAACAGCATCGGCACGGCTTGGGTGTTCGTGCTGCTGGTGATCATCAACCTGGACATCGGCGGACGCGCCCTGTTCAATCACCCGCTGCGCGGCGTGCCCGAGATCGTGGCCCTGTCCATCGTGGCCTGCGTTTTTCTGCAGATCGCCCACACCATCCGTGTGGGGCGCCTGACGCGTTCGGACATCGTGCTCGACTGGCTGCGGCGCCGCCACCCCGGTGTGGGGCACTTCCTGGAGGGGGTCTACTGCCTGGTGGGCGCCGGGCTGATGGTCATTTTGTTTAAAAGCAGCCTGCCCATGTTCACCAAGGCCTGGCGCATTGGTGAATACGTGGGGGCCGAGGGGGATTTCATGGCGCCGGTGTGGCCGGTGCGGCTGATCATCCTGGTCGGCTGCGCTGCCGCCGCCGTTCAGTTTGCCCTGATGGCTGCGGACAGCTTCCGGCAAATGGCCGCAACCCGTGCCGCCGCCGAAAACGATGGAGGCCGGCCATGACGGACATCCAGATCGGGCTGCTGTCTATTTTCGGTATTTTGTTCCTGATCTACGCCGGCATGCACGTTTCCGTGGCCCTGATGCTGCTGTCGCTGGTGGGCACCTGGCTCATCCGGGGCAATTGGACCGTGGCCACCAAGCTGCTGGCGCTGGCGGCCTCGGACAGTATCTCGGGATACATCTTCGGGGTGGTGCCCCTGTTCGTGCTCATGGGATTGCTGATATCGGTGTCGGGCATCGGCAAGGACACCTTCGACGTGGCCAATCGCCTGTTCCGGGGGATACGCGGCGGCCTGGGGATTTCCACCGTGGCCGCCAACGCGATTTTTGCCGCCGTGACCGGCATCTCCATCGCCTCGGCGGCCGTGTTCACCAAGGTGGCCGTGCCCGAGATGATCCGGCTGGGCCATCGGCCGCGCTTCGCCGTGGGGGTAGTGACGGGGTCGTCGGTGCTGGGCATGCTGATTCCGCCCAGCCTGCTGCTGATCCTCTTCGGCGTGCTCACCGAAACCTCCATCGGCGACCTGTTCAAGGCCGGCATCCTGCCGGGCATCCTGCTGTCGGTGGCGTACTGCGCCCTGATCCTGGTGATGGCCTGGCGTTTTCCCGACTACGTGGGGCGCATCGACACCCGCGGCGCAGAGGCCGTGGCGCAGATGACCGTGGCCCAGGCCCTGTGGAAACTGACACCCGTCGCGTTGCTGGTGGCCCTGGTGCTGGGCGGCATTTACGCCGGCTGGTTCACGCCCACCGAGTCGGGGGCCGTGGGCGCGCTGGGGGCCCTGCTGCTGGCCCTGGGAAAGCGGCAGCTCAGCCGCGCCAGGCTGTGGCAGGTGCTCACCGAAACCGGCCACGTGACGGTGGCCATCCTCTTTCTGCTGATTGCCGCCAATATTTACGGGCGCATGCTGGCGCTTTCGGGCATCACCGGCTTCATCGCCTCCTGGATCACTGCGTCCGGCATGGGGCTGTACGCCATCCTGGCCATCTACCTGGTGATCGTGCTGCTCATGGGCACCATCCTGGATTCGACCTCCATCATGATGATAACGGTGCCCCTGATATACCCCATCATGCACGACCTGGGCGTGAATTTCGTCTGGTTCGGCCTGGTGACGGTCATCGCCATCGAGGTGGGCCTGATCACACCGCCCCTGGGCATCGCCGCCTATGTGGTCAAATCCACCCTGGACGACCAGAGCATCACCCTCAACGACGTTTTCGCCGGGGCCTTTCCCTACGTGCTGATCATGATCGCGGTGCTGGTGCTGGTGGTCGTCTTTCCCGGCATCAGCCTGGTGCTGGTGCGGTAAGCATCCGACCGCCAACCGGTGCGCATCCAGATAACGTACAATCTTGAAACACGCAGAGGAGCAGAGATGAAAGACAAGATTATTGTTACGGCGGCGCTCACCGGCGCCATTCATACCCCCACCATGTCTCCCCACCTGCCCATCACCCCGCAGGAGATCGTCGACGAGGCCCAGCGCGCTTTCGACGCCGGCGCTGCGGTGGTGCACGTGCACGCCCGCGACCCCGAGACCGGCATGCCTTCGGCCGACAGCAAGCTGTTCGGCGAGATCCTGTCGGGCATCAAGGAGCGCTGCAACGTGGTCATCTGCACCACCACCGGCGGCGGCTTCGGCATGACCGTGGAGCAGCGCGTGGCGGTGGTTAAAACATACAGCCCCGAACTGGCATCGCTTAACGCCGGCTCCCTGAACTTCGCGCTCTTTCCGGTGCTCGAGAAAATAAAGGAATTCAAGTTCGACTGGGAACCGCAGTACCTGCAGATGAGCGAGGATTTCATCTTTCCCAATACGTTCAAAACCCTGCGCGAGTTCAGTGAATTTTTCCGTCAGGAGGGTACCCGCCCGGAATTCGAGATTTACGACGCCGGTATGCTCAGCAACCTGGCATACCTGATCGAGCGCGGCCACGTGCAGCCGCCCGTCTACCTGCAGTTCGTGCTGGGCATCCTGGGCGGCATGCAGGCCACGGTCAACAACCTGGTGTTTCTGTACAACTCCGCCCGCGAGCTGCTGGGGGACGACTTCGTGTGGTCGGTGTGCGCCGCCGGCCGCCACCAGTTCCGCATGTGCAACCTGGCGCTGCTGATGGGCGGCAACGCGCGCGTGGGCCTGGAGGACAACCTCTACCTGGAAAAGGGCACCATGGCCAAGAGCAGCGGTGAGCAGGTGGAAAAGATTGTGCGTATCGCCCGCGAGCACGGACTGGAGCCCGCCACCCCGGAGGAGGCCCGGGGGATCCTGGAGTTAAAGGGCATCGACAAGGTGGGTTTCTGATCCTCGCCCATTCACGCGACGATATTCCCGGGCGCCGCTGCGGCGCCCGGTTTTCCTGGGGCGGCCCGTGGCGGGTTCGAATTTCGATCATGGCCCGTGGGGCCGTTCCCTCAGGGTCAGCTTCCAGCGGAATTCGGTAATAACCCGACCGGCGTTCTCTCCGGAGTCGTCATGGGTATCCCCACGCCGGTGTTGGGTTGGGTGGGGACGGACGTTGCGGCCCTGCGCGGCGTAGTTCATACCCACTCCGGGGCAAGTGGCGCCGGGCCGACCTGTCGCGCGTTTCAACATCCGAAGTATGTGAATTCCGGTTGAGCTGTTTTTTGTCTCCGCGCGATGCGAATGCGTTGTCAGTTCCCTTCGGTCTCGCCTCGAAGATGAATCTGCCATTTCAGTTCATACCGTGTCTGGCGGTGCCCGTTCGGTATATCCGTCTGCTCGCTCTTGCTGCCGCCACCCCGGAGGTATTTCTTGCCGTCCCCTCCTTGAACCTTGAGATCGGGACTGACCACTTTTTTCACCATTGCTGATGCGAGTTTTTCCATATCGTGTCGTTTTTCAAACGCTTCCACGAATTTCCCCATCTCCTTGTAACTCATCCCCTGTACCTTCCCGGCAAGCGACTGCATTTCTTTGGCAATCTGCTTTATCTCACGCAGCTCGGGTTTTGCCGTGACAGCCACTTCTTCCGATGTCGGAACATTCTGCGGGCCAAGGGGAAACTGCACCTCAGAAATGTTGAAGATTCGGGTCTCCTGACTGTCGTTGCCACATCCGGTGATCCGGACTTCCTTTTTTTCTCTTCCCTTAAAACGTATTGCCAGGACAGGAAGGGTGACCCATTGCGCATGACCTGTATTCAGGTCATAAGTGATGGCCAGGGAGTGGTCATACTCCAGTTTCGGGGTAACAGGTGGCAGGCTCTGGGTATGGATCCGGTGATCCGTGCCACAGTGATCTTCCGCAGAATACGAGTAATCGGTGGAGGAGGCATGGCTGCTCTGGGTAAATGACTTGATGCTGGCATGCCTGACGGAATAGATTTCAGTCTTGGAGTTGGTTACCTGTTCAATACTGGCATCCTCGAGTTCGAGATCGAGCTGAACCGTGGCTTCGATTCTCGATGTTTCCTCGCTTTGGTTGCGATCAATATTCCCGTTTGGCCAATGGTATTCCCGACTGGTTGCCGATGTTTCACTGAGCGTTGCGGTCACGGTGGCCGAACCGCTCTTTTCCGTGCATCCATAGGCGTCCACCTCCATAACAAGCTCCGGCTCAAAGACAAAACGGCGGTGCTTGTTCGCTATCACCAGGGCAATGGAGGCAAAAGACTCACCGTCACGATTGATGCAGAACTCCTTTTCCTCCGCACCGGTCCAGTCCTCGTACCGGTCATCTATTTCCGGGTTGATCAATGCCTGAACAGTGAGATCCTTATTTTTCGCCAACTGCTTGAGATTGAAGCGGACAAGGGGCGTTTTGCCGGCTTCCAGCAGGTTATAGACCTCTACATACACCGTGCCAAGGTTCGGCAAAGTAATGGTCTCATGCCTGCCCTCGTCAAGCAGTTTTTTATCGGTTGAATCGAGATCAATCTCCTTGACATCATGGTATTCAAAAAGACGCAGTGGTCCGTTGGCATCCTTGTACTTTCCTTCGTATGCGCCGTAATCCATATTAAAGAGGGCGAATTCCTTGAACGCGTCATCAAAGTCCAGCACGGCATCTATGGCATCCAGGCTGTTTTTGTCCACGCACTGTTTCCAGATATCGGCAATAATCTGTTTGCCGTGTTGCTGACTGAGGTAATAGGGAAAAAGATAGATGCCATACTCGTGCAGGCTTTCGTTTTCCGTAATCGGCTCCATTCGAAACTTCGGCCTGAGAAAAACTTCATCCAGGTAATCCCACTCTCCGTTCCAGTCCTTCACGATGAGGTCTTCTGACCATACGGCCGTTCCTTCCATCCACCAGAGATCCTCAAAGACATCGAAACTGTACTGGAAGGCATGAAACATTTCGTGGGCCAGGGTGGCTGTCAGATCATCGCCGAACAGGTTCCGGTCGATGAAGATATAGGCCGGGCGCTGAAGCCCACTTCCGGTAGCAATACAGACCCCACTGATGTCCTTGCCGACCTGTCCGGTGGGAAGCATATAGATGTCGAGACGACTATCCCCGCCATTGGGATGATCGCTACTGTCATCAAGGGGTACCCGGCCGAGCAGCTTTTTGAAGGTGTTGTAAATATCCCTGCCGTCGATTTTCTCCTTGGCACGTATAGCATCCGCTTTTCTGTGTTTCGGTGCCCAGACTCGGACAGGTGCACTGCTGCAGTCGGTGTGAAAGAGAAGGATGGGACGATCAGTCCTTCTGGCCGCAAATGCCTGGCGGGGACCGAGTTGCAGGATGCCGCGGCTCTGGACGGCACCAGCAAACTGCCTGAAGAAAAAACTCTCCGGGTCTTCCGGACGTTTGATGTAGCGGTCCAGTTGCCTCACCACGACCGAATCGAGTCCCGACCTTACCTGTATGTACCTTCGCACGATCTCGTCACCATCCGGCAGCGGCGTGGGACTGCGGAATCGCTCGGGCAGTTTATCCGGTTCAAAAAGGCGCTGAAAACGAAGGATCCAGGCTGTGTTTTTATCTATGCTTCCCCTTTGTTGCGCGTCATCTATGAGTGCGAGGCTGGAGGGACCAAAGGTCGTAAACCGTATCTGTTTCTTATTTCCTGCAGGATGCAGGGTCAGGGAAAGGGTGTACTGCCGACCGGGAGTAAAGGGACGGGTATGCTCAAGCATCACCTGCCGGCCCTGCTTCTGCCAGTGGCGGTTCAACCGACCGCAGTCCGGAACAAGTGAGACGGTCAGCTGTTTTGGCCGGAGCGGAGCACTAAACATCACATAGAGAGGGTGGTCCAATTGCCGCAGCGTGCCGTTATCTTTGGGATAGGTGGAGACCACCGAAACCGTGGGAGCACGTGCCGTTGCTGCTTTGATTTTAGATGGAGCCGCTTCCTCCTCCCGGCTGCAGCCGGCACAGAGAAAAAGAACAAATAACCCGATTACAGCAAACCGGCGTGCCGCCCAATCCTTTGGCATCTCCCCTCCCCCTATGTAGCAGGTTCTCGATAGGATTATGGGCCATGTAAAATCGTGGTCATGGTGGCGGCGTCGATGTTGCCGCCGCTGATGATGACGCCGACGCGGCCGGCCGGGGTCACGGTCCGGCTGGTAAGGGCGGCCAGGCCCAGGGCGCCCGAGGGCTCCACCACCAGCTTCATGCGGTAAAAGAAAAAGCGCACGGCCTCCATGATGGCCTCTTCGGTGACGGTGCGCATGTCGTCGACGTATTGGCGAATCAGGCCGAAGGGGATCTTTCCCAGCGACGGGGTGCGAGTGCCGTCGGCGATGGTGGGCGGGTTCTTGACGGTGTGAATACGGCCGGTTCTGAAAGAGCGCACGCCGTCGTCGGCCAGCTCGGGTTCGATGCCGATCACGCGGCAGTTCGGCGACAGGGCCTTGGCCGCGACGGCCGAACCGCTCAGAAGCCCGCCGCCGCCGCAGGGCACCAGCAGTATGTCCAGTTCACCGGCCTGCTCGAACAGTTCCAGGGCGGCGGTTCCCTGGCCGGCGATGACCTCCTGGTGGTCGAAGGGCGGGATCATGGTGTAGCCGTGTTCGGCCTGCAGGGCCTCGGCGATCTGCTGCCGGTCGGCTTGCCGCGGGTCGTATTCCACGATTTCAGCGCCGTAGCCGCGGGTGGCCGCGCGCTTGGTGGCCGGGGCATCATCGGGCATCACGATGGTGGTCTTGATCCCCAGCAGGCGGCCCACCAGTGCCACGGCCTGGGCGTGGTTGCCCGAGGAGTAGGTGATCACGCCCCGGGCACGCTGCCGGTCCGACAGCTGGGAGATGCTGTTGAAAGCCCCGCGGAACTTGAAGGCGCCCACGCGCTGGAGGTTTTCGCACTTGAAAAAGACCCTTGCGCCGCACATGCGGTCGGCGGTGCACGAAGTCATCACAGGGGTCACGTGGGCGTGGGCCTTGATGCGCCCGGCGGCGGCCTGCACTTTTTCGAAGAAGTCACTCGCCATAGATCCTCCCCAGCAGCCAGGCCATGTTCCCGCCCAGCACCTTCATGATGCGCAGGCCCTCCTCGTCTCCGGCGGCCGCGCCCTTTTCGCGTCCGAAGCCCATATTCCGGTAGCAGGACCCGGGTACGATCATCTGTTCGATGGTGAAGAAGTGGTTGATGGCATCGAAGGTGTGCACCGCACCGGCGCGGCGTTGATCAAGGTTGTCGAAACACTTGTAGCAGGCGATGCACCCGTGAATCTTCCAGCCATCCAGCTGGACCTTTTCGGTTTCGATACCGGCTGCGGCAATCTCGGCCAGGATGTGATCGATGAGCAGCGAGGTGTTGCCGTTCTTGCGGGGGCTCCCGTTGAAAGCCACGACTGTCATGGTTGGAGGTTCCTTCCGGTGCTGCCGCGCGTATAGGAGTTGTTGGCGTGTAGAAGAAGGGCCATGCGGAAAAGGCTTCTGAAACCGGAAAACCGTTCCCGCCCTGCCAGAGAATCTACCCGAACTCGATGCGAACTTCAAGCGGCGCCGTAAAAAGCGGGCGGAGAGTCTCTCAAAGACGGCGGCTGCACCTGCGGGCGGTTTGCCGCCCGTGTTGTTCAGATGTGTTCTTTTGAGAAAAAACAGACAGTAAATGAACGCAATTCAATGCCGGGCTTCCTCCTGCCGTACATCCATGATTCCTAAACTATAGTTGGTTCGACTTGTTGTAAGGGGCGTCGCGAGGTGGCCCTTGCGCCGGTTCCGGGCGGGAAGGCGGCGTGTTCGTTTTAAATGGTAAAAATAACACTTGACAACATTTTCTAACACCCACTAAGGTGGTTCAGCAATTTTTCAGGGGAGAGCACGGCTTTGAACCAAAAGGCGCCACTTTTTCCGGCCGAGCGCCGGAAGCGCATCCTGGATATTCTGCGTGAGGAGTACACCGTACGCGGGTCCCACCTTAGCGAGATGCTCAATGTCTCCGAGATGACCATCCGCCGCGATCTGGACGCTCTGGAGAAAGAGGGCCTGGTGGAACGCACTCATGGCGGAGCCGTTTTTCGTCAGGAGCGGGTCATCGGCAAGTTCCGGTACCAGAGCAGCGTCAAGGAAAATCCCCATGAGAAGGAAATCGTCGCCCGTCGGGCGGCCGAGATGATCGAACCCCACGAGACCGTCTTCATCGGTGAGGGCACCACCGCCGCCCAGGTGGTGCGTTTCGCCCCCCGTGATATGCCCTTCACCGTCGCCACCAACAACCTCGGCGTGGTCAGCGAAATCCGCAACGGCACCATTGAACTGCTCATGCTGGGCGGCATTTACGACGCCGCCACCCACTCCCTGGCCGGCCCCCTGACCATGGAGATGATTGGCCGCATCAATGCCGCCAAGGTGTTTCTGGGCGCCGACGGCCTGAGCCTGCGGGCCGGCCTGACGACCCCCAACCTGGAGATAGCCGTGCTGGAGCGCCAGATGATCCGCTACACCCACGGCAGGGTCATCGTCATGGTCGACCACACCAAGTTCGGCCTGGTGGCCGAGATGGCCGTGGCGCCCCTGAACCGGGTGGACGTTCTGATTACCAACCGCAAGGTTCCCGAACACTTTAAAAAGGATCTGGC
>Ga0256835_1000955_pt1 | contig 18617 bp, 19 predicted proteins | sample PIR30metaG_FD_185972 | JGI IMG/M metagenome (GOLD analysis project Ga0256835, IMG submission 185972) | Hydrothermal vent microbial communities from East Pacific Rise, Pacific Ocean - PIR-30 | ecosystem: Environmental > Aquatic > Marine > Hydrothermal vents | place: Pacific Ocean: East Pacific...
GCAGCAATCATCACCGCTTTTTTTATCCGGTACTCTTCCGGCACGTTTACATGCCATCCCGATACAAAATTGACAATTTTGGCCAATGTTTTTTTCATAGGTAAATAATTTTATACAAAGAAAAGCATTTTTTTTAGAAAAACTCATCAAAACGCGGATTGACAATCGTGTTGTAAATGGAACCCAAAGAATAATTAAGCCCCACTCCCATATAATAACTATATCCGGATTGCAATTGTTTTTGACGCAACAATATTTCTTCCAAACTCAAATCTCCGGCAGCAATATTTATTTGATCATGGGTTACGGAATAACGTCCGAAAACATTAAAATTCAAACCCTTTAATAAACGGATATCCGCACCCCCGCCAAAACTATATGAATTCAATTTAGGATCATGCAAATAAACCTTATAATCGATTTTAGAATAAACATTTCCCCATTTCAAAACATAAGAATTAGACATTGTCAAATTAAGCCTGCCTAAAAGTTCATTGTTCTTTTTATAAATGGTTTCCTCATAATAATCATTATAAATTCCTCCAATTCTTGCGGAAAAAATCCAATTTCTTTTGGCATTTTCTTTATAAGGATATATATTATATTCTATTCCCATATAAGCTGCATAACTGTTTTCCAAATTGGAATATAAAGAACGGGCATATCCTTCAAAAAAACCATAACTCCAATGTTGGTTAATACTAAAAACCTCTGCACCGTTTAAACCAAAAGATTTTCTTTCTGATGTAATAACCGAATTCATATATTTAAACTCCGATTTGCCATAAGAATAATTTGTTCTAAAATAAAGTTTGTATTTTTCTTTGATTTGTTTCGCACTTACCGAGCCATTTATGTTTTCATTAGTATTATTACTATTTCCGTTAAACCATCCGTTCATTCCTATTCTAAATACCCAATAATTCCATGGATCTTTGACCGGTTTGGTTTTCTTTTGAGAAGTTTTAAATTGTACCGTTAATTGTCCGGCTTTTCCTTTTTTTACCCAAAAAGGAACCAATCCCGCTTTCAAATATTTCAATAATCTTTTCCTGATTTGTTCCGAAGTCATATCGCTATTGGTAGAAAAACTAAATTCTTCATCCATAGTCGAAAACTCATTTTGTCCCATAAAATGGACATGAAAAGTTTCTCCACCGCTGGCATTGGTTTCGGAGGTAATTTGAATTTGCACATCGGCAAAATTGGGATCCCGTACAAAATCCACTCCTTTCAGTTCTTGTTTGATATATGTTTCATAACAATGGGTTTGACAGTCATAAAATATCTTTATATTTTCATCCTGTGTATTTGTCTGGGCTAATAAAGGGAATAAAACAAGATTAAATAATAGAAGAAGGGCAAATTTTTTCATTAAATTACTATTTTACTTCAAAATTATATAAAATAGTAACGGTGAATTTTAATTTATCAAAATTTTAACACACGCCAGGCTAGGACTCGAAATATTCCTCCCGGAAACCGATCAAATACAATTTTTTTTTGGCACGGGTAAAGGCCGTATATAACCAACGCAAATCTTCGATATTTTCGGGATCAAAATGATAAGGTTGCTCCACAAATACATAATCCCACTGCCCTCCTTGTGATTTATGAGCGGTTAAAGCATAGGAAAATTTTACTTGTAAAGCATTAAAATATTTATTTGATTTGATTTTTTTATAGCGGGCCCATTTTGTCGGCAAATGAGCATAATCTTCATGTATTGCCTGATACAATTTGTTTTGCTCCTGATAGGTTAATGAGGGTGATTCAGAATTTAAAGTATCCAACAATAGAACCGTTTCAAAGGGCTTTTGTTGCGGATAATCGAGCATCCTAACCTTTACCTCTGCAAATTTAAAACCGTATATTTCCTTGATTCCGAAAATTTCCAATACCTCAATGATATCTCCGTTGGCTATAAAACCGGCCGGTGCATTTTTTTCCAACCAAAAATAGTTGTTCTTCACCACCATAAGATAATCGCCGGCATCCAACTCGCTTTCTCTCAAAAGGACCTTATTACGAATCTGCTGATTATATAAATTAGCCCGCTTGTTCGATCGCACGATGATAGCCGTTTCGTCAAATCGTTCTCCCGAATAGGCATATTCTATTGCATCTTGGATATCATATCCGTCAATAAGCCGGACAATATCCTTAAATCCGTAAGTATCAAAAAGCAGTTTTTTATCGCTTTTGGAGAAAATCTTTTCACGTATTTTCGTGGCATTAAATAAAATACCAGAATCCAATGTCTGACGCACAATTTCATCCAATTCAAAAGCCTGCACATTACGATGAAAATGGCTTTGCAAGAAATCTTTGTCAAGTGCCGGACTTAAAGCAGTCCCTACCGGCGGCAATTGAGCGGCATCACCCACTAATATTAATTGATTTCCTTTTTCCGAATAAACAAAATCAATCAAATCCGACAAAACCGAAGAGGTATCAAAAATACCGTCACCGGTAGATTCTCCACTAATCATTGAAGCTTCATCGACAATAAATAAAGTGTTCTTTAATTTATTTTTCCGCAAGCTGAATTTGGGTTTTCCAAATTCATCCGTTGAAGGATAATATAAATGTTTATGAATTGTATAGGCAGGAGTTCCCGAATAGGAAGAGATTACTTTTGAGGCACGACCCGTAGGCGCCAATAAGACATAGTTTTTGCGAATTTTTGACAAGTTTTTTACCAAAGTACTGATAACCGTCGTCTTTCCTGTTCCCGCATAACCTTTCATCAAAAAAATATCCTCCGGCTGCTGATAAATGAATCGGCTCAATTTTTCCAATAGTTTCTCTTGCGAACCGGTAAGTTCATAAGGGAAATCCAATTGCAAAGTACGCGTAAATTGTTTTTGATCCATAAATCCGCTTTTCTAAAACCCTACAAATATACTTTTTATATGCTTTGAATAAATGAATATTTTTCTATCAAAAAAAATAAATCTATTTTTGACTATTCAATTCAATAAAATGAAACAATTTTTTCTCATTTTAACTTTCATTCCGCTGATTATTCTATCCGGACAGCAAAACTCAAAGGAAAAAGATAAAGTTTCTTTTGACGAACATTTTTTTGATGCCGTGAATGCACGGATAAAAGGCAATTTTCAATTGTCCAATGAATATTTCTTTACTTGTTCGAATCTCCAACCCGAATCGGATGTCGTATTGTTTAAAATCGCTCAAAATTATTATGATTTAAAAAAATATGATTTGGCCGAAGAATTTATTTTAAAAGCACAAAAAATCAATCCCCGAAACAAATGGTATCAAGTAACTGCCATTCGTATAAAAATCCAAGAAGGCAAAGAGGCAAAAGAAGTAATGAAACAAATAGAAAAATTCAGACCACAAGCCAAAAATAAATACTTGATAGCCTCACTGTATCGCGAATTATTCCGAAGAGATCAAGCAAATAAATCAAAAAAATATACGGAGAAAAAACCGGAGAATAAAAATACAACCGACTTAAAAAATCTATGGAAGGCCGGCAAATACAAAGAGGTCATAAAACAAGGAGAAAAAAGATTGGAAAAACAAGCAGATGACCCCGTAACCTATTTTTATATGGCGAAGGCTTTTTATAGTCTTGACCAACCTCAAAAAGCTTTGGAATACCTGGATTTAGGCATAGATTTTGTAATAGACAACAAAAAGCTTTTAAAAGAGTATTATGAGCTTTATGCACAAATTTATCAAAAGAAAGGAAATCTGAAAAAATACCGCTTTTACAAACTAAAAATCGAGAAAATTTGAAAAAATTTATTTTATATACATTACTGGTTACATTCCTCTTTTCAGGCTGTAAATCACACAAAACGATCCTGGAAAAAAATACCGCTTCTATTTCCAAAAGAAAATTATTAAAAAGAATAGACCGGAGTAAATTTAATGCCCGCACTTTCGAGAGCCGTTTTAATGTAAAATATAGCGATAACAATCAGAATTTCAACGGAAACGGAAAATTGCGCATTCTCAAAGACAGTATCATCTGGGGAAGCATCAATTTTATGGGGATACCGGTTGTCAAATTTTACTTGACACCCTCACAAGTACAGTATTACAATAAAATAGACAAAACTTATTATACCGGAAATTACCGGAAAATCAGAGAATGGCTGGGAACCGATTTGGATTTCGATCATTTACAAAATCTACTTTTAGGGAATATGCTCTATGATCCCTCTTTACTGAAAGATTATGAATTGGAAATTTCTCCCTCCCATTATCAGTTAAAAAACACATCCGATTTATTGTCTCGAATAAAAATTAATCCCGATTATAAAATCACGGAGGAATGGCTCACCCCTTCCGACATACAAAAAATAAAAATTACTTATTCGGATTATAAACGATTGAAAAAAAATCTTTTGCCTCAAAAATTGCATATTCGTTCCTTCGGCCCCGAAAAACAATTACAATTGGACTTAAATTATAAAAACATCAATTTGAATAAAGATTTGCGTTTTCCTTTTTCCATTCCGGATAACTATACAAAAATTAGCTTTTAAGAGAAATCCGACCGACTTTTTTATTATATTTGTTTGAAACTAAAAAAAACTTACAAATATGAAAATCGGTGTCTTAAAGGAAACTGCTCCCAATGAAAAACGAGTAGCGATTACTCCCAAAATTGCCAAAGATTATATCGACAAAGGATATGAAGTATTGGTTGAAAAAAATGCCGGTTTGGCTTCTTCTTTTTCCGACGAGGACTATAAAAAAGCCGGTGCTAAAATAGTAGACAAAGACACGATTTTTAAAGATGCCGATGTGATAGGAAAAATCAATCCCTTAACCGATGAAGAAATAGAAAAATTGAAACCCGGACAAGTGGTAATCTCTATGGTTTATCATCGTTTGCATCCTGAGACCGTTGAAAAAATTGCCCGAAAAGGTGCTACACTCTTTTCCATGGATGCCATTCCCCGTATTTCGAGAGCTCAAAATATGGATGTTTTATCCTCTCAGAGCAATTTGGCCGGCTACAAAGCCGTCATACTCGGCGCCGATGAAATGACGAAGATTTTTCCTTTAATGATGACAGCCGCCGGAACAATTACCCCGGCAAAAGTATTGATATATGGAGTCGGCGTAGCAGGACTGCAAGCCATTGCCACGGCCAAACGTCTTGGAGCACAAGTGGAAGCCACCGATGTACGTCCGGAAACCAAGGAGCAAGCAGAATCCTTGGGCGCAAAATTCATCAGTGTGGAAGATGAAGAATTAGAAAATGTATCTGAAGGAGGTTATGCCAAAGAAGTCTCCAAAGAATTTCTTGAAAAACAAAAACAAGCGGTAAATAAATCTCTCTATGATGCCGATTTGGTTGTAACTACTGCTTTGGTACAAGGTGCTAAAGCACCAGTCTTAATTACAGAAGACCAAATAAAAAATATGAAACGCGGAGCTGTCATTGTGGATATGGCCGTAGAAAAAGGAGGAAATGTAGAACTAAGCGAACCCGATAAAATTGTAGAAAAACACGGAGTAAAAATTATTGGAAAAACCAACCTTCCTTCGACACTTGCTACAAATGCCAGTGAACTGTATGCCAAAAATTTATACAATTTCCTTACTTTTATGTCCGATAAAGACAAATTCCACTTCAACACCGATGAAGAAATTACCAAAGGGACACTTTTGGCTAAAGACGGAGAAATTTTAGTAAAAAATTAAACAGATGAAACTGCAAACAAAAGCTATTCTGGTACAAATCGGCTGGTACATTGTATTTATATGGTTGATGATGTTCATTCTTACCTATTTCATCACCAACCGGGGGCTGTTATATAGTTTTATAGCCGGGTTTGCCGGTGTATTGCTTGCCCCGAAAATAAAAATAGAAAACGGAAAATTAACCACCAAATGGCTATGGAGTAAAAAATGATGAATTTTATAGAAAATATTAAAACTTATATCAATTATATAGCAAGTATTGTAGAACTGATGGGAGTAGTGGTAATTTTTCTGGGAATTGTCTATGCTTTTTATCTGTTTTTCTTTTCAAAGGACTCAAATTATTTGAAAAATTACAGCATTCTACGGCAAAATCTCGGTAAATCCATTCTCTTGGGATTGGAAATTCTCATTGCCGCAGATATTATGTCTACCGTCGTTACGGAACCTACTATAACCTCGGTAACCGTTCTGGGAATGATCGTATTGGTAAGAACCTTTATGAGCCTTTCACTTGAAGTGGAATTAGACGGAAAATTCCCTTGGCAAAAAAATAAATAATTTTTTTAGAAAGTAAATTTCTCCCAAAAACCGGGAAAAGATTTCACCACCACTTGTGGATTCTCTATCTCAAAATGATAGAGATCCTGCAAAATGGCAAAAGCCATAGCCATCCGGTGGTCTTCATAAGTTGCAATACTTATACTCTCGCCGGAAGAGGCTTCAAAAGCTTTCAACTCAAAAGAATGACCGGTAATTTTCACTTCGAATCCCAATTTTTCCAATTCTGTTTTTAGGGCTTCCAGACGGTCGGTTTCTTTGATTTTTAAGGTTTGTAAACCGGTTAATTTGCATTTTATGTTCATTGCGGCACAAGTAACGGCCAGCGTTTGTGCCAAATCGGGGGTGTCAATCAAATCAAAAGATAAATAGGAAGGTTTTACAAAATTTTCAAGAGGTTTTAAATAAATAGAATGATTATCCAGATGAATGGTTTCCACTCCTAATTTTGTAAAATATTCCGCTATTTTTTGATCTCCTTGTATACTATTCTGCTGAAAAGGTCTCAATCTAACAGGGGATTGAGTAACAGCTGTTTTACCATAGAAATAGGAAGCGGAAGACCAGTCTCCTTCCACTACAAAATCGGTTTGTTCGGGGACAATTAGTTTTTTTATGGAAATGTTATTTCCCTCAAAAGAAAATTCCACTCCCAATTGTTTTAATAATTCTAATGTCATATGTATATAAGGACGGGAAACAATTTCTCCCTCCAAAATAAGATTTAAACCCTTAGGCAAAACCGGAGCAATCAATAAAAGAGCAGTAATATATTGACTGCTGACAGAACCTTGTAAACGAACGGTATTTTGCGGTAATTTACTACCCTTAATAAACAAAGGCGGATATCCTTCTTTCTCTAAATAATGAATGTCCGCACCCAAAGATTTCAAGGCGTCCACTAGAATTTTAATTGGGCGATTGCGCATCCGCTCAGAACCGTCCAGCACAAATTCTTTTCCTTCAATACTTGCCAATAAAGCCGTTAAAAATCGCATAGCCGTTCCTGCATGCCCGATATTGATGTGAACCGGGCTCTCCTTCTCCTGCCTGATTTGTTTCAAGGCATGCTGCAAAACCTTCGTATCCTTGGCGGTAGAAAGATTTGAAAGTTTAATAGCCGGAAAAAGATATTGGAGAATTAATAACCGGTTGGAAATACTTTTTGAAGCGGGAATGCGAATCTCTTTCATAGAAACGAGTAAATTTATATTTACAAAGATGTAAAATATATTTTATCTTTGTTTTATGAAATATAAAAAATATTTTTTACTCTTATTTCTCGCGTTCTTTTTTCTATGGACTTCCTGTGAGAAAGATGATGTGTGTCTGGGAGCCACCACTCCCAAAATGGTGATACGATTTTATGATTATTCTCAAGCGGATATCATTAAACCTACAACAGAATTAACAGTTGTAGCTTTGCCGTCCAAAGATACCCTATATAAAGAAACAGCCACAGATAGTATTGCTATTCCCTTGGACCCGAATCAGAATTTTACGGAATATATTTTTATTGAAAACAATAACCCCGATACATTAAAAATTACCTACGATCTCAGTCCGTATTTTGTTTCAAAAGCTTGCGGATATATTATGTTTTTCGATCAAGTATCGGTTGAAGTAAACCAGGATAACGATTTATGGATCAAGCAAATAGAGCTAATAGAAAATCAAATTCATATTGACACCTCTGCCCATGTTAAAATATATCATTAATCTTTATATCCTTTTGAGTGTCAGTTTGCTTTTTTCTCAAGAAGCCAAGAAAGACAGTATTAGGGTTACTCAAAACAAAAAGACTTTTATAGAGAATTTAAATAAATTCAACCTCAGAATCGGGTTTGATATTGGAAATTATATTTATGGAAGTACTGAAGATCTCAAACGTATAAACTTCTATACAGATACAAATCTTTTTAAAGATTATTTTATAAGTGTGCACTTCGGGAATGAGGAATATTTATTTGACAACCAATTAATCAATATGAGCACCTCGGGAAATTATTGGATGTTTGGTGTGGATTATAATTTATATGATAATTGGCCCGGGATGGATAATCAAATCATGTTAGGGCTTCATTACGGTCATGCTTCCTTTACCAATCATTTGACGAGTTATATCATCAATAATTTAGATCAAACTTTTCCTTCCCAAGAAGTAATTATTAATAAAGATTTTGACAATCTTTCGGCTTATTGGCTCGAAATTCAATCCATTTTACAAGTGGAAGTTCTAAAAAACATATATTTGGGTTATAATATTTCATTGAAATATCTTTTATCGGAAAAAAGATATGACGAATTTGAATTGACCTATATTCCCGGCTTCCGCAAAGTAAATTCCACCAGTCGATATGGCTTTGGTATGCAATATTTCATCAGTTACCGGTTTAAATAAAAAAAGCGTCCAAATAGACGCTTTTTGATTAATCGCAAAAAAATTCTTATTTAAAAATTTCTCTTCCGGCAAAATGAAAATTGGCCTCGATAATGGCATTTTCATCGCTATCCGAACCGTGAATGGCATTTTCACCGATAGATTTGGCATAAAGATTACGGATAGTCCCGGGAGCTGCCTCTGCGGGATTGGTAGATCCGATGAATGAACGGAAATCTTCCACTGCATTTTCTTTTTCCAATACAGCAGCCACAATCGGTCCGCGTGTCATAAATTCAACCAACTCACCAAAGAAAGGGCGATCTTTATGAATGGAATAAAACTCCTCTGCATCTCTTTTGGAAAGCTGCGTCATTTTCATCGCGATGATTTTAAAACCCGCTTGATTGATTTTATCTAAAATAGCACCGATATGGCCGTTTTCTACGGCATCGGGTTTGATCATTGTAAAAGTAATGTTACCTGACATATTGTTTATATATTTTTGTTGCTGCAAATATAAAAAAATAGTTTGGATTTATTGTCCCGACTTCGTTTAGATAAACTGTGAATCGCATCTAAATATAAATTATTTCTTTTTTAAAAGGATGATATTTTCCACATGATGCGTATGAGGGAACATATCTACGGGCTGCATTTTTTCAATGAAATATTGCTCTTTCATCAGCCCGAGATCTCTTGCCTGTGTAGCCGAATTACAACTCACATATATAATTCTTTCCGGAGCAAGATGTAATAAATTCTCCACTACTTTTTGATGCATTCCATCACGGGGAGGGTCAGTAATCACCACATCGGCTTTGCCATATTTCTCAATAAAATCAGGTGTAAAAACCTCTTTCATATCGCCTACCACAAATTCTACATTGTCAATTTTGTTTAATTCCGCATTTTTCTTGGCGTCGTCTATCGCTTGCGGAACGGATTCCACTCCGATTACTTTTTTGGCATCCTTGGCAATAAATTGAGCAATGCTTCCCGTACCGGTATATAAATCATACACGGTTTCACCGGGCTTTATGGCAGCAAATTCCTTTACTTTTTTATAAAGCCTGTATGCTTGCTTCGAATTGGTTTGAAAAAAGGATTTGGCAGAAATACGAAAGGTCAAATCATCCCATTTTTCTTGGATATAGTCTCTTCCATGATACAAAATCACTTCTTGATCATAAAAAGAATCATTGTCTTTGGAATTAATAATATATTGTAAAGAAGTGATTTGAGGAAATTCGTTTTTAAGAAAATGCATGATTTTCTCTATATTCTCTTCTTCATTTTTAAAAAATTGAAGAACTGCCATCCATTCTCCGATTGAAGTATTACGGATCATTAAAGTACGCAAAAGTCCTTTTTTTTCTCTTGGATCAAAAAAGGAAATATTATTTTTCAAGGCAAATTCCCTCACGGCATTCCGGATTTGATTGGAAGGTTCCTCCTGTAAATGACATTCATCGATATCCAGGACTTTGTCCCACATTCCCGCTATATGAAATCCTAAGCCTTCGCGTCTTTCCACCGGTTTACCGGATTGAATTTCCTCCGGAGTCAACCATTTCTTGGCAGAAAAAGAAAATTCCATTTTGTTGCGGTAGTTATATATTTCGGGAGAAGCCATTATAGGTTCTATTTTTTCAGGCAATTCTACTTTTCCCAATCGTAACAGATTGTTTTCTACTTCTTTTTGCTTGAAACGGATTTGGTCTTCATATTTAATATGTTGCAGTTTGCATCCTCCGCAAATTCCGAAATATGCACAGGCAGGTTCCGTACGCAAGTCCGAATAACGGTGTATTTTCACCGCTTTTCCTTCATAATACGCTTTCCTTTTTTTTGTGGTTTGGATATCTGCTATATCTCCGGGAGCTAAGAACGGAGCGAAAATCACTTTTCCGTCCGATGCTTTTCCCACGGCTTTTCCTTTGGCTCCGAGATCAATAATTTCAATATTGGTAAATAAAGGTTTTTTTCTTCTACTCATAATGCCTGCAAAGATAAGTTTTTTAAAAAAAAGAAACACAAGCAAACCTATAAGCCGGATTCTGTCGAGTCTTGTCATTTATCTGGGCTTACCGTTACCGGCAAGCTCTAGCTGCCTACCCTCCCGCATCGGCCGAGCAAGCCTCAAACGCGGGTTTACATGGCATTGCACCGCATAGAGTTTAGCCTTTTCACTACAGCCGAACTGTACCTGGTTTCTGTGCCACTAGTCCTTCCGTCATAAGACGGAGACGGATGTTATCCGCTATGCTGCTCTGTGGTGTCCGGACTTTCCTCACTTGATAAAATCAAGCGCGACAAGACGGTTTGCTTGTGTTTCAAAATGCAAAGATAGGTGAATTCAGCCCCGTTGTCAAGATTTCTTTTGTTTAAGAATCTCTGCTAATAACTTCTTGGCTCTGAGTAATTTGATTTTGACATTATTGAGAGGCTCTCCGATTTTCTCCGCAATTTCTTTGTAACTCAAATCATTAAAATAACGCAATTCAATTACTTCTCTGTAATGAGGTTTTAACTGATTAATGGCTTTTTTTAATTCTATCAAATTTTGTTCCAAAATCATCTTATCATCTGCGGTGAGCTCCTGGTCGGGTAATTGTAAAACTTCTTTGTTTTCTTTTAAGGAAACAAAGCGGTGTTTTTTTTTGCGTTGATAATCGATATATACCTGCTTGGACATCATCAAAAGCCAATTTTTAAAATCATATTCCGGATTGTATTTTTCCAAATTGTCAAAAGCTTTGGCGAAGGTCTGAATCGTGATATCCTCGGCATCGTTTTGATTATTAATGCGCGATTTTTGAAAACGGTAAATATCTTTCCAATATTTATCCAATAAGTATTTATAAGCGGATTGCTTGCCGGAAATGGCTTCCTTTATTTTTTTATTTAATGTCTCCAAGTCTTTGGTTTTCGGATTAAATTGAGGATAAAGATATAAAATTGTATTAAAATCAAGCTGATTTCATATAATGGGAAAGCCTTGATTATATCCTTTTCATCTAGTTTTTGCGCAATTTTATATTGAATCAAAAAAGCAAAAATCAATCGAAAAAGAAACAGCGTCAAAACAATCTTCCATTGATACCCTTTTATAAGCAAAAAGAATGCCGTAAAGTAAAATAATACAGTTGAAAGATAGTAGAGTGCCAATAGTATTTTATGTTTCAATCGATAATGAGAAGCCGTGGTGATATGGCGTCTTTTTTGGTGAATCCAGTCTTTCCAAGTTTGTTTGGGAACGGAGATTGTAGCACTCCCTTTTTCAAGAACAACGGCAGTATTTTCTTTTGTTGCCGCTTTGTTTACAAACAAGTCATCATCACCCGAGAGCAAATGCATATGATCATAAAAACCATTGTTATCAAAAAACAGTTCCTTTGTATAACCAAGATTCCTCCCTACTCCCATATAGGGCATTCCTGCCAAGGCATATGAAAAATATTGCATGGCCGTTTGCAAAGTCTCAAAACGAATCAGTTTATTGAGAAATCCCTTTTGTTTTTCATATTTTCCATAGCCCAAGACCAATTGTTTTTTGTCTGTAAAATTTCCGGACATTTTTTCAATCCATTGTGGTGATTCCGGACGGCAATCGGCATCGGTAAAAAGCAAATGATTGTATTTTGCCGCTTTGATTCCAAGAGTTAAGGCATATTTTTTATTTCCGATAAAACGCGGATTATCGGAAAATTCCACTCCTACCACTCTGGTTTTTAAGGGGTATTTCTCTTGAAAATCGGCCATTATTTCCCGGGTATTATCCACAGACCGGTCATCGATCAATACCATTTCAAAATCCGGGTAATTTTGTTTATAAAAAAGAGAGAGATTTTTTTTAAGATTTTCCGCTTCGTTTTTCGCTGAAATTAAAACAGAAACAGGTGGATATTGCTTTGTTTTTTTTTGATATTTATAAAAAGCTAACCTAGTGAAAAAGAATAGGTAATAAAAAAATTGAATCAATACCGAAAATAGAAAAAGATAAAAAACAGCCTGCATTTATTTTCCCGAATTGAGTTGCTCTATAAATTTTGTTAAGTCACCTTTTTTCTTTTCTTCCGCGATTTTGCGATGCAATTCATGATCACAGTTCCCTTCGTATTCTTCACGAGTTCTACCGCAAAATGAGCAAGGTTTATTATCTGGATTGGTCTCGGGGTTCAAACTGGCACAAGTTCCCTCAATTTTTCCGTCCTTTTTAATAATAATTTTGATGGCAATACCCATTACTCCCAGTGATAATAAAAGCAAAGTAAGAAAAACCAATTTCAACATAAGAATCTTTTTTGGAAATACAAATGTACACTTATTTAAGCAATTTTTTAATTATCTTGCCCGTCAAAATTCACATTCTTGACCTAAAATTTATTTTATGCGATATCTCTGTGTATTGAATCCACAAGCGGGAAATAAAAAAGCTGCCAAAATAAAAGCATCGATACATACTTTGCTTCAAGAATTTTCTTTTGAAACAGATTGGTTTATTTCCCAATATCCCCATCATGCCAGAGAAATTTTTATGAAATATCAGCCTTCCGATTATCAAGGCATCTTTGTAATCGGAGGAGATGGGACACTATTTGATATTGTCAATGCCCAGATGAATTTGCCTAACGAGAAAAGACTCCCTCTTGCTGTAATTCCTGCCGGTACCGGAAATTCCGTTTATATGGATTTATTTGGAACCGATCCGCAACAAATAGAAAAATCAATAGAAAGAGTTTTAAATAATAAAACAAAAAAAATCGATGTTTTGCAAGTCAAAACAAGTCAAAAAATTTTCTATTTTATCAATATCTTAGGTTTTGGTTTTACCACCGATGTCACACGTCAAGCGGTACATTATAAATTTTTTGGAAAGCAAGCTTATACTTTGGCGATTTTGAAAAAATTAATCGGATTGAAAAGCTATCCCTTGCTAATGGAATTAAAGGGAAAAAAGTATGAACTACACAATACTTTTGTAAGCATTCTCAATACAAAATATGCCGGAGGCAACCTGCTAATGGCTCCAAAAGCTTTGCATAATGACGGTTTAATGGATGTAATTGTCGTTAACAAATTGTCACGATGGGAACTCTTGAAAACCTTTCCCAAAATTTATGACGGAAGCTATATCGAATCTCCTTATGTTGATTATTTCCAAACCGATAAAATTAAATTCTCCTCACCACAACATAAGCAGCTATCTCCCGACGGCGAACTCTGTCAGGAATTACCTGTTGAAATAGAAGTAATTCCGGAGGCTTTGGAGTTTTTTATATGAGATAACCGCTGAATAAAATCTCAACCAATAACAGCAGCCTTGACTTAAGCCGTTTCAAAACAAGCTTGGTATAAATGGCATGTTTAAAATGAAATATCACAAAATGAGGATGCGACCCCTTCGGGGTCGAATAAGTCATAGCATAGATGTTTTATAAAGATTTGACCTCTTCGAGGTCAGATATGTTTATTTCTTTATTTCCAAATCAAATATTTTATTAAAAAAATTTTCAAACTTCCTCTTCAATTGTATACCTTTTGATATGTTCGTTATTACTGATAATCATTTCGCCTAAAAATCCGGTGAGAAAAAACTGGCTCCCTAATATCATTGCGGCAATGGCAATATAAAACCAGGGGCGATCGGTCACCAGATGAGCGGGAATATGATAAATGAGTTTATAGGCTTTGACCGCTAAAATTCCTATAATCGTTATTCCTCCGATGAGAAACATCAATAAACCCAATGAACCGAAAAGATGCATGGGGCGTTTGGAAAAACGAGTCAGAAACCAAAGGGTAATCAAGTCCAATACTCCTTTAATAAATCGGTCGGAACCAAATTTTGTTTCACCGTATTTTCTTGCTTGATGTTGTACAATCTTCTCTCCTATTTTATTAAATCCGGCATTTTTGGCCAAAAAAGGGATATAGCGATGCATTTCACCATATACATTAATGTCTTTGGTTACTTTTTGATCGTAAGCTTTCAATCCGCAGTTAAAATCATGCAAAGGTAATCCCGAAACTTTACGGGCTGCCCAATTGAATAATTTTGAAGGGATATTTTTCTTGATTTTGGAATCATGTCGAACCTTTTTCCATCCGGAGACCAAGTCAAAACCTTCCTCTTTGATCATTTTATACAATTCGGGAATTTCTTCGGGATTATCCTGTAAATCGGCATCCATAGTAATAACTACTTCTCCTTGCGTTCGTAAAAAACCTGCATTAAGAGCCTGCGACTTTCCATAATTCCGGCGAAATTTTATGCCTTTTACCTCCCGGTTTTTCCTGCTTAATTCCCGGATAACCTCCCATGAGCCATCCGTGCTTCCATCGTCAATAAAAAGGATTTCATAGGAAAAACCCTCCCTGTCCATTACCTCTTTAATCCAACGATGCAACTCCGGAAGGGATTCTTTTTCATTGAGCAAGGGAATGACTACCGAAATATCCATGAATTAAAATTCGGTTTGCTTGGGTTTGAAAAACAATCCGCCGATTAATCCGCCGATTAATCCGTACAAAATACCGGAAAAAATTTGTCCGATAAATAGAAATGGTAAGAAGTATTGACGGGTGATTTCCATTTGTTTCTCGATCATTTCTTCGGTATATTTACCACTTTTTTCAAGCACTTCACGGGACATTTCAAGAGTTTCGTCAATAGCTGCCGGATTAATATAATGGTAATAAATGATAGAATATACTCCCGTCAACAAACCGCCTATCAATCCGATAAGAACACCGATTTTTATGGCTTTTCCCAAAGTAATTTGTCCACCTTGATTTTTATATGTACGAATGGCCACAATAGGAATACTGATAAAAAGAATCAAACTTATAAAGCCCAAGACGGTAGTTGTCGAACTTTGTTCCATATTTTTCGGCTGAAAAATCATAAAGAGAATAGAAATAATCGCATAAATGACAGCGAAATTCAAAGCAATCGGTAATATTTTTTTATTGGTTTCCATAGTGAGAAATTTTATTGGAGTTAGTAAGATTAGTTATCGAGTTTTTCATAAATGGAATTATTCGATTTATATTCGGGAATCAAATCTTTCAAAAGAGCGACAATACGAATATGATCCAAATCATCCAAGTCTTTTAGTTTCTCAAAAATACGAAAAACTTTGTTGCAATCGGGGGTATTTACATTGGCAATTTTAATTTTATCATGATAGGTGGGAATATTATCCTCATCCTCTGCCAAAACTTCTTCATAAAGTTTTTCTCCGGGCCGCAATCCGGTGATTTGTATATCAATTTCCTCGGGAAATCGTTTTCCGGATAATTGTATCATTTTTACCGCCAAATCATAAATCTTAACAGGCTCTCCCATATCAAATACAAATACTTCTCCACCTTTTCCCATTCCTCCTGCTTCCATTACCAGTTGGCAAGCCTCGGGGATGGTCATAAAAAAACGAGTAATTTCCCGGTGCGTCACAGTCAAAGGTCCTCCTTCCATAATTTGTTTTTTGAATAATGGGATTACCGAACCGTTGGACCCCAACACATTCCCGAAACGGGTAATAATGAATTTTGTCGTTTGATGAATGGATTGTAAACAATTGGCATAAATTTCGGCAGCTCGCTTGGTAGCTCCCATTACATTGGTAGGATTTACAGCTTTATCGGTCGAAACCATTACAAATTTTTTCACTTTATATTTAACGGCTAAATCCATAATTGTTTTGGTGCCTAATACATTGGTTTTTACGGCTTCATAAGGATTGTTTTCCATTAATGGAACATGCTTATAGGCCGCGGCATGATAAATAATATCCGGACGAAAATAATGAATGTATTCATCCATTTTTTGCTCATCTTTTATATTTCCGACTATATAAATATGCGTAACCGGATAATCTTTCCGCATAAAATCTTGTTGCAAATCATATAAAGCCGATTCCGATTGATCGATTAAAATCAATTGTCTCGGATTATATTGTATTACTTGATTTGCAATTTCAGAACCTATTGAACCTGCTGCTCCGGTAATCAAAATCGTTTTTCCTTCAATTTCTTTGATTAGATCGGGATTATTAATTTTAATAGGAATGCGGTTAAGCAATTCTTCGATATTTACTTCCCGGATTTCCTTGCTGCTGAAAGCTCCTTCTTCCCAACGATTAATATGAGGAACGGTTTTTACTTTAACTCCTAAATCAATATACCGGTTTGCCAATTCAAGTAATTCCATTGGGCTGGCTTCGGGTTTACTGATAATAATCTCTTCAATTCCCCGATTTAAAATAAAATCTCGATTAATATCCGTGGGATGAAAAACCGTTTTTCTATGAATCTTCTTTTTTACAAACTCTTTTCTTTCATCTATAAAGCCCAATACATCATAATTGTCTCCGCTGCTTTGCAAAACATCATAGGTAGAAACTCCGGAATGAGCCCCATGAATCATTACTTTCCTTGACTTCTTTTGATTATGCATTAAGTAATAGTAAAATCCTTTGTAAATCATTCGGCTGAAAACCAAAAGAAAAACACTGACAAAGAAATTGGCCCCGACTACTGACAGAGGAATGTTAAAATCAGACAATGTTTCAATTCTGCGACTTATAAATATAGATCCTAGAAGCAATATTGTGAAGATAAATGCCGAAGCTATCACATTCTCAGCATCTTTTAATCCCGTATGACGGACAATCCCTTTATAAGATCCTGTGATTAAGAAACTCAATAATGCAAAAAATGCTACCAACGGAATCTGTTTAATTACATGGTAATGTCCAAAACTAAAATTAAAATTAAAACGAATTAAATAAGAAAGAATAAAAGCGTTTACAACTAAAAAAATATCTATTAATAAAACCAACCATCTAGGTGAAGAATTGACCACCCACCTTCGGATCTTTTTGGCAACTTCGATATAGATATTTTTTAGGTTCAAAAATTTGGTGTGTTAAGGAATTTTATTATTAACAAAAATACAAAAAACTGTTAAAAGATTAAGCATATATTATGCCGAATTAATAATTTTATATAAAATCCCCGCTTTATTTTTTACTTCTTCCCATTCTTTTTCCGGATGACTATTCCCTAAAATTCCTCCTCCTGCATAGATAATCAGTTCATTATCTTTGATTTGCATAGTCCTAAGATTGACAAAAAATCGAAAATAATTTTGTGTTTTTTTTCCTAAAAATCCCGTATAATACTCCCTCGATATATTTTCTATTTTAGCAATTTGCTCGACGGCTTTTTTTACCGGAAGTCCGGAAACAGCCGGAGTGGGATGTAAAGCTAAAACTATTTCTTCCTTTTGTTTACTTTCAATTCCGGCTTTAATTTTTGTACGAATATGAGCAATTTTTCCTTGATAAACAGTTTGTGGTGGTGAAACGGTGATTTTTTGAGTATATTTTTGCAAAGTGGAAACGATAAAATCCGTCACTAGTTGTTGTTCTCTAATTTCTTTTCCCGACCAAATTAAAGCTTCGTTTTTGTGAACAGGTAAGGTGCCTGCCAAAGCCATAGTTTCAAAACTTCTATCTTCATAAGAGGCCAATAATTCCGGTGTGGCTCCCATCCAAAAACCTATTGCCGAATGAAACCAAGCCCAAACAAACGACTCTTCATATGTTTTCATCAATTTTAATAAGGCTGTTTGCCAATCGAAAGATTTTGAAACAATTTTAAATGGGGAGGAAATAATGATTTTTTGCAAATCTTCATTATTATTAATAGATTCTATTGCTTCTTTCACTTTCCGGACATGTTCTTTTTTTAAAGATTCCATATCCGATATTTTGAGTTCCGGTTCATTATTTTCGGCAGTCAGCTTTCTGTAAAGTATTTCTTTTTCCGAAGATTCGGAAACCGGAAATACGACAGGTAAATTTTCTTCGGGTTGAAAAGGGTAAAAATAAAAACCTTCGGTTTTCAATGAAACATCCGTAAATAAATGATCATTGTTTTGTTGAAGGATATGCACCAAAGAAGATCCGGG
>Ga0256835_1000956_pt1 | contig 18590 bp, 12 predicted proteins | sample PIR30metaG_FD_185972 | JGI IMG/M metagenome (GOLD analysis project Ga0256835, IMG submission 185972) | Hydrothermal vent microbial communities from East Pacific Rise, Pacific Ocean - PIR-30 | ecosystem: Environmental > Aquatic > Marine > Hydrothermal vents | place: Pacific Ocean: East Pacific...
GCCGAACCGGTCCACGAGGCCGAGCCGTTCGAGCGCCCGGCGGGCGGCTTCCCGGTGGGCAGCCTTCTTCGTCCTTCCCTCACCCTCGGCCACTGGCCGGCCGTCCCAGAGCACCTCCACCCGCCATACCTTCCGATGGTCCGGACCGCTCGCTCCGACCTCCCGGTAGACCGGGAGCGGGAGTCCCCTCGCCTGGGCGGCCTCCTGGAGCGCCGTTTTCGGATCCGCCATCGCCGCCAATTCCGGCTCGAGCGCGGCGACCAGGGGTCCGAACCGGCGCTCGACGAAGGCAAACGCCGCCTCCCACCCTCCGTCCCGCTCGATGGCCCCGATCACCGCCTCGAACAGATCCTCGAGTAGCGCCCGCCGGCGCCGTCCCGCGTCCTGACTCCGCCCGAGCTCGGCGGCATCCCCGAGACCCAGGTCTGCCCCGTGCCGTGCGAGACTCTCGGACCGGACGAGGAGGGACCGCATCCGCGTCAGCTTCCCCTCGTCGAGATCCGGGAACCGGTCGTAGAGCAGGCTGGCGACGGCGTGGCCCAGCACGGCGTCCCCGAGGAACTCGAGACGCTGATAGCTCTCTCCCTCGGTCGAGGGATGGCGGAGCGCCCGTTCGAGCAGCGTCACGTCCCGGAACCGGTAGCCGAGCCGCGTCTCCACGGCCAAAACCCTTTCCCGATCACCGTCCCCCGGAACCGTCATCGGCTGTTCCACTCTCCAGCCACTCCCCAGCCCTCGGCAGAGAGGAGCTGCAGCTCGACCTGGAAGGTGTTGGTCTCGAGGTCGAGGGAGAACACTCCGCCCATGGCCAGGACCGCCGGTTCCACGGCTGCCACCGTCTCGGACAGTCTCGCCCAGGCATCGCCCGGCATCTCCGGAACCCTCGGCATGATCCTGATGAGGACCGGAACCATCGTGCCGGCAGGAGACGGGACGACCTCGCTCCGCACGATCGTCGCCCGGACACCCCGTGGGATCGAATCCGCCGCCGCCAGCAAGAGCGTTGCAAGCACGACGAGCAACGTCCCCTCGGCCGCCCAGACCGGAGGGCCACCAGAGATCCGCTCCGTGGCGAGATCCAGTCCCTCGGCGCACAGCGGCAGGATATCGGCCAGCTCTCTGATGATCCGCTCAAGTGAGACCACCGACGGCGTCTCTCGCATCGGCGCCGACATCAGATCGACGAAGCGGACGAGCTTCCGCCCGCGTAAGACCGCATCGGAGATCCGATCGAGCCGCGCCCGGAGCACCGGAGAGAGTCCGGTCTCCCCGAGCGCCAGCTCACTGTTGAGCCCGATCGCCGCCAGGAGGTTCCCAAAGGCGTTCACCGCACCCTGGGCGCCGAGGAGCCTTGTCGCGGCAGCCATTCCAGCACCATCGGCTCGTCCAGCCCCCGATCCCGACCCGCCGGTTTCCTGAAGCTCCACCGCCGCCCGGGACGCCAGCGTCCTGAGCAACGTCCGCTCCCATTCGGCGAACCGACGCGCACCCCTGAGAAGGACGAGAATCGCGGCCACGACATCTTCCCCGTCCGCGACCACCGGGATGACGATCCCCGAATCGGCCGAGGCGGCCTTGACGACGGCCGAGCGGGGGAACCGGTCGCGGAGCCCTCTCTCGAACACGGCGAGATCCCGTGTAGAGAGGTCCGCAAGCGGAGAACCCTCGACCGTCAGGGCGCTCCCCGGACCGATTCCCATCAGACCAGCCACCGCCCGGACAACCGCCAGCGGACCGTGGAGATCGACGAAACAGCCGCACGTCCCTCCAACGAGCTCCAGGGCGAGCGCCGGAATCCGCTCCAGCAGTTCGGGACCGCGAAACCGGGCCAGGACCTCCATCAACCGGTGGCGGAGGCTCTCCTCCCGGATCGCCTCCGTCACATCCTCGAGCAAGAGATCCCGCTCCCCGGACGCCTCACCGCGGACGGCGAGAAACCGGAACCAGCGGGGCGGCTCCTCCACCTCGGCCCCACGGAAGGCCGGGGAGCATCCAGGCCCTTCCCGGAGCCACGCCTTGACGTCCTGCCGGTCCACGGGATGAACGAGTTCCAGAGCTCCTCTCCCCACGAGCCCACCGTCCGCGGTCACGAGGCCCCGGTCGCCCTCGGCGCCAGTCACCACCAGGTTCCGGTCGACCACGAGACGGAGCCAGCCCACGCGGCGCTGCTCACCCGGGGACACGGTGCGCCTCCAGACGATCCAGGACCCGTCCAATCCGTTCCCCGATCCGTGCCACGTGGCTCCCCCTCCAGTACACCCTGCCGCACCCCTCGCAGATCCGGAACCCATCCACCGTCGCCAGGACGAACGGAGGAACTTTACCCTCGACGGCCTCCCGCGCCACCGGCCGCACGACACCGTTGCACGCCGCACACCGGCTGCCGAAACACCCCGGATCCGGTTCGAGACCGAGCCGCTCGAACACCTCCACGAGCTGGTCCTCCAGCGCCTCCGCCCGGATCCACACCGTCCTGGGCCCGGCCGCGGCGAGCCCTCGATCCCGCGTCAGGAGCCAGCGCCCCTCCTCGGCGGCCCGTCGGGCCAGCTCCCCATCCTCCCCGCCGGCCTCGTACGCGGTATCGAACCCCATCAGCCGGAGCCACCGGGCGAGGGAGCCGAGCATCGCGTCGCACAGGAACCGGGGCATCGCGCCCATGCTAGCACGCGGACCGGCGCCTCTCCCGCTCAGGCGTGGTACCGCTCGCGGATCCTGGGGATCAGGTAGTCGTGGAACGCCGACTCGAGGTCGTACACCGGGGCGAGACCCCAGTCCTCCCGCGCCGTGGAGTCATCCACGTCCTCGGGCCACGAGTCGACGATCGCCTGCCGCTTGAGGTCGGGCTCGAACGTGATCCCGGCCCCGGGGAACGCCTCGAGAACGAGCCGGCGCACCTCCTCGGCGGAGGGGTTGAACGCGGTGATGTTGTAGACGACCCGGCTCAGCGCCTCGCGGGGCGCCCGGGCCAGCCGCAGCAGGGCATCCACAGCGTCGGGCATCGCCATGAACGGGATCCGCGTGTCCGGCCGGACGAAGCAGGCGTACGGCTCGCCGCGCGCAGCGGAATGAATCATCTCGGGCGCGTAGTCCGACGTTCCCCCCGAGGGAACCGTCACCGCGGAGATCAGCCCGGGGAACCGGATCGCCCTGAAGTCCACGCGCCCCGCCAAGTCCCCCGCCGCGAGCTGCTTGTAGTGCCGGCTGTAGTACCGGCCGAGCTGCTCGCAGTACAGCTTGTTGCACCCGTACATCGTGATCGGCTGGTTCCACTCGTGCTCCCGGACCCGTCCGGCCCGGTGCTTGGTTCCCAGGTCGGGCAGCCCGTACGCCGCGATGGAGCTCGGGTAGAGGAACCGCACCGGCCGGCCGTGCGACTCGCCCTGGGACTGGGCGAACGCCAGGAGGTTGAGCGTCCCCTCCACGTTGACCTCGTGGGCCGTCAGCGGCGTGAACTCGCCCCGGGTCGAGAGGATCGCGGCCAGGTGAAACACCATGTCCACCTCGTACTCCGACAGGATCCGGTCCAGCAGGTTCCGGTCGAGGATCGATCCGGTGAACTGGCGCTCCACGTGGGCGCCGAGCGTCTCGTCCAGCGGCTTGAGGTCCAGCGTGATGATCGAGTGGACCCCCTCCCCGGATAGCCTGTGGATCAGCCCGTGGCCGATCTCCCCCGCCGCTCCCGTGATGAGCACCACCGGCTTGCGCATCGTCACCTCCCGTTCGCCGTCAGGTTCGCCGACGGGACACCGGGTGTCAAGGGCGCGAAACTCCCGGAACTCCGGCCTTGACCGGCCGGGATGCGGGGCGATAATCGTCGGGCCGCCCGCAGGCGGCCGGGAGGAGGTTTCCCATGACGGTCAGGTTGGACGGCAGCTCGTTGACCATCGAGGCGATCGAGGCCGTGGCGCGGCGCGGGGAGCGGGTGGAGCTCGCTCCGGAGGCGCTGGAGCGGATCCGGCGGTGCCGGGCGTTCCTCGAGGAGCGGATCGCCGCCAAGGAGATCATGTACGGCGTCAACACGGGGATCGGCGAGTTCTCCGAGATCGTCCTCTCCGACGAGCAGATCCGGAAGTTCCAGCGGTACCTGATCTACAACCACTCCGCGGGGATCGGCGAGCCGGTCCCGCTGGACCGGGTCCGCGCGGCCATGCTGCTGCGGGCCAACGTCCACGCCAACGGCCACTCGGGGTGCCGGCCCGAGATCACCCTGACCCTGATCGAGATGCTCAACCGCGGCGTGACGCCGTACGTCTCGGAGAAGGGCTCGGTGGGGGCGTGCGGCGACCTGGCGCCCATGAGCCAGATCGCCCTCCTGCTGCTCGGCGAAGGGCAAGCGTACTACCGGGGCGAGCTGCTTCCCGGCGGGGTGGCCATGGAGCGCGCGGGGATCGCCGTCCCCGGGCTCGAGGCCCGGGATGGGCTGGCCACCATCAACGGCTCGAACCTGATCACCGCCATCGGCGCGCTGACCGTGTACGACACCGAGCGGTGGCTCAAGCAGGCCGAGATCGCCGCGGCCATGACGCTGGAGGCGCTCAAGGCCAACATGAAGCCGTACGACGAGCGGCTCCACCGGCTCCGGGGGTTCCCGGGCGCCGTCACCTCGGCGGCCAACATCAGGCGGGTGGTCGAGGGCTCGGACCTGCTGACGGGGAAGGAGAAGGTCCGGGTGCAGGACGCCTACTCCATGCGCTCCACGCCCCAGGTGCTCGGCGCGGCCCGGGACCAGCTCCGCTGGACACGGCAGCAGATCGAGATCGAGGCCAACGGCGTCGGCGACAACCCGATCTTCCTGCCGGAGGACGAGGAGGTCCTGACCGGCGCCAACTTCCAGGGAACGCCCGTCAGTCTGCCCCTGGACACACTGGGCGGGGCGATCACCATGGTCTCCGCGATCTCCGAACGACGCCTCAACCGGCTGACCAACCCCGCCCTCTCGGCGGGCCTGCCGCCGTTCCTGACCCGCGGCGCCGGGATGTTCTCCGGGCTCATGCTGAGCCAGTACACCGCCGACATGCAGATCGTCGAGCAGAAGATCCTCTCCACGCCGGCGTTCTTCCAGTCGATCCCGGCGGCGGCGGACCAGGAGGACTTCGTCTCCATGGGGATGAACTCGGCGCTCAAGACCCGCCGGATCCTGGACACGGCGTACGGCGTGCTGGGGATCGAGCTGATGGCCGCCGCCCAGGCGCTGGACTTCCGTGAGTTCACCCCGGGCCGGGGCACCCGGGCCGCCCACGCCGCCGTTCGCCGGCGGGTGGAGCACCTGGACGAGGACCGGCCGCTGTACCGCGACCACGACGCCATGATGGAGGCCGTGGGGGGGCTCGAGATCCTCGAGGCCGTGGAGTCCGAGATCGGCGAGCTCGCCGCGTACTGAGGCACCCGTGTCGGACGCCATCGACGAGCTCGTCGCCATCATGGACCGCCTCCGGGAGCCCGGGGGATGCCCCTGGGACCGGGAGCAGACGCTGGACACCCTGCGGGGCTACCTGCTGGAGGAGGCGTACGAGGCCGCCGACGCCGCCGCCTCGGGCGATCCGGAGAAGCTGCGGGAGGAGCTGGGCGACCTGCTGCTCCAGATCGTCTTCATGGCCCGGATCGCCAGGGAGAACGGCTGGTTCGACCTCGACGGCGTGGCCCGCGGGATCTCCGAGAAGATGGTCCGCCGCCACCCCCACGTCTTCGGCGACCGGACCGTGGCCGACGCGGACGAGGTCACCCGCAACTGGGAGGCGATCAAGGAGGCGGAGCGCGAGGGGCGGGAGGCGCAGTCCGCCCTGGACGGCATCCCGGCGAGCCTCCCGGCGCTGCTCAAGGCGTTCCGCATGACCGAGAAGGCCGCGGCGCTGGGGTTCGACTGGGAACGCCCCGGGGACGTCATGGCCAAGCTCCACGAGGAGGTGGACGAGCTCGAGCGGGAGGTCGGCGCCGGCGAGGCCGCCCGGGAGCGCGTCCGCGACGAGCTGGGCGACGTGCTGTTCGTCATGGCCAACCTGGCCCGGCACCTCGGGGTGGAGCCCGAGACGGCGCTACAGGGCACCAACGCCAAGTTCATGCGCCGGTTCCGCGCGATGGAGGCCGAGGCCCGCCGCTCCGGCCGCGCCCTGCGTGACATGACCCTCGCCGAGCTCGACGCCCTCTGGAACCGCGCCAAGCGAAGCGAACGGGACTGACGCAACCCGGGTCGCTACGCTCCCGGGCCCGGATCAAACCTCGGCGGCATGGGCCTCACCGGTAGCCATGAGGTCTCGCACGTGGGGACAGGACAGCGAGTAGTACACCATCCGGCCTTGCCGGCGCGCACTGACGAGGTAGCGATCGCGCAGCAGTCGAAGCTGGTGGCTGACCGCCGAGACACTCAGATCCGTCACTGCAGCAAGATCACAGACACAAAGTTCTTCCACGACCATCAACGCGTGAAGGATCCGGATCCTGGTCGGGTCGGCCACCGCGGAGAACAGGCGCCACAACGCCTCGACCTGGTCTCTGGGCAGTTCGGCCTTCTTGACTCTTGCCACCGCCTCCGGGTCGATCTCGTTGATGCTACAGACGGCGCTGTTCTCGTCGTTCCTTGCCATGCCGGTATTCTTGCACTCTTGAGCGCACCGGTCAACTGTCGAACCTTTCATGCCGCCCTTGACTGATCAATGAGGGCACTCCTGTTCCCCGTCTGGCTGAGGCATCGCTGGAAATGTGGCGGGCACTTCGGATTCCCTGCAACATGGCGTCTGGCAGTAAGACATTTCTGCACGGGAGGACCGAGGTGACGATGCGCAGGTTCTGCCTGGGGCGCCCGGTGTCCACGGGGTGATGCTCGAGGATGGTGGATCGTCCCCATCCAGGGGTTCGCCACACTTCCCACCGGTGCGGCGTTCCCGGCCGCTCGCCGGGGTCAGGAATCTCCGGACCGCTCCTCGCCCTCGCTGCCGTTCCGGTTCTCCTTACCGGCGTTCTTGAGCAGCCGGACCATCTCGTCCAGGTGCTCCTGGCACCGGGCGTAGACGGTGTCCGGCGTCCAGTCCCCATCGTCGTCCCGCGTACCTGCCGGGATACCCGTCAGGAGCTCGATTCCCTCTTCGACCCGTTCCACCGCCCAGACGTGGAACCGCCCCGCCTCCACCGCCTCAGCGACCTCGGGATCGAGGTGGAGGTCCGCAACGTTGGTCGCCGGTATCAGCACACCCTGCGTCCCCGTCAGCCCCTCCTGGCGGCACACCTTGAAGAACCCCTCGATCTTCTCGTTGACGCCACCGATCGGCTGCACGTTGCCGTGCTGGTCCACGGAACCCGTGACGGCCACGTCCTGGCGCACGGGAAGACCGGAAAGCGCGGAGAGGATCGCGTAGATCTCGGTGGACGACGCAGAATCGCCGTCGATCCCCCCGTACGACTGCTCGAACGTCACGGAGCAGGCGATGCTCAGCGGAACGGTCCGCGCGAACGTCCCCCGGAGGAACCCCGTCAGGATCTGGACGCCCTTGTCGTGGGTCGGACCGGACAGGCCGGCCCGGCGCTCCACGTTGATCACCCCCTCGCGCCCCAGCCCCACCTGGGCCGTGATCCGGATCGGGCGTCCGAAGGCGTGGTGGCCCAGATCGTACACGGCCAGCCCGTTGACCTGGCCCACGGCCTCGCCCTGCGTCTTGACCAGATAGATCCCCTCGCGGTACGACTCGAGCACCCGCTCCTCGCTCAGACTGTGGCGGCGGCGCTGCGCCCGGTACGCCTCCCGCACGTGCTCCGCTCCGATCGTGTCCGAGCCGTTCCGGCGCGCCCGGTGGGATGCCTCCCGGAGGACGTCCGCCAGGTCAGAGAACCGGCTGGAGAGCCGCCGCCGCCACCGTGCCTGGCACACGGCGATCTCGAGCATCGACGCAAGACCGTCGCGATCGAGCTGGAGCAGGCCCTCCTCGCGGATCACCTTCGCCAGCACGGAGGCGACGTCCGAGACCCCCCGGCGATCGGCCTCGACCACGGAGTCGAAGTCGGCGAGGATCTTGAAGATCTTCGAGAAATCCCGGTCGTGTCGGTAGAGGACGTCGTAGATCCCCCGGTCCCCGATCACCACGACCTTGACATCGAGGGGAACCGCCTCGGGCTTGAGCGCGGAAGCTCCGAGTACGAGACTTTCCATCGACTGGATCTGGACCCGCCGGTACTTCAGCGCCCGCTTGAGCGCCGGCCACACGCGTGCCTCCGCCAGGGCGTCATCGATGTTGATGACGAGAAACCCCCCGTTGGCCCGGAGGAGCGAGCCCGCGCGGATCTTTGTGAAGTCCGTCCGGGCCTCTCCCGAGGGCAGCAGGTGACGCTCCACAGCCCCGAACAGGTTGGTGTAGGTCGGCTCGGTCTCGAGAACGACGGGCCGTCCGCTGGTCGCCGAGTTGTCCACGGCGAGGTTGACCGCCCACCTGAGGGGGTCGCCCTCAGGGCCGAGCTCCTCGAGGTTTTCCTCGAGATCGGTCCGGACGGAATTGAGATATCCGTCCGCAGCAGGGTCCCGGACCTCCGACCGGACCTGGGCGACGGCACGGTCCAGCAACGGCCGGACGAGGGTCAGGCGGACCTGTTCGACCTGCTCCTGCATCTTCTCCCGGAGCCGCCCCACCTCCTCGAACACCTCCTGGAGCCGCTGTGAGAGCCCCTCGTACCCCTCCTGGAGCCGTTTCGCCTCCTCCGGAGGGATCTTGCCCTCGCCCACGAGCTCCTCGAGCTGCTCGAGCGGCACGGCCTCGTCCTCCACCACGGGCAGGACGTCCGGGTGGACGGTATCCCCGGTCTGGATCTGGACGAGCCGGAACCCGGCCTTCTCAACCTCCGCCTCGAACGTCTCGATGATGTCCCGTTCCCGCCGCCGCAACCCGGCCACCGCGAGCTCCAGGCGCTCCCGGAACTCCTTCGCCGCCAGGAACGACGGGATCGTCTTCCGCAGCTCCTCCACCATCCGATCCATGGCGTCCCGAAGCCGCCGTCCCGCCCCGGGCTCGAGCAGGAGCACCCTGGGTTCCTCCGGCATGAGGGCGTTGAAGACGAAGCAGACGTCCTTGGGAACCGGTCCGCCCCGGGCGATGCGGTCCAGAAACTGCTTGATCGTCGTCAGGCGCCCCGTGCCCGAGAGACCGGTGACGAAGACGTTGAACCCCACCCCTGGCATCTCCAGGCCGAAGGCGATGGCGTCCACTGCACGGTCCTGCCCGACGATCCCTTCCGCCGGCTCGATCGACTCCGTCCCCCCCTCGGGAAGCCAGTCGGAAGGACACACCCACCGCAGCTCACCGCTCGACAGCTCCCGGATCATCCGACACACCTCCGTTCTCTGCTCATCCGATCATCACCGATTCCGTGGGGTACCGCCAGTCGCGCCGCCGGTGCCGACCCGCCAGCGCCAGGGCGAAGGTCAACGGCCCGACCCGTCCGAGGAACATCAGGAGCACCAGCACCATCCGGCTCGGTACGAGGAGCTGGGAGGTGATCCCCGTGGAGAGGCCCACCGTCGCGAACGCCGAGACAGTCTCGAACACGACGGGGAGGAACCCCGCCGTCGTTCCCAGCGCCGTCCTGCCGAGCCGTTCGATCTCGAGGATCGCCATGCTCCCGAGGAACACGAGGGTCGTCGCGGTCAGGGTCAGCGACACCGCCGCACCGAGCACGCCCTCGGGAATCTCGCGCCCCCACGCCGAGACCCACCGCTGCCCGCGGGCCCGGGAAAGCTGTGCGGCGAGGAGGACTCCGATGGTGGTCGTCTTGATCCCGCCGCCGGTGGAACCGGGCGAGGCCCCGACGAACATCAGCATCAGTGTGAACAGGAGCGCCGCCGGCGTGTACCGGCCCAGGTCCATGGTGCTGAACCCCGCGGTGCGTGGAGTGGCCGCCTGGAACACGGCGTCAAGGATCCGGGTGCCGAACGGGAGCCCAGCGAACGAGCCGTTCCATTCGAGCGCCAGGATGCCCACGGTGCCCACCACGAGGAGGACGGCGCTGACGGTCAGCGCCACCCGCGTGTGGAGGGTCGCGGGCCGCCGCCGTCGGGTGACGAACCGGTCGTAGAGGTCGGTCAGCGGGAGGAACCCCAGACCACCGATGATCAGCAGCAACCCGACGGTTCCCACGACGAGGACGTTCCCGCGCCACGGGAGGAGCGAGTCCGGATGGAGCCCGAAACCGGCGTTGCAGAACGCCGAGACGGCGTGGTAGGCGCCCCACCCCACGGCCCTGGCCAGGCCCATCTCGGGCATCCACGCCACCGTCAGCAGGACGGTTCCGATCCCCTCGAGGAGGAGCGTCACCACGATGACGGCCCGCAGCACCGGCCACAGGTCTTCCCACGGTCCCCGGCCCAGGACACCCTGGGCGAGCTGCCGCCCGAAGAACGAGACCTTGCCGCCGAACAGGACGAGGAAGACGAGCCCGAAGGTGAGGATCCCGATCCCGCCGAGCTGGAACAGTACCGCCAGGATCGCCTGGCCGAACGGTGTGAAGTCCTCCGGGGAACGGACCGCCAGGCCGGTGACGCAGACGGCCGATGTCGCCCGGAAAAGCGCCTCGTGCCACGCCAGCTCCCGCCCGGGAACCGTGACCCCCGGCAGCTGCAACGCGAACGTGCCGATCAGGATCAGGATCAGGAACGAGAGCACCAGCGCCTGCTGGGGTTTCAGCCGGACCGTCATCGTCTCCTCCGGTGCAGCAGGGCCGGGAGGAGCACGATCGCCCCGACGGCCGAGAACAGCGAGCCGAAGATTGCGGCCGCCCCGATCGAACGCAGACCCGGGAAGTGGGAGAGCACGAGCGAACCGAACCCGACCATGGTGGTCAGGGCGGCCACCACGACGGCTCGCGAGGTGCCTGTCACCACCTCGGGATCGCCGCCGGATTCGTCCCACCGGTGGACCAGGTGGATCCCGTAGTCCACCCCGATCCCGATCACCATGGTCACGACGAAGATGTTCATCAGATTGACCTCGAACCCGAGCCACCCCATCCACCCGAGCATCCAGAGGAGCCCGAACGCGAGCGGCAGCAGTGCCAGTGCCGCCCGGCGGAGGCCACCGAGGTCCGCAGCCATCAGGAGGAACACGATCACGAGCCCAACGCCCGCCGCATGGAACGCGTCGCTCCAGACGATCTCGCGAAGCCGCTTCGAGACGACGTTCGGGCCAGTCAGGACCGCATCCTCGAGCCCGGCGACGGCCTGCTCCAGCGCCGGGGGCGCCTCGCGCCGCCACCGGCCGGCCGGCGGGTAGCAGTAGACGACCGTGGACGCCCACCCATCACCAGTGGCGAGGTACCGTTCGGCCACGTGTTCGAGCGGTGTCCCCTGGAGGTCCTCGACCCGGAACGGGCGGTCCACGGAGAGGGCGCGCCGCAGGTGCTCGAGCCCTGCGGCGAACGCCGCCGGATTGAGTCCTTCCTCCCGCAGGGCGGCCTCGAACCGCACCACCAGCGCGTCGGGGTCGGGCACCCTCCGCCGGAGCTCCCGGATCACCTCACGCTGGACCGATGGCGGTGGCAGGAGATCGGCGATACTGTCCACCTTCGCCAGGTTTTCCCCATCCACGAGCTTCCGGAGGACGGGCAGTGCGCCGTGAGCGGCTTCCACAACCGCATCGACGTCGGCTCCGTCGATCCGGACCATCATGGGCGTGAACCGGAGTCCGAAGGCGTCCATCACCCGCTGCCGGAGCACGACACCGGGGTTCCCCGCGGCCCGCATGGAGCGGATGTCGTCGTTGAACCGGAGCCGTGGCAGGCCCGCGGCCACGATCACCGTCGCCACCAGGGCCACCATCACCGTCCGACCCGGCCGGCGGACCGCCGCCACCGCCAGGTCGTCCAGCCCGAAGGAGCGCAGGTGCATCCCGCGCCACCGCTCCGGATCCCCTCTCCCGAACTCGAGAAGCGCCGGAAGCAGCAGGAAGACGGTCCCCACCAGCAACAGGATCCCGACGCCCGTCAGCAGACCGAGCTCCGAGAGGCCCCGGAACCGGGTGACGGTGAACGCCAGGAACGTGGCCGCCGTGGTCGTGGCGCCCAGCAGCACCCCTCCCCCCGTCATGCGGCCGATGACGTCCACCGCGGTCCGGTGGCCCGACCCGGCGGCCCGCTCCTCGGCGTACCGCCCGTACAGCACGATGACGAAATCCACACCGAGCCCGATCAGGAGCGCCGCAAACGCCGTGGTGATCGAGTTGAGGTGGCCCAGCGCCACGGCACCGAAGACGAAGGTGCTGGCCAGGCCAACGACCAGCGGGACGAAGGCGTGAAGCAGGGCGCCTGGGCGTCGGAACGCCAGCAGGAACAGAAGGAGCACGCCGGCGAGGGAGGAGAGCACGCCGACTTTCAGGTCGCCGAGGATGATCTTCTGGTCATCCCATGCGATGACGTACCCGCCCGTGAACCGGATCGCGGGCGGATCGCCCTCCCATCCGTCGTCGCGCCACCGGCGGCCCACGTCGTCACGGATGTGCACGAGCTCCGCCGCGAGCTCGCTATCGAAGACGATGTCCTGGGCAGGCCGGACCGGCCGCGCCATGACGAGGACCATCGTCCGGCCGGGGCCGATCATGTAGCCGGACTCCGGATCGAACGTCGCGCCCACGTCGCCCGTCCTCAGCCGGCCAAGAAGGCTCGGAACCAGGCCGCCCGGATCGAGGACGTACAGCCGCTTGAGCGCGATTCCCTGCGGGCTCGAGAGCATGGCGTGGAGATGCCTCGCGGTCCGCCTGGCCCCGTCACCCTCGAGCCCGTCGAGGAAGGCGTCGAGCCGGTCGGGAGAGAGGAACAGCGTCCCGTGGTCCAGCACCGGGAGCAGGGTGGTCTCGGGCTCCTCGAGACGGTACTCGACCCACCGGATCAGCTTCGATTCCCTGAGCCGTTCGGCCAGCAGGTCCGCCGCGCCGAACGCCGCCTCGAGCGATCCGCCGTCCGGAACTTCCACCACGCCGATCAACATGTCCACCGAGCCGAACCGCTCGATGGTCGTCCGGAAGGCGTCGATCGCCGGATCGTCCTGGGGCACGAGGGAGAGCACGTCCGTGTCGATCCTGACGTGGAACGCAAGGGCGATCGCTGCGATGACCACCGCCACGCCCAGCCCCAGCACGAGGCGTGGCCGGCGTGCTCCGAGCCCCAGCAGGACGGCAGGAACCCGGCGTGGGAGGAACCGCCCGCTCAATCCTCCTCCGAGACGATCAGCCGCCAGTTGGCTCCGAAATAGACCACCATGGACACCACCGTCAGCACCAGGGCGATCCACAAAGCGACGTCACCGATGACGATCCACTTCCCGAGCTGCCTTCCGAGGATCAGGATCGAGATGGCGATCACCTGGGCGGTGGTCTTGACCTTGCCCCAGGAGTTGGCGGCGATGGCAACCCCCTTCTCCAGGGCGATCATCCGGAGTCCGGTCACCGCGAACTCCCTTCCGACGATCACCGTGACCATCCACGACGGCGCCAGCCCGAGCTCCACGAGGGAGATGAACGCTGCGCTGGTCAGGAGCTTGTCCGCAATCGGATCGAGGAGGGCGCCGACCACCGTGATCTTGCCCGTCCGCCGCGCGATCATCCCGTCCATGAGGTCGGTCAGGGAGGCCAGCAGGAACACCCCGAGCCCCCAGAACTCCTTGCCGGGGAACTCCGTCAGGAGGATCACCACGAGAAGCGGTACCATGAAGATCCGAGCGATGGTGAGCGTGTTCGGAAGATTCCACATGATCGACTCGTACCCCCCTCCCCTGAGACGACCGGCTCCAGTGCCGACCTGCCGGAGCCGCGGTACCGATTCTAGTCCGCTCCGGGACGGGGCACAATGAGCCGCTGCGCCAACCACCCGTCCCGCCCTGCGACGGCGGCGTGCGCCACGTGCGGCCGGCCGCTGTGCGAGCGGTGCGCCCTGTCCCGGTGGGACCGGACCTTCTGTTCCGCGCGGTGCGCGCTCCTCGGGATCGTCCGGCGGCCTGCCGCCTCACTCCGGCCGCTCCTCTCGACCCCGGTCCCGGCTCCCTGGGCGCTGGCCATCGTCGCCGCCGCCGCGGCCCTCCTCCTCGTGGAGATCGTGGTCCTGTCGGGAACGCTCCTCTCCCTCTCCACCGCCCCGGCCGCCCGGTTCCCCGCACCCCCTGCGCCCCGGCAACACCACGGGGAAGCCCTCTCCGGCCGGATCGTCCGCGAGGGACGGCGGTGGACCGTGGAGATCTCCGGCCCGCCGGGGACCGACGTCCTCATCGCCGTGGGCGGTCGCCCGTCGGCCGTCCTCCGCCTCGATGAGGGCGGCAAGGCCCGCCTGACCGGCCTTCGGTTCCGGGGGGCGCCGCCATCCGTCCGGATCGTCGCCCTGGCCGGACCCGCAGCGGAGCTCGGCCCCCCGCCGACGGCCACCCCGACCCGGACACCGACACCGACGGCGACGCCCACCCCGACGCGGACGCCAACGGCCACACCGACGGCGACGGCCACGGTTCCACCATCACCGACGCCTGCCGCCGTTCCGTGGACACCGGAGCCCTCACCGGGCCGCCCCACCCTCTCCCGAGCGCACCCCTCCCCCCACCCGACCCGGCCGGTCCGGCCGCGCCGGCCCACGGTTCCCGACCTCGAGCTCGTCCCGGACGCGGGACCGCGCATCGCGCTGACCTTCGACGGCGGCTCGGACGGCGGCGGGGCGGCGCAGGTGCTCGACGCCCTCCAGCAGCTCGGCATCCACGCCACCCTGTTCGTCACGGGCCGCTTCATCCGGGAGAACCCGGCGATCGTCCGCCGGGCGCTGCTCGAGGGGCACGAGGTGGGGAACCACACGATGCACCACCCCCACCTGACGACCTACGAGCGGGACCACAGGCAGCGAACGCTCCCGGAGATGACCCGGGCGCGGTTCCGCCGTGAGCTCCTCGACGCCGAGCGGCTGTTCCTCCGGGCGACGGGACGCCCCATGTCCCCCCTGTGGCGGGCCCCGTACGGCGAGGAGAACGCCACCCTCCGCCGGTGGGCCGCCGAGCTCGGCTACCTCCACGTCCGGTGGAGCCTCCTCGGCCGCCACTCGCTCGACTCGCGGGACTGGGTCGCCGACGAGCACTCGCCGCTCTACGAGGACGCAGACCGCATGGTCCGGCGGCTGCTGACCTTCCCGCACCTCGAGGGCGGGCTCGTCCTGATGCACCTGGCCTCGAAACGGACCCACCCCGCGTGGAGCCGGCTCCCGGCGCTGGCCGAGGGGCTCCGGGGCCGGGGCCTGGAGATCGTCCCCGTCACGGAGCTCCTGGCCGCCTCGCCCACCTGGTCCCCGCGCCTCCACGAGGCGGCGAGGCGCCACGCGGCAACCGTTCGCACGCTCGGCCCGGTGCGGTGAGGCGCCGCAGGCCAGGCGCGTCCGTCAGACGAGCCGCACCGCGCCGCAGGCGTCCCGGGTCAGGTCGTCGTACGACTCCCGGAACGTCGCCACGGCGTCGGGGAGGAACTCGAGGATCGTGCGGGCCGTGATGCCGTCCTCCCCGTGGGTCCGGGCCGCCAGGTCCCCCGCGAGGCCGTGGAGGAAGACGCCGGTCCGTGTGGCGTCCAGCGGCCCGAGACCGAGCCCCGCCATGGCGGCGATGGTCCCCGTCAGCACGTCCCCGGAGCCGGCCGTCGCCATGCCGGAGTTCCCCGTCGTGTTGACGAAGACCTCGCCGTCCGGACCCGCGACGAGGGAGTGCGCCCCCTTCAGCACCATCACCGCGCCGAGCTTCACCGCCGTGTCCTGCACCACCGCCACCGGATCATCGAGGACGTGGGCGATGGGACAGCCGCAGATCCGCGCCATCTCGCCGGGGTGTGGCGTCAGGATCGTCGGCGCGGTCCGCGCGATGATCAGGCCGGGGTGCCGGGCCACCGCCGCCAGCCCGTCGCCGTCGACGATCAGCGTCCGGTCCACGCCGGCGAACAGACGCGCCACGAGCCGCTGGGTCTCCTCCTGGAGCGAGACCCCCGGTCCCACGGCCACCACGTCGACGACCCGGACGAGCTCGAGCAGCGCACCCTCGGCCACCGGTGACAGCGTCCCATCCGCCGTCTCCTCCTGGGGCGCGTAGACCACCTCCGGCGCGATGCCCGCCAGGTGCGGGACCACCGAACGGGGCGCGGCGAGACGGGCGTACCCGCCGCCGGCCCGCAGCATCGCCAGCGCCGAGAACGCCGGCGCGCCGTAGTACCGGGACGCCCCGGCCACGAACAGCCCGTCGCCGAACGTCCCCTTGTGGCCGTCCGGCCGGCGCGGGGGCAGCGGCGGGGGCACGTTCACGCGGACGGCCGCTTCCGAACCCTCGATCAGCTCGGGCGGAAACGAGATGTGGCTGACGAACAGCGCCCCCCCGTACCCCGCGCCGGGGTACACGAGGTTGCCGCGCTTCGGCAGCCCGAAGGTGACCGTCAGGTCGGCCTCGACGGCGACGCCACGGACCTTCCCCGTGTTCCCGTCGACCCCCGACGGGATGTCCACCGCGACCACCACGGCATCGGAGGCGTTCACCGCCTCCACGGCCTCGCGGTAGACGCCGCCCACGTCCCGGGTGATCCCCGTCCCCAGCATGGCGTCCACCACCACGTCGGCCCCGGCCACCGCCTGCCGGATCGCATCACCCCCAGGCCGGACCTCCAGGGCGATCCCCGCCCTGCGGGCCATCTCCAGGTGGAGCGCCGGCGCCTCGTCGTACCGGTCCGGGTCGGAGAGCAGGATCAGCCGGACGAGCCCCCCGGAGGAGTAGAGCTTCCGGGCCACGACGAACCCGTCGCCGCCGTTGTGGCCCGCCCCGGCCAGCACGGTGAACCGCTTCCCCGCCACCCCGATCTCCGAGAGGATGACGAAGTACACCGCCTCGCCCGCGTTCTCCATCAGGAACGCGCCGGGCACGCCGTACCGCTCGATCGCCGTCCGGTCGAGCTGCCGCATCTCCTCGACGGTGCAGATCTTCATGGCCGCCCCCCCCCTGTATCCCGCGTCTCGAGACCAGCTTACCAGCCACGTCAACCTGCAGGAGCATCCGCGACCTCGCCACCGCCCGAAGAACACACCACCGACCGCGGCCCTCCATCCACGAGAAGGGGACAGTGTTTTTCATTCGCCGCACGGCACACCAGCGGTGAGCCCAGGCGGTGAGCCATGGGTGCGCCGGCACCCTTGGCCATGACGGTGACGGGATCGGCGAGGAAGGAACGGGGTTCTTGAAGCGGTGAACCGGAAGGAACACGAACGTGCCGGTACCCGTGACGCTGTCGGTGTTGCAAGAGACACAATGTTCCCGGCACACCTTCCCCCGGACTGCCAGGAACACGACACGGTACCCTTTCTCTGCCCACCCTCAGGATGAGCGAAGCGAGGTCCCTGCTGGCGATTCAAAGAACGAAGCCCTTCACGATCGGGGCTGGCCCCCCGACCAGCCCGATGCGGGCTGAAGCCCGCGCTCCATCGGGCTCGCCCCGGACGAAGGAAAAACACTGTCCCCTACTCCCGACCGAAACGAGGCTCCTCCAACCAGTACCCCACTCACCCATCCACCCAGGGACGAGCGAAGCGATGTTCCGGTTGGCGCTCCAGAGAACCCAGGGCCGTCACGATCGGGACTGTCCTCCAACCCGACCGACCCGCTGGCCGAAATGAGACCGCCCCACCTGGTACCCCACTCACCCATCCACCCAGGGACGAGCGAAGCGATGTTCCGGTTGGCGCTCCAGAGAACCCAGGGCCGTCACGATCGGGACTGTCCCCACAACGGAGCCTTCGGCCATCCAGCGGTCGAGCGCCCACGAGGAACGGGCCGGCGTGGGGGCGGGGGCGGCCCGGCGACGGAGGCGAGGGCAAGCCCCGTGGAGGCGTGCCCGGGCGGTCAGCGCAGGCATCTTGGCCCGGGAGGGGGCTCGGGTGGGCGGAGGGTAAGATGCCGAGTAGGCCGTCCGGGTGCGTCGCCACGGGGTGCGGCCCGAGCCGGAGAAGCCGGGGCGCACCCGCCCCCACGGCCCCGGGGAGCGCAGCGACCCGGGGGAGCCGCGCACGCGGCGCCCGGCCTGCGGCCGCCACTCGCCGTGACGAGGAGGGGCCGCGCGGATCGTGCCCCGGGGCCGTTCCCGCAAGGGCGCGAGGAGGAACTGACCTGGGGGTCGTGACGACGAAGCGACCGCGGCGGGGGCGGTCCCGGGGTGCGAGACTCGCGGCCCCGTTCACCCAAAGTCGATGACTCGAACGCCCTCCAACGAAGCCCAGGCGGCCGGCAGCGACGCCGCAGGCGGCGCCAGCGGCACGGCCGGACGGCGCGGGGGAAGCTCGCTTCCACCGCGACGGCAGGCCGGGACGCGCCACCCGCGCGAAGCGCGGGGGCCGGCCGCCGGTTCGCCCCACGCCGATGCGGTGGGGTTGCCTCGGTCCCCGGGGGCCTCCGCGGTGGCGGAAAGAGGAGAAAGGTGAAACCGATCTCGGCCTCCCGACCCTCGATCACCGCCTCGGACCGGCGGCGCGACGGTCTCGGGAGGAGCCCGCCTTGACCTCCCCGGGGGCTCCGCGTAGGCTCGCAACCCGGAGGCTGGAGGCCCATGTACCGCAAGACGCTGAACCTGCCGAAGACCGAG
>Ga0256835_1000957_pt1 | contig 18569 bp, 15 predicted proteins | sample PIR30metaG_FD_185972 | JGI IMG/M metagenome (GOLD analysis project Ga0256835, IMG submission 185972) | Hydrothermal vent microbial communities from East Pacific Rise, Pacific Ocean - PIR-30 | ecosystem: Environmental > Aquatic > Marine > Hydrothermal vents | place: Pacific Ocean: East Pacific...
TGTTGGATTAAGATTTATCAATATTCCTTTACCTAAAGGTGCAAAGGTTGTCTCGTCATATCTTCAGTTCCAAGTGGATGAAAAAAGCAAAGGTCCTTCCTCGCTTTTGATAACAGGGCAGGCAAGCACCAACGCCCAGGCCTTCTCCAAGACTTCTTTTGATATATCTGGCCGTGCTGCAACCAGAAACAAGATATCCTGGAGCCCCAGAGAATGGACTCTAATAGGTGAAAGATCTTATGAACAAAGAAGTCCAGACCTAAGCCCGATTTTAAATGAGATTATTGCTCAAAAAAACTGGACACCAGGCAATGCCATCGTATTTATCATAACCGGTTCTGGCACCAGAACTGCTGAGGCCTTTCACACAAGGCCGCCAATTCTGCATGTAGAATACATAAAATATGCTCATGAAAATTTTGCCGGCTCTGATTTTAATTGTAATCTAAGAACCGACCTATCACTTGAATGGCCTGCACTTGATAACAAACCAGACTACCTTTCAGCCATTACGGATCACGCCTTTGGCACAGCAATAACACGCATAGTGGCAGATCCGGACTCTCCTATAATAACCAGAGATGGCTCTATCATAGGCAACTGGCCTGAAAAGCAGGAAAGACACGGCTATTCAAAGCGACAGCCTTGGAATGCGGATGAGTCTCTTATATTCCTAGACAGATGTGACAATCTATTTCTTGACGGCAGGACCTACAGACCACTTTTTAAAAGAAGTCGGCTGCCAGGACGTGTCCGCTGGAGTTATACCAGGCCTACCATAATGCATTTTGTGTCGAGTGATGGCGTTGGCGACTGGGATGTCCTAAATGACTCTGTTAAGATAAAGGTTCCACTTAACAACTATTCAGGATGTTCCTTTGGCAACGGTGAAGGCAACTTTGCCTGGGATGAGGCAAGGGTGGCAATTCTGGCAACAAGAAAAAGCGATGGACACAAGGTAATCTTTGTGGTGAATATAAAAATAGGAGAAAAAGGTCCTGACATTGATGTTAACAACTACACAAAGATCAGTAACTGTACAATTTCACCCTACGGCAACTACCTTGTTATTGTAGGAGATTTTGGTCAAGGAAGTGACAGGGTCCAGGTACGAAAGGTATCCGATGGTTCAATTATATTTACAGAAAGAGCAAAGGGGCTTCCAAGCCATTTTGATACCCAGATTGATCAGAACGGTGACGAAATAATTGCAGGGGTTGCCAAATCTGGTCCCTATTCAGGAAAGGTGATAAAACGCAGGCTTTCAGATGGAAAAGTCACCCTTGTCTGTAACCACAAATATGCATCTCATACGTCTGGACGCGCTATTCAGCGCCCTGGTTGGGTTTATGTTACCTACCAAAATAGGAAAGAAAAATATCCCCCATATCTGAATGAGGTTGTTGCTGTAAAATTAGACGGATCCAGAACAGAACGAATCTGTCATCTGCATTCTATGAAACCAAGCAAGGGGGATGCTCTGTATAAAAAGAGATACCTGTTTGAGTCTCACGCAGTACCGTCACCAAGTGGACTCAGGGTACTTTGGGCAAGCGACTGGGATTCAAAAGATTGGCCGGTTCAGGCATATGTTGCAGACTTTAGAGACAGGAAGTCCGACAAATGAACTGTAGAGGCTTTCAAACTGAAAATTATTGCATCTACTAATCTTTGTCGTCCAAGACTGCCAGGAGATCAAGCACAGATATATTTTTTAGCAACTTGCCCGACTCGTCTACCACTGGCATTTCTTTAATGTTGTATTTCAAAGCGCGATCGAGAACCCTTTCAATATCCTCGTCTGGACTGGCATAGACAAGTCTTCTATCCACTATGTCTGACGCGCTCTTGCATGTAAGACATGACAAAAGTTCCCTTGTGCTAATTCTGGAAGAACAGCGCCTTTTGGCACTGATATTTTTTATTAATGCACCTATGGACAGCTCACCCAACACCCGTCCTTCCTTGTCTGTAACATAGATACTCCTTACCCCTGGATGCTCCCTGACTATCTTTTTTAGATCTTTTATAGGCATGTCCTGACTGACTGTTACATATTCATAGTTTGGCAAGCTATCCAAAACATTTACCAGCTTAACCATGGAAATCCTCCTAAAACTCTGGCACCTGTCCTGCTCTTTTGAGGCAATGATGCAAAAGTACAGGGGCTATGAACTCGTTTAAGATTACAGAGCCTATCATTCCGTTGACCACAATAGTTCCAACTTCTTCTGGCAAAAGATCCTGAGCCAACAGAACCAAACCTATAGTAACCCCAGCCTGGGGAAAAAGGGCCAGGCCGAGATATCTTTTTACAGTTTCAGGTGCCCTTGCAACCTTGGCCCCTACCCATACACCAATCTGCTTTCCTATCATTCTGACCACCAATAACACCAGGGCAAGAAGGCCTGCGGATTTTATTACTGCAAGATCCATATGGGCGCCAGCAAGGGTAAAAAAAAGACCAAAGACCGCATCCTCCAAGGGTTCCAAGACCCGGAAAAAACTCTGGTGTGCTGGTTTATGATTGACCACAACAAACCCTAGGGTCATGGCAGACAAAAGAGAAGAGGCATGCACCATTGCAGCTATTGCAGAAACGGACAACAGCACTCCAAGTACCACCATCAACATGGCCTCGGTTCTTTCTATTACCACACCTGTATAGACAAGCACAAGACCTGCAAGGACACCCAGTCCTACTGACACTCCTATCTCGTAAAAAGGAACCAAAAGAAGGTTGCGTCCTGCAAATTCCACTCCCAACATGGCCTGCACAACTGCACCTGCTATGGAAAAGAAGATGATGGTAAGAGCATCATCCAGGGCTATCACGCCTAGCAAGATATTAGTAAATTCACCTTTGGCCTTGACTTCGGAAATCACCGCAAGGACAGCACCTGGCGCTGTAGCAGCCGAAATTGCACCTATTATCAAGGATACAGAAAGCCAGATTGTCAAATTTGCAAAAGGGCCCGAAGAAAATCCAGGGAAAAATCTTAGGGTGGCAACCAACACCATAAATGTTACCCCAAAGGCCCCTAGTGCCTGAAACCAGGTTATATAACCGATTGTTCGTCCAAGCCCCTTAAGACTTCTAACATCCAGACTGCCACCCACATTGTAGGCTATAATGGACAGGGCAATATCATTTATAAAGTGTAGTCTATGGTTGACTGTCTCCACATGAAGAATGTGAAACACTGATGGACTAAATATTAAGCCAACAAGGAGATAGCCACTAATTCTAGGCAGAGATAACCGATTTGCCAAACGGCCTCCCCAATAACCAAAAAATAGTAACAGGCCCGTTGTAAGAAGTGGATTCTCTATCACTCTTGTCTCACAGTCTTCTAGCCCTTACGCACCAATGTAAGACTGGCAAAAACCTGCCTTTTGTCCAACAAATGAACAATCGCTTCAGTTATATCTTACACGATCCCGTATGAAAAAGGCCAGAATGGTGACAGATGCAGAATCTTTTGTTTCTCCTTTATCGAAATAGAAAAAATTTACCAGATTAGCATTTTAGCCGCGGGACAGCCTTGAAGGGCCTGGGCCTTGAGCTCTTTTTTCTGCAAATTTCTTTAGCTCAAATACCTTGGTTGGAATAAAAGAATCTTTTTGATCCATCCCTCTAGCTTCAATATGTGCAGATTTATTAGAGGCAGCGACTTTTTTCAAATCGGTGCTGGCCTCTAACAACTTCTGAAGACTTTCCAATAGACCATTTTCACCGTAAACCTGTTTCATCAGCATCTCATGAAACATGAAACAGGCCTCTAGGGCATTTTTGCACTTTTTGCGCTTCATATCCAGGGTCCACTGGAAACGCCTCAACCTTTCCTGCACATGTAGAGGATATTTGGAAATCTCCTCTTCAATTATTCTCTTGCGTTCCCTCTCAAAACTTTCTTGGTCAAGTTCATGAAGAATCTCAAAGCGATCCAGGATGTTGCCATCCTTGTTTGCCTTTCGCATCTCTTTCCTCCCCTTTAGCTTTCCTTAATGATAGCGCAAAAGATATTCCAGATCTCCAGTCATGGTGGCAATAAAATCTATTGCCAGACTTACCCAAAATAGGCCTTTGCCGTTTTTATAGGAAAACTTTTTCACACTCTGCAAGGATAAAAGAAAAATTTTTCCTCCCTGCTGCTGCCTAGGATACAAAGCCCCTTTTTATTTCTGATACCAATTCAATAAGATTCGGATTAGATGGTCTGAGCCTGGCTATGACATCTGCCTCCTTGAGGGCCCTGTCCATTTGACCGGCCTTAAAAGAATAATATGCCATAAGCGCACGCAGTGTCACGTTAAACGGTTCATGAACAAGCGCCCTTTCAAGACTTTCCATGGCCTCTTCCATCTGATCTAGACCAAACCTGCATACGGAAATAAGACTGTACGCATGGCTATCAGTCTTGTTGTACCGTATAAACAAGTCAAGAGCCTGCAAGGCCTGGGCGTAATCCCCTAGCTCTGTTAAAGCTACTGCCCTGTTGAACATGGCAATATCATCATCTTTTTTTTGCCAAATATCAGAGGCCTTTTTGAATTCACCCAGATAATACAGGCAGTGGGCCTTAAGCTCTGTTACTTTTTCCGGCTCAAGCCCCTTCCCTTCCAGGCCTGTTAAAATCTTCAGTGCATCATGATGTCTTCCTAAACCAAACAAACATACGGCCTTGTTTAGATCGACCGCATCCTTGAAGGATTCCTCCAGGTTCAAACTTCTTGAATCAATCGTTGTCAGGCGAGACAAAGCCTCTTCCATCTGTCCAAGAGCCATGAAGCAACAGGCGGCATTGTTAAGGGCATGGACAAAACCATCTTTTAGACGAAATGCCCTGTCAAAGGAGCGTAAGGCAGTAGAGAACTGGCCTGCTTCAACTAGGATGAGTCCTGTCTTAAACCAGGCATCAGCTACTTCAGGAGCCGTGGCACCAAGTACCACCTTGTCCTTTTCCGCAAGCCCTTTTTCCAGGTGAGTAAGCTCCGATATGAAAACAATAAGCTGGCGAAGGGAATCAGGAACATCAAAATTTTCAAGATTCAGGCTTACCTTCCTTGAAAAACTAGGTGTCAAAAGGCTCTGCTCCAACCGCGGTCTTATCTCTATAAGGTCAAAAGGCGAAAAATCCCTTTTACCATAGTTCCGGCTGTCCTGATTGTAAAATTCCTCCTTACTCCCGTCCTTTCCAAGCTCGAGGAAAAACCGCTGAAGCATCTTTGCAAGATCACCCTTCTCTGTTCCTGTGGAATCAGATCCGTGTTGCGAATGGTAAGAAGATTCTTGTTCAACAGCTTCTGAGTCAAGGGAAAGATCCTGTTCGGCAAAACCGGACTTGCACCTTTCAGCAAGCTTGGAAATTGCCTTTGCCGCCTGGGAATCGGGTCTAGAAATCATCACGTTCCTTAGTTTTACAAGCTCTTTGCAGACAACCTGATCCCTGGGGACGGCTCCCAGGTACCTGAGCTCTATATCAAGAAAATTGCGGCATATGTCTATAAGATTAGAGGCTATGGCACTACTATGTCTTAGAGAACGAACTGCATTCAGCACAAGACAGGGCTTGAACTCCTGACATATTCCCTGCACAATCGCCGCTGCCTCTCTGTCGACTTGGCATAACTGTTCCACAAGATCCCTGACAGAGGAACCTTGTTGCTGATTCTCTCCAAACTTGTGAGCCTCTATTATCTCAAGGGCAATGTGGCCCTGCTTAAAACTCCTTGTAAATATTCTGAAAAGTACGTTTTTTATAAATTCATAGGCATTAAGAACAGCTGTGGGTTCGGGATTGGTCACCACTATGCCAGATCTGGTTATAGAAAAAAAATCTATAACATTGTAGCTGGTACCAGCACCAAGGTCTAATACCACAAAATCAAACTCCAGCTTTTTAAGGGCCCTTAGTATCTTTAATTTCTGGAAATAGTAAAGATTTGCTATTCCGGGAATGAATCCGCTTCCAGGAATCAGGCTCAGATTTGGCACCTGGCACTTGATACTATAATCCACAAGATTACGAGAATCAGGACGAAAGATGAAATCTCCTATGCCACGTTCTGCAGTACGGAGTCCAAAAAAGGTATGAAGGTTGGCACCCCCAAGATCAAGGTCCACACAAACAGTTGATTGTCCCTTGAGTGCAAGGGCCGTTGCTATACCTGAAGATATAAGGCTTTTGCCTACTCCTCCCTTTCCACCACCAACTGCAATTATCACTGGATTTTTTCCCATCTTTATATTGTTCCCTGGCTGTCAGACCTTTTTATCCCAAATCACCTGAAATATACTACACTAGATTTGTCACTCTCTGTACCATTTTGATTTTTTCCTGCATTACCCTAAACAAGATTAATAACACGGTTTCAGTTCTTGACTCCAGATTAATACCTCATTAAATTAGAGGTCTTACTAGCCAAAAGGTTGTACCTGTTGGAGGGATGGCCGAGTGGTTTAAGGCGGCGGCCTTGAAAGCCGTTGTGCCCTCACGGGCACCGTGGGTTCGAATCCTACTCCCTCCGCCAAATTTTTAAGGAGAGGTGACCGAGAGGCTGAAGGTGCTCGCCTGCTAAGTGAGTGTACGCCGAAAGGTGTACCGTGGGTTCGAATCCCACCCTCTCCGCCATTTTTTAATTTTAAAATGTCCGGCAAAAGCCGGTTTTTTTATGGCTGCATACTCAAAATATTAAGCTGCCATGTATCCATTCCACAGGAGGACTTTCCGATATGATGCCAGACTTTCTTTTTACCTCTGAATCTGTTACCGAAGGACATCCAGACAAGGTTGCCGATCAGATTTCAGATGCAATCCTTGACGCCATTATTGCCAAGGATCCCTATGCAAAGGTGGCCTGTGAAACCCTGGTCACGACCGGGCTTGCCCTTATTGCCGGTGAGATCACCACTGAAAGCTACGTTGATATGCCCAAGGTAGTAAGGGGTACCATAAAGGAGATAGGCTATTCAGACTCAAGCATGGGATTCGACTGGCAGACCTGCGCAGTACTTATCAGCATTGACAAACAGTCGCCTGACATTGCAATGGGAGTTGACAGGGATGATGATATTGGAGCCGGCGATCAGGGACTCATGTTCGGTTATGCGTGTACCGAAACCCCTGATTTCATGCCCATGCCAATATGGTATGCCCATAAACTTGCCAAAAAGCTGGCAGAGGTCAGAAAAAGCGGGGTAATCCCCTTCTTGCGTCCAGATGGCAAATCCCAGGTGACAATAGAGTACAAGGACAGGAGGCCTGTTTCTGTCCACTCTGTTGTTATAGCTGCCCAGCACACCCCTGATGTTACCCATAAGGAGGTGGAAGAGGCTGTTATTGAGGAGGTCATTAAAAAGGTAGTAGAACCTGAACACCTTACATCAAACACAAAATACTTTATAAACAGCACAGGGCGATTTGTCGTAGGAGGTCCCCTTGCAGATTGTGGTGTCACAGGAAGAAAAATAATAGTAGACACCTATGGTGGAAGGGGCCACCACGGAGGCGGAGCCTTCTCCGGCAAGGATCCAACAAAGGTTGACCGCTCACCTTCCTATATGGCCAGGTATGTTGCAAAAAACATCGTTGCTGCCGGTCTGGCAGATGAGTGCGAGGTACAGGTTGCATATGCCATTGGCATAACCGAACCCCTTGCCATCAACGTGCGTACCTATGGCACAGAGAAAATCTCTCAGGACAGGATAGTAGAGCTTATAAAGAAAAATTTCAGTTTTAAGCCCAAGGACATAATAAACTATTTAGACCTCAGAAGGCCTATCTACAAAAAAACCGCGGCTTACGGCCACTTCGGCAGAATGGAGCCGGAATTTACCTGGGAAAAACTCGACATGGTCGACACCTTGAAGGAACAGGCAGGCCTGTAAGGATTGGAGGAAAAAATGAACTACCATATCAAAGACGAGGCATTAGCCGACTCTGGCAGACTAAGAATCGAATGGGCAGCCATGAGCATGGCTGTGTTAAATCTTATAAAAGAAAGATTTTCAAAGGAGCAGCCCCTTAAAGGCATCAGGATCGGTGCATGCCTTCATGTAACCACGGAAACAGCCGCGCTTATGCAAACACTTAAAGCAGGAGGGGCCGAAGTCTATCTTTGTGCCTCAAATCCCCTAAGTACGCAGGATGATGTCGCTGCTTCCCTGGTAGTGCATGATAAGATCCCGGTCTTTGCCATAAAGGGAGAAGACCATGACACCTATTATGAACATCTTAGGGCAGTAATAGCCGCAGACCCTCAGATTACAATGGATGACGGGGCCGATCTGGTATCCACCCTTCACACAGAGAGAAAAGATCTGCTAGACAAGATCATTGGCGGAACGGAGGAGACAACCACCGGCGTCATCAGGCTCAAGGCCATGGCCAAGGAAGGGGTGCTGCACTATCCCATCATTGCAGTAAACGATGCGGATACAAAACACCTTTTTGACAACCGTTACGGTACTGGTCAGTCAACCATAGACGGAATCATAAGGGCCACTAACAGACTCATTGCAGGTTCAATCTTTGTTGTGTGTGGATACGGATGGTGCGGAAAAGGTGTGGCCATGAGGGCCAAAGGTCATGGTGCCAGGGTTATTGTCACAGAGGTTGACCCAATCCGCGCCCTCGAAGCTGTTATGGACGGCTTTGAGGTCATGCCCATAGCAGAGGCAGCAGAAGTAGGTGATTTCTTTTGTACAGTAACAGGCAATATACACGTTATCAGGCAGGAGCACTTCCTTCGCATGAAAGATGGCGCCATTGTAGCCAACTCGGGACACTTCAATGTGGAACTTGATCTTGAAGCACTGGACAAGGTAACAAAGGCAAAGCGCACAATTAGGCCTTATGTTGAAGAATATCTGCTTGAAAACCAAAGGCGCGTCTACGTATTAGGTGAAGGGCGACTGATTAACCTTGCCGCAGCTGAAGGTCATCCTTCAAGTGTTATGGACATGAGCTTTGCCAACCAGGCCCTTTGTGCAGAGTATATGGTAAAAATGGGCAAAAAACTGGAAAAAAAGGTATATGGCGTACCTAAGGAAATAGACAAAGAGATTGCAAGGCTAAAACTCTCTTCAATGGACATATCCATTGACTCTCTTACAGAAGAACAAAAAAAGTATTTGTCTTCTTGGGAAATGGGAACGTAATACAAACTTATAAAAAGTAGACCCGTTTGGGGTTTACATGAATCGTATAAAAATATAAAAAGGCAGAAGTGAAACAGGCTTCTGCCTTTTTTGATTAAAAATTTGCTCAAGCAGCCATCATCATGAAGAACCCGAAAAAAAAGACCGCTAAACTGTGGGGAGGTAGGTTCCAGCAACCTACGGAAAAACTTGTAGAGGACTTTACCGAATCTGTAAGTTACGACAGGCGTCTGTACAGCCAGGACATCAGAGGAAGCATTGCTCACGCCAGGATGCTTGGACAAAAGGGCATAATTGCCCAAAAAGACAGTCAACTCATAATAGAAGGGCTTAAAAAGATCCTCAGGGATATTGAAGCTGGGGATTTTTCCTGGAAAAAGGATCTCGAAGATGTCCACATGAATATAGAAAAGGCCCTTACCGATCTTATTGGCCCTGCAGGAGGAAGGCTTCATACAGCCAGGTCCAGAAATGATCAGGTAGCCACTGACTTTAGGCTCTACGTAAGAGATGAAATATTCAAGATTGATCAACTCCTTGAAAGGCTCCAGAAGGCCTTTATCTCACAGGCCGAAACCCATATGGGGGTTATAATGCCTGGCTTTACCCACCTCCAAAAGGCCCAACCCGTTCTTTACTCTCATCATATGCTCGCCTACTTTGAGATGTTCAGACGGGACAGACAACGCCTAAAGGACTGTCTCAAACGTGTAAATGTCTGCCCTCTTGGAAGTGCTGCCCTTGCAGGCACAAGTTATCCCATAGACAGGGAAATGACGGCCAAGGAACTGGAATTTGAACAGGTAAGCGAAAACAGCATGGATGCAGTATCAGACCGGGACTTTGCCCTGGAGTTTCTCTTTTGTCTGTCAGTAATAATGATGCATCTGAGCAGGCTATCCGAAGAGCTTATCCTGTGGATGAGTTCTGAGTTTTCCTTTGTGGAACTTCCAGATGCATACTGTACAGGCTCAAGCATCATGCCACAAAAAAAGAATCCAGACGTGCCAGAGCTGGTCAGGGGAAAGACCGGAAGGGTTTATGGCAGCCTGATGGCACTACTTACCACCCTGAAAGGCCTGCCCCTCACCTATAACCGGGACCTGCAGGAAGACAAGGAGCAGCTGTTTGATGCTGCAGACACCACCTCGTCATCATTGGCAGTGATGGCGGGCCTGATCGAAAATATGCGTCCGGACACAAAGCGCATGGCCCAAGATACAGAAACAGGCTTTTTGACTGCCACTGATCTTGCAGACTATCTTGTAAAAAAGGGGCTGCCCTTCAGACAGGCCCACGAGGTAGTTGGCAAGGCAGTGGCTGACTGTATTGCAGAGGGAAAGGAACTTCATCAGCTGGAGTTTCACCAGCTGGAAAAACTGCATCCTCTTATTGAAAGGGATGTTTTGGAAATCATCGACGTGGAAGGTTCTGTTGCATCCAGGAGATGCAAAGGCGGCACAGGACATAAACCGGTGAAAGATGCGCTTAACAATGCCAAAAGATGGCTTAAGGAATTCAAGGTTTACCCATGAAAAAGATACCTCTTATCCTCTGCCTTTGTCTGATAACCGTCTCTTTTGTTCTTGAAGGCTGTGGACGTAAAAGGGCCCCTGTACCCCCGGGGACCCTCAGGCCAGAACGCATAAAGGACCTTTCGTATAAAATAGTCAAAGACGGGGCCATACTCAGCTGGAGTGTGCCGAGAAGAAATCATGATGGCAGTCCGCTTTCAAAAATAAAAGAGTTTCAATTATTTAAGGCTGAAATCCCTGTGGATTCAGCATGTCTTGAATGTCCTCCAGAATATAAAAAACCCATAATAATAAAATACGACAAAAAGCCAGAGCCTGGCAAAAAGATAGTCTATGAAGACACCACGGTCAGGAAGGGATTTTACTATACCTATCAGGTAAAAACGGTTAAAGGGCTCTTTAATGTATCTGACTTTTCAAACAAGGTCTCCTTTGCATGGCACAGTCCTCCAAAGGCCCCGGTAAACCTGTCTGCTAAGGTATTTGAAGATGGGGTAGAACTCAGTTGGCTTGCCCCATCAAGCTTTGAAGATGGTGAACCCCTTGACCAGCCGCTTTCCTACAGAATCTATAGACGTTTTGGTGACGAAAATGAGTGGCAACCCCTTCCAGGCACTACACATAAGAATCATTTTTTTGACAAGATAAGAAGGACCTATCGCACTGTTAGCTACAAGGTTGCTGCCATCTTTCACTATATAGATACAGATATTGAAGGAACAATGTCGCCGCCAGTGACGGTAAAGGCAAGGGGGCTTCAAAACATTCCGGCACCAGCCAACATATCGGTTGCTAAAACAAGGGATGGAATACGGATTAGCTGGAGCCCGGTTAGAAGACCGGGTATCATTGGGTATTATATATTTAGAAAGGACCCTTCTGGCATTATCATACAGCTAAATTCTTCTCCAGTTGCAACGTCCTTCTTTGTTGACAGAACCCTTCTTGACCCTGGTCGATATACCTATTGGGTTACTTCCATAGATGATTCCTATCCGCCAAATCAAAGCAGGCCATCGAAGACGGTTTCGATAGTTGTAAAATAGAAAGGACCTCTTGTTATGGACCCATTTGTTTACAAAAAAGGAGTATTGTACTGTGAAGACGTAAGCCTAGCAAAAATAGCCAAGAAAGTCGGTACTCCCTTTTACTGTTACTCATCAGCCCATCTGAAAAACCGTTTCAATGCATATAAAACGGGTTTTGGACCTAGAAAACATCTGATCTGTTTCGCAGTTAAGGCAAACAGTAATCTTGCAGTACTTTCATGCCTTGGGAACCTGGGAGCTGGTGCAGATATCGTTTCAGGCGGCGAACTGTATCGGGCATTAAAGGCAGGAATACCTGCCAACCGTATCGTATATTCCGGAGTAGGAAAGACCAAAGAAGAGATGGCCTATGCCCTTAAAAACTCGATTGCCATGTTCAACATAGAGTCTATGGAGGAACTGCAACAGCTTTCAAAGGTGGCAAAAAAGCTTGGGCAAAGGGCACCGATAGCCTTCAGGGTCAACCCCGATGTAGATCCAAAGACCCACCCGTATATTTCAACTGGCCTTAAAAAAAACAAGTTCGGGCTTTCCAGAGAGCAGGCCCTTGAAGCTTACGCCCTGGCCTTAAAGGATCCACATCTTTCCATAAAAGGTATCGACTGCCACATAGGTTCCCAGATCGTTGAACTTGACCCATTTATAGATGCCTTTAAAAGGCTAAAAGAACTTGTAGTGCAAATCGAAAAGATGGGTATAAGTCTTTCCTTCATAGACATAGGAGGTGGCCTTGGCATCTCCTATAAGGATGAAAATCCGCCTGCACCACAGACATACATTTCTGCCATAACAGACGAGGCAAAAGACCTGCCTCAGACAATTATTGTGGAGCCTGGGCGTTCGATATGCGGCAACGCCGGGGTACTTGTTACCAAGATCCTTTATGTAAAGGAAAATGACGCAAAAAGGTTTTATATAGTAGATGCTGGCATGAACGACCTTGGAAGACCGAGTCTCTACGATGCCTATCATGAGATAAAGCCTGTACAACAGACAGTCGCCCCCTCTTACAAGGAAACAGACGTGGTAGGACCCATCTGCGAAACTGGTGACTTTCTTGCCAGATCCAGACCCATGCCCGATCTTGCCTCAGGCTCTCTTCTTGCCGTACTCAGCGCAGGGGCCTATGGATTTACCATGTCATCAAACTATAACTCCCGTCCCAGAGTCCCGGAAGTGATGGTCTACGGCAACAGGTTTCATGTTGTAAGAAGGCGACAGACATGGCAGGACCTTGTAGCAGGAGAAAGCATACCTAAAGGAGAAAGCTGCTGAGATGAGAAAGGTTCCTTTCAAAAAGATGCATGGAAGTGGAAACGACTTTATCCTGATAGATAACAGACAAGGGATAATAGATCATAACGAGGCCCCGGAAGTAGCCAAAAAACTCTGCAAGAGAGGCTTTGGCATTGGTGCAGATGGGTTGATTCTCATTGAAAATTCCGGCAAGGCCGACTTCAAATGGCATTTTTTGAACGCAGATGGCAGTGTTGCCGAAATGTGTGGAAATGGAGGGCGCTGTGCTGCCAGGTTTGCCAACATGACTGGAATCTGTGGAAATCAACTGACCTTTGAAACCGCTGCAGGAATAATCAAGGCCACAGTCAAGGGGGATGTTGTCAAACTGCAACTGACACGACCTCAAAATATCAAAACCAACATGCTGCTACTTGTTGATGGCAAGGAGATCCATCTTGACTTTGCTGACACTGGAGTTCCCCATGCGGTAATCTATTGCAAGGAACTAGAAAAACTTAATGTACATGATTTTGGCAAAAAAATAAGATTTCACCCTGCCTTTCAACCTACAGGAACCAATGTCAACTTTGTTAAAATAGATGCTGAACATCTTATCAGGGTCCGGACCTATGAAAGAGGTGTTGAGGACGAGACCCACGCCTGTGGAACGGGTGCCACAGCAAGCGCCCTACTTGCAGGAATCAGAAAGATGGTCTCTTCACCTGTAGAGGTAATCACCTCTGGAGGTGAAAGACTTGTTGTACACTTTGACCTTGCCCGACCAGACGAAACATATCTGGAAGGTAAAGCCACTCTTGTATACTCTGGCATTACAGAAGAGATCCTTACCTGATAACCATAACAGCAGTTACTGTTTTATTACCCTTTCAGAAACCTAGAAAATATCCCAAAGGCCTGTTTTACAACAGGGCTGTCGTCTGGAAGACTAAGAAGCGATTCCTGGGCCATCTCTTTTTGAAAGACCTCATCACTTGCAGAGACATAACCGCCGAACACGAGATCTGTCTGTTCTACCGCCCTTTTCACGTGCTCATCCAAGGCCTGTGGCACCGGCTCGGGTACCCGATTAACAATCAGCACCTTCTTACCCACCTCTACTTGAAGGGCCTTTGTAAGGTCTGCTATTCGTGCCGCTGTAAGCACTCCGCGACTAGAAGGATCTGAAACAACAAACAGGGTATGAATGGTCCTGAGATTGAGACGAGACAGATGCTCCATTCCAGCCTCATTGTCTACCAAAAGATAGCGGTAATTTCTCGACAGCTTTTCCATAACCTGGGCCAGGATAGAGTTGGCCATACAATAACAGCCTGGGCCTTCTGGCTGCCCCATAACCAACAGATCAAAGCCTTTGGCTTCTATCACTGCCTGGTTGATATGTATTTCCATAAATTCATTTTTTGTCATACCCTGAGGAGTCTCTGTCTTCATCTTGTCCCTGATTTCTCCAAGGGTCACATCTACCTCTAGGCCAAGCAATTCGTTAAGATTCGCATTGGCATCTGCATCTACTGCAAGAACAGGGGTCATATTGGAATTAACCAAATATTTTATCAAAAGGGCTGTCAGGGTCGTTTTACCGGTTCCTCCCTTGCCAGCCATTGCTATTACATCTGCACCTGCTCGTTGAATCATTTGGACCTGCTCCTTTGAATAAACTAATGTTATTAAAAAGGTCTCTTTCTAAGGTCTCTTTCTAAGGTCTCTTTCTAAGGAAAATATACCATGTCTAACAAGATTCCTGAAAGAGGGTTAAAAAGATCTTTATATAACATACTTATCAATAAAAAGGGTGGAAATTATTCAAAAGCAAAACACTTATATAACTTGATTGGGGTGGGATCAACAGGATAAGACCTTACCTTCAAGATAAAAAGGCGAGTTTTCTTTATGACAGCTTGTCAGAATAGGCCTATGATAGACTTCTCCTACTAGATCTGCTCACATTCTTCAACCCTTTGGCTTTTCAGGATGAACAAATCATAATGGAGCTTCCAATACAAGAGCCTTACTGCATTTATAGGAAGAACAGCATCATAACCAGAAAGCTGGGCTATAAAATCCGCAAACAGAGCGATTACAGCCCCTGCAAGTAAGGTTGTCGGAAGAAGTACACAATGAATAATCTAATTTTTTAAGGGTTGCCTTTGATAGATATAAAACATGGGAATTTACGGAGTAAAATAACAGAATTCATCAAATAAATAATAAATAGGGCAAGGATAGGGGTTGATTAGACTTTTGGGAACAGAGCCTAGAGATTCCTGGTGAAGCGAAGCGGCTGAAACCTCCATTTAGCGAGCGTGAGCGAGCGGCTTTGGAGCGTTTCAGCGAAGCGAACCATAGAAGCTCTTGGCCCTGCTTTCCAGTCTAGAGAAGCTCTTCCTTGCCCTTTCCCATCCACCCGTTTGTCACAGATAAACTGGTTGCAAATATTATCCTTCAACCAGTTAATTCTTTTCTCTCGTTGGATTCGACAAACCTGTCGAGTAAAATCCAAAATTCGTCGACAAATTCATGATGCTTAAACCTCACCTCAGACAATAACCTACCGTTTTTAAAGCAAATTTTCCTATAAAAATACTTGGCACATCTTTTGATTAGAAATTGGGCAATAGGTTAGCCAAGTAAGACAAATTAGACAGATAAAAAGACAAAAAGGAGGATTTAACCTATGCAAATCTCAAAAACCATTGGAACTGCAGTCCTTACAACATGCATCATACTTGGTGCTAACACAACCTTTGCAGCCAGGCCAGGCCATGGAGTTGGTGGCAACTCTGGTCACGTTGCTATTACTGGTACAACATTGGCAACGCAGATCCCAGCTACCGAACTTGCCCAGGAAGAACAGGATGGGCTTATCAAAATGAGAGAAGAAGAGAAACTTGCCCGTGACGTTTACCTTTATTTGTATAATACATGGCAAAACCCTGTATTTTCAAACATCTCGAAATCAGAACAACGTCACATGGATGCAATAAAGACCCTTCTTGATAAATACGGACTGGAAGATCCTATAACAGGTATGGAGCCTGGCATGTTCAAGTCTGCAGAAATGCAGGAACTCTATAACAACCTTATTACCAAGGGTTCTATAAGCCTGCAAGATGCCCTTCAGGTAGGTGCGACAATAGAAGATCTTGACATAAAAGACCTAAAGGAACTTCTTGAAGCCACAGACAATGAAGATATACAGCTAGTCTATCAGAATCTTATGAAAGGCTCTAGAAATCACCTAAGGGCATTTGGCTCTCGGCTAAAGAACCTTGGTATTAGCTATCAGGCTCAGTTCCTATCCCAAGAAGAAGTCAACGAAATAATAAACAGCCCATGGGAAAGAGGTAGAATGGGCAAAGGTGGAAAGCATGTCTCATGGTCTCAAGCACATGGCAAGAGAGGCCATGGCCTTCATTTTAACATGGGACACGGGACAAACTTTGTGGATGTCAACGGAGACGGAATCTGCGACAACTTGAATAAGTAAGGCTAAAAATATCATCAATAACAGGGGGTTCTTGGAATCAGGAACCCCCTGTTTGACATGATTTTATTATTGATTCGTCAAAGTCTAACGTTTCTCCTTCCCTTTTGGCACAAAAAACTTGACATTATATAGCTATATGGCTATATGCCCAAGTATGACAAAAGGAAACGTTCAAAAAATGAGTAGACGCCTAAAGGCGATTGCAGACCCGACAAGAATAAAGATAATCACCCTTCTTTCAGAAAGACCATGCTGTGTGTGTGAGCTTACCCAGGTCTTGGGTCTTGCCCAACCTACAATCTCAAGACATTTAAGGCAGCTTGAGACAGAGGGTTTCATTTCTGGCAAAAGAGAAAAGGCCTGGATCATATACAGCCTTACCCCTCAAGAAGAATGCTGTAGACAGCTTCTTGACATTCTTATCAAAAGGGCCTGTCAAGATGACGAGGTCCTAAGTCTCATTGAAAAACTGAAAAAGGTTAAACGTCCTGCCCCTTCGGAGTCTTTCGTTTCTGCAACCATGATAGAGTCAAGCAAATGAAAAAGGTGCTCTTTTTGTGTACTCAAAATGCCTGCAGAAGTCAGATGGCTGAGGCAATAACAAATGCACGCCTTTTGGGAAAGGTGCAGGCATATTCGGCAGGAATCGAACCGTCCCGCGTTCATCCCCTTGCCCTAGAAACCTTAAACAGAATGGGCATAGACACACTCCATGCCTATTCCAAACATGTTGAGCTTTTTAAGGATAGGGATCTAGATCTGATAATAACCGTATGTGACAACGCCCAAAGCAGATGTCCCCATTGGCCATACAAAAGACAGGTTGTTCACTTTCCTTTAGATGATCCTGCCAAGGTTCAAGGCTCAAAGGAAGAACTCCTGGCTGCATTTGAAAAGACCGCCAACATCATAGAAAAGGAACTGATTCCCGTTGTCAAAAGAGAACTTGGCATAGAGGATGGATAAAAGATGCTTGAAATCTTTACCAAGATAGCGGACCTTGTAACCTTCAGCCTCTTTAAACTGCCCCCAAAGGGCCATCTTACAGAGGCGGTCCATTTCTTTGTCGAAGATACCACCAAGATCTTTTCTCTTCTTGTGACAATCATCTTTGTAGTGGCGATAATAAGAAGCTTTTTCCCTCCAGAAAGAACAAGACGTTTTCTTACCAACAAGAAGGTCATAGTCGCCCACATCCTTGCAGCCCTTTTAGGAGTGGTCACACCTTTTTGCTCCTGTTCCGCATGTCCACTCTTCATAGGTTTTGTTGAGGCAGGCATCCCCCTTGGGGTTACCTTTAGTTTTCTTATATCTTCTCCAATGGTAAACGAGGTGGCCCTTGTGCTGCTTTTTGGGCTATTTGGATGGGAAATTGCCGCCATATACCTATGCACCGGCCTGTTGGTAGCCATTGTTGCAGGCTTTGTCATAGGCAAACTGAACATGGAACGCTTTGTTGCGGACTATGTATGGGAAATAAGAATGGGACAGGCTGAAATTCCAGAAATGAGCTGGGAAGAACGATTCCAGTATGCCAAGGGATATGTAAGAGACATTCTGTCAAAGATCTGGATCTACGTTCTTGGAGGAATAGCAGTTGGAGCTCTGGTCCATGGGTATGTGCCCCAGGACTTTCTCCTAAAGTATGCAGGTCCGTCAAATCCGCTTGCAGTACCGATAGCAGTTTTGCTTGGGGTTCCTCTTTATAGCAATGCCGCCGGGGTGATCCCAATTGTACAGGCACTCATGGCAAAAGGACTGCCCCTTGGCACCACTCTGGCATTCATGATGGCAGTTACTGCCCTATCCTTTCCAGAGATGGTCATACTGTCCCAGGTACTGAAAAAAGAGCTCATTGCCACATTTGTAGCAATAGTAACAATGTCTATTATGGCAGTTGGATACATTTTCAATCTGCTAATATGACCAGAAAGGTTGAAATAATGGAAGAAATCGTCTGTTACTGTTTTGGATACACCAAAGAAGAGATAATAAAAGATACCCTTATCAATCCGGACCAGCCTGCCATCCTTAAAAGGATTCTTCTGGAAAAAAGGGCTGGTAACTGCAGATGC
>Ga0256835_1000958_pt1 | contig 18559 bp, 20 predicted proteins | sample PIR30metaG_FD_185972 | JGI IMG/M metagenome (GOLD analysis project Ga0256835, IMG submission 185972) | Hydrothermal vent microbial communities from East Pacific Rise, Pacific Ocean - PIR-30 | ecosystem: Environmental > Aquatic > Marine > Hydrothermal vents | place: Pacific Ocean: East Pacific...
ACCCCGCCCCCGCCCAAGGTGACCCCGCCCCCGCCGGACCTGCCCCTGGGCGGCCGGCAATACCGCCTGCCCCCCCTGGACTTGCTGAGCCAGCCCCAGGGCCAGATTGAGCCCGACCACGCTGAAAACCTGCGCCGCAACTCCCAGCGCCTGGAGCAAAAACTGGCCGACTTCGGGGTGGCCGGCAAGGTAGTGGAGGTGGCCCCGGGACCGGTGGTCACCATGTACGAGTTCAAGCCGGCCCCAGGGGTGAAGATTAGCAAGGTGGCCAACCTGGCCGACGACTTGGCCATGAACCTCAGGGCCACCTCCATCCGCATCGTGGCCCCCATACCCGGCAAGGCGGTAATCGGCATCGAGATACCCTCCCAGCGGCGTGAGATGGTGCTGCTGGGTGAGATTCTGGCCAGCCGGGCCTACCAGAAGGCCCGTTCGCCGCTCACCATTTCCATGGGCAAGGATATCCTGGGCCAGCCGGTGGTGGACGACCTGCGCGGCATGCCCCACCTGCTGGTGGCCGGGGCCACCGGCAGCGGCAAGAGCGTCTTCATCAACTCCCTGGTGCTCTCGATCCTCTACAAGTCCATACCCGACCAGGTGCGCCTGCTCATGATCGACCCCAAGCGCATCGAGCTCTCCACCTATAACGACATCCCCCACCTGCTCCACCCCATCATCACCGAACCCAAGGAGGCCACCAGCGGCTTGCGCTGGGTCTTCGGCGAGATGGAGCGCCGCTACGAACTGCTGGTGCAAGAGGGGGTGCGCAACATCGCCTCCTACAACCGCAAGCTGGACGAGGCTGCCGGCGAGGCGGCCGGGGACCAAACGCTGCCCTACATCGTGGTGGTCATCGACGAGTTGGCCGACCTGATGATGGCCAGCTCCAAGGAGGTGGAGGGGCTCATCACCCGCCTGGCCCAAAAGGCCCGCGCCGCCGGCATCCACCTGGTGGTGGCCACCCAGCGCCCCTCGGTGGATGTCATCACCGGACTGATCAAGGCCAACTTCCCGGCCCGGGTCTCCTTCCAGGTATCCAGCCGGGTGGACTCGCGCACCATCCTGGACGTGCAGGGGGCCGAGCACCTGCTGGGCAACGGGGATATGCTCTTCGTACCGCCGGGCACCAGCCGCCTCACCCGCATCCACGGGGCTTATGTCTCCGACGCCGAGATCGCCGCGGTGGTGGAGCACCTGCGCAGCCAGGCCGCCCCCGAGTACGACGAGTCCATCGTCAGCACCGGTGATGATAACGGCCCCGGCGGCCTGGACGGCCAGGAGATGGACGAGCGCTACCCCGACGCGGTGCGCCTGGTCAAGGAGACCGGCCAGGCCTCCATCTCCTACGTGCAGCGCCGGCTGCGGGTGGGCTACAACCGGGCGGCCCGCATGATCGAACAGATGGAGGCCGAGGGCATCGTGGGACCCAGCGACGGCTCCCGTCCCCGCGAGGTGCTCATTCGCGACTAGGCCGGCCCGGCCGGCCGCGGCGCCGGGGGCAAAAAACCGCCGGCGCCACCGTCATTAATGGAAAACCACCCCGGCCGCGGCGACCGCGCCGCCGGCCGGAAGGCGACCCCGCCAACCGGGTAGAGGTTGTGTTATGAAAACGAGATTGTCCCTGGCGGCCCTAGCGGTCGCGGCTCTGCTGGCCCTGGCCCTGCCGGCCCTGGCCGAGACCCCGTCCCAACTGGCCCGGCGGGTGCAAAAGGCCAACCAGAAGATAAACACCCTGTCGGCCTCCTACCTGCGCCTCAGCCGCTTCGTGGCCGTGGGGCCCAACGCCGGCCGGCAGGTGAAGGCCACCGGCCGCCTGCTGTGGAGCCGTCCCTGGAACCTGCGCCTGGAGCAGGACCAGCCGCGCCAGCAACTGGTGGTGGCCACCGCCGAGACGGTGTGGTGGGTGCGGGCCGCCCGCAAGCGGGCCGACGTCTACCCCACCAGCCGTTTCACCAGCGGGCTCAAGCCGCTGATGGAGGCCCTGGGCGGCCTGGCCAGCCTGGAAGACACCTTCGTGGTGGCCAAGCCGACCCGCCAGGAGGCCGCCGCCCTGGCAGACACCCTCACCCTGGCCCTGGAGCCCAAGATCAAGCGGGCCGACCTGGTGCGCCTGGTGGTGTGGTTTGACCGGCGGAGCTTGCTGCCACGGGGATTTCGCATGGTCACCCTGGTGGGTGATGTCACCGATTACCGTTTGCGGGAGGTGAAGGTGAACCAGCCGCTTCCCGCCGGCGCCTTTTCCTATAAGCCGCCCCCGGACTTCAAGGTCCGCGACCACCGCGGCGCCCCGCCGGCCCGCTAGCGCCCCAGGGTGAGGTGGGCGCTGGCGTGGCCGCGCTGCACCGACACGGTGATGCGCGACTGCAGCCGGTTGCGGGCCATCTCGCGCTGGAAGGCCCCCAGGCTGCCGGTGGGCCGGCCGCCGATGGCCCGCAGCAGGTCCCCGCGGCGCAGGCCAAGGGCCTCGGCCCGGGAGCCCGGCCGCACCTCGGCGATGGCCACCGCCGCGTCGGGGGACACCCCGTGGCGATAGGCCAACTCGCGGTTAAGCGGCTTCACCCGCAGTCCCAAGATGCGCCAGGCCAGCTCGTTGGCCCACTGCAAGGGGAAGGCCTGCGCCTGCAGCACCAGCTCCCGCCGGCCGCGCGCGTCCTGCAGGGTGAGGGTGACCCGGCTGCCGGCCGATACCTTGGACAGCAGCTCCAGGTAGTGGCCGGCGCTGTCCACCGCCCGGCCGTTTACGGCCGCCACCACGGTGCCCCGCTTTATCCCGGCCTCGGCCGCCGGGCTGCGCGGCAGCACGCCCACCACCACCACCCCGCGGTCGCGATCCAGGCCAAAGGCGCGGGCCAGGCGCGGGGTGAGGGTCTGCAGCTCCAGGCCCAGCCAGGCCGGCACCACCTCGCCGTAGCGCACCAGGTCGCCGATGATGCGGCGCACCTGGTTCACCGGGATGGCGAAGCCGATGCCCTGGGCCTGCCGGAAGATGGCGGTGTTGATGCCGATCACCTCGCCGTCGGCGTTGAGCAACGGCCCGCCGGAGTTGCCGGGGTTGATGCTGGCGTCGATCTGGATCAGGCCGCTCAAGGTGGTGCGGCCAAAGGGCACCCGGCGGTCCAGGGCGCTCACCACCCCGGTGGTCACCGTGTGCGAGAGCCCAAAGGGGTTGCCGATGGCGATGACCCTCTCGCCGATCATCAGGTCGTCGCTGTCGCCCAGCTTGGCCTGGGGCAGGGGCTTCTTGGCCTTGATGCGCAGCACCGCCAGATCGGAGCTGGGGTCGGCCCCCACCACCTGGGCTAAAAAGACCCGCTTGTCGGCCAACTGCACCCGAATCTGGCTGGCCGCGGCGATGACGTGGTGGTTGGTGGCGATGAGCCCGGCGTTGCCGTCGATGATCACCCCGGAGCCCAGGCTGCGCTGCCGGCTGGCACGCCGTCCCCAAAACTCCTCGAAAAACCGGTCAAGGAACGCGTCGCCGGTGATAAAGGGGTTCACCCGCCGCCGGCCCAGGGTGCTGATGTTCACCACCGCCGGGCTGACGGTGCGCACCGCCAGCACCACCGGGGTGGTGCGGCTGGCCCGGTCGGCCCGGGCCGGCCAGGCCGCCAGGGTGAGCACCGCGGCCAGCAGCAGGGCCAGGCCGGCGCGCCGGGAAAGCGTACCGCTCATGACCAGTCTATCTTGCCGCCGGCGCCGCTGGGTGGTGGGGGCGGCGGGGCCAGGTGGCTCACGTCGATCGGGGCGTCGTCGACCGGCCCGGATGACGGCGGCCGGGAGCCGTAGTCCGCCCCGGCCATGGCATAGAGCCGGGCTACCCGTTCGGCCATGGGCGGGTGGGTGGAAAAGAGCCGGGCCAGGCTGCGGCCGCTTAAGGGGTTGACGATGAACATGTGGGCGGTCTCGGCCCGGGCGCGGGCCATGGGCCGGCGCTGGTTGGCGTTCTGGAGCTTTTCCAGGGCCCCGGCCAGGCCCAGGGGGTCGCCGGAAATGGCGGCCCCGCCCCGGTCGGCCATGTATTCGCGGCTGCGGCTTATGGCCATCTGGATGACCATGGCCCCCAGCGGGGCCAGGATGGCCATTGCCAGCAGGCCGATGCCCCCGCCGCGGCTGTCACGGTCGCCACCGAACATGCCGGCGAAGCGGGCCATGTTGGCCAGGACCATCACCGCGCCGGCGATGGTGGCGGCGATGGAACCCACCAGGATGTCGCGGTTTTTGACGTGGGTGAGCTCGTGGGCCAACACCCCGCGCAACTCGCGCTTGCTCAGTATGCCCACGATGCCGCTGGTGACCGCCACCACCGCGTGCGCCGGGTCGCGGCCGGTGGCAAAGGCGTTGGGCGTGGGATCGTCGATGAGATAAACCCTGGGCATCGGCAGGCCGGCGTTGGCGGCTAACTCCCCGACGATACGGTAAATCTCCGGCGATCGGCTCTCGTCCAGGGGCTGGGCCCTATACATCTTCAGCACGATCTTGTCGGAAAACCAATAGGAAAAGAAGTTCATGGCCACCGCGATGATAAAAGCGATGATCATGCCTTTTTGTCCCCCGGCCCAAAAACCCACCAGGATGAACACGCCGGTGAGCAGTCCCAACAGGAGAACCGATTTGATTTTGTTGGTCATAGGTTTACCTCTGCGGTATCAGGTGGCCAGTCCCAATCAAATGTAAGTTGTCACTTGGTTTTTGTCAAACGGCCGCCGCCGATCGCGTTGACAGGGCCGCCGCCGCGCGGTACATTGCCAGCCGTTATGAGGCTGCTGCTCACCAACGACGACGGGGTCTACGCCCCGGGCCTGGCCGCCCTGCACGCGGCCCTGGCAGGCGACCACCAGGTTACGGTGGCTGCTCCCGAGACCGAACAGTCGGCGGTGGGCCACTCCATCACCATCGCCGACATCATCCGGGTGCGGCCCCTGCGGCCCAGCACCGGTATGCATGGCTGGGCGGTGCTCGGCACCCCGGCCGACTGCGTCAAGCTGGCCCTGGCCGAGCTGATGGAGCAACCGCCGGACTTGGTGATCAGCGGCATCAACCTGGGGGCCAACGTGGGGGTGGAGCTGCTGTACTCCGGTACGGTGAGCGCGGCCACCGAGGCGGCCATCTGCCAGGTGCCGGCGGTGGCCATCTCCCTGGACGCCCGGGCCGAGGCGGATTTCACCACCGCCGCCCGCTTTGCCGCCACCCTGGTGGAGCACCACCGCTCCCTGGGCCTGCCGCCGTCGGTGTCGCTCAACGTAAACGTGCCCCACCTGCCGGCCGAGCAGATCAAGGGGGTTCGGTTCCTGCGCCAGTCCATGGGCCGGCTGCGGGAAAACTTCCTCGAGAGGGTGGACCCGCGGGGCCGTACCTACTACTGGATGGACGGCGAAATCATCGAGCCCGACCCTGGCAGCGACCACGACCACCTGGTCCAGGGCTACATCGCCATAACCCCGGTGAGTCACGATATGACCCACCGTGCGGCCCTGGGCCGGCTGGCCAAGGTGGTGCTCGATTTTCCCGGCGGGTAGGCATGTAAATACGGGGAATATTTCCACGGCACTTTTGGGGAAAAACACCACGATATGCAACCCGCTGTAATCATGTGAAGTTAGGCCCGGCCCGGGCTCAAAAAAAGTTTGTCAAGCAATATCTTATCAATTCAAGTGGTTATAAATAATCCATCCTAAAAAGCCGTTGTGCAATTTCTGGTGGTACGAATATTGCCTATTAAAAGCCCCAAAGGCCCGAACCGAACCAGAGGCCACCACCACCGGGAGCACGAAAATGCCGGCTTACGAGTATGTTTGCATAAATTGCGGGACCAAAGAGGTCCGAATCGCGGGTATCGACGACCACACCGTAATCTGCGACGAGTGTCGCCAGGTAATGGTGCGCCAGATGGACGTAGAGTCCCTCCTGGCCTCCTACCAACCGGTTACGGAGCAAGCCTGACCCCTTGCGCCCCCCTGGGGCGCCCCTCTGTGCCAGCGGCGTCCGTAGGACATCGTCTGGGAGAGGGTGAGGGGTCATGACCGGCTCCTCACCCTCTCTCAGGGCGCCGTCTTGGTTGCGCCAAGCCCTGGACCAGGCCCGGGCCGCCGGGCTACCCGAGCGCCTGCCAGCCATCTACCAACAACTCCCCGCCACCACCTGCCAGCGCCGCGGCGACTGCTGTGGGCTCCTGCCGCCGGCCGCGCCGGTGGAGATGCTGCTTTTCTTTGATCGCCTAAAAGAGATGTCGGCCGGCGGGCGCCTGGCCCTGGTGGTGGGCCTGGCCCAGCACTTTGTACGCAACGCGGCCGAGCGCCTGGCCTGCCCCTGGTCCCGCAGCGACTCCTGCGCCGACTATGCCAACCGTTTCTTTGCCTGCCGCGCCTATGGCCTCTGGTCGCCGGAGGGCTACGCCCGGCGTAGCCAAGGGGCCCGGGAGGCCCAGGCGCGGGTGGCCCGGGCCTGGGCCGAGCTGGGGGTTACCCTGGACCCCACGGTGCTGGCTCCCGGGCCGGACTACTGCCGCGCCACCAAGTACCTGGCCACGGCGCCCCTGGACGACCAGGTGCTGGGCGAGCTGGAAGAGCGCCTGGCCGGCCTCACCAGCGGCCTGGAGGCCGCCGGCGAGCTGGCCGCCTGCGGGGGCGACCTGTCCCACCTGGTGGCTCGGATCACCCTGGGACCGGCCCAGTGCCTGGCCCTGAAGCTGGCCTACACCAAGGCGTACCTGGCCGGCGACCACCACCAGGTGGGGCGGGTGCTCAAGCAGGTCCGGCTCATGGCCCGCGACTGGGTCCTGGAGGCCATACGACGATGACCCGCGCCTGCCCACTGCCCCGCCTGCCCGCCTTGCTGGCCGCCCTGCGCCGGCGGGGTCTCAAGATTCACCACCTGGCCGCCGCCCTGGGGGTCAAGCCCTCCCTGGCCTTTGCCTGGGTCTACGGGGAAAAGGAGATGCCGCCGGCCATGCGCCGGGCGGCCGAGGAATTCGCCGGGCTTGAGCCCGGGTCCCTGGATGACTGATCATCCCGGCGCGGCCCTCCGCCGCCGCTCAAAAAACCAGCCCACGGCGCAGAGGCCGGCGGCCAGGGCGATGCCCACCGCGGCCACGCTGTAGGCCCCGGCCACCCCGGCCACCAGGGCCGTCGTCGGCGCGGCCGCGACTTCGCCGCCGGAGCCTCCCGGCCAGGCGGCCAGCACGTGGGCGGTGTAGATGGCCCCGATGATCGGCACCCCGCTGGTGACCCCCAGGGTGCGGCTAAGGGCCAAGAGCCCCGAGGCCACCCCCAACTGCCGGCGGGAGGCCGCGCCCATGATGGCGCTGTTGTTGGGCGAGAGGAATATGCCCATGCCCAGACCGTAGGGGACCGAGCGCAAGATGAACTCCGCCACCGAGGTGTCCTGGCGCAGCCCGGCGTAGGCCAGGCAGCCCAGGGACATGATCACCAGGCCGATGAGGCTCAGCCAGCGGGTGCCCAGGCGGTCGCTCAGCGCGCCGGAGATGGGCGAAGACAGCCCCATCACCACCGGCACCACCATCATCAACAGCCCCATGCGGGCGGTGGAAAAGCCCTGCACCAGTTGCAGGAAAAATGGTATGACCAGGCTGCTGGCCTGCACCACGAAGACGCTGAGCCCCAGGGTGAGGTTGAGGCTGAAGCTCAGGTTCTTAAACAGCGCCAACTCCAGCATGGGGTGACGCACCTTCTTTTCCACCAACACGAAGACCACCAGCCCCACCGCGCCCAGGGCCAAGAGCCCGGTCACCACCGGGTCGCCGAAACCGCGGGTCTGGACCAGGGTGAGCCCCAGGGCCAGGCTGCCCAGGGCGCTCATCAGCACCACCGCCCCGGCCAGGTCGAAGCGCTGGCCGGTCGCGGCCGCCGGCAGGCGGGGCACCAGGCGCAGCACCATGGCCCCGGTGAATATGCCCACCGGCACGTTGACCAAGAAGACCGCCCGCCACCCCACCGCGCCGATGAGCAGCCCGCCCAAGGGCGGCCCCGAGGCCAGGCCCACCGCCACCACCGCGCCGATCACCCCCAGGGCGCGGCCGCGCTCACCGGCCGGGAAGACCTCGGTGACGATGGCCGTGCCCAGGGCCTGGGTCACCACCGCGCCGAGGCCCTGCAGGGACCGGAAGGCGATGAGCCAGCCCACGTTGGGGGCCAGGCCCGAGAGCAGCGAGCCCAGGGTGAATATCCCCAGGCCCCCCAGGTACAGGCGTTTCTTGCCGTGCATGTCCCCGAAGCGCCCCGCCCCGATGATGAGCGAGGTTATCACCAGCGAATAGCTGATGAGCACCCACTGGATGGTGGCCAGGTCGGTGTGCAGGTCTTGCACCAGGGAGGGCAGGGCCACGGTGACCACGCTCATGTCCAGGGTGGCCATGAACACCCCCAGCCCCATGGCCGCCAACACGCCCCAGCGGCGCGGGTCGCTGCTCTCGGGGGTGATGGGGTCTTGGTGCATGCGGCCTCTCCCGGCGGTTGCCGCGAAGTTAGCACCACGCCCCACGCCCCGGCAAGCTATTAATGGCCCGCCGGGGCGGCGCGTTGCGGGGCCCTTGGCGGTGGGCTATAGTAAGGTGTTTTATCTTGGCTAAATACCGGAGGTGTCGACCATGGCCGCCCCCCAGAGCATGAGCGAGTTCCTGGACCTGCTCGATAGCGCCGGCGAGCTGAGGCGCATCAGCGATGAGGTCGACCCCTACCTGGAGGTCACCGCCTTGGCCGAGCCGGTGATGAAGGCCGGCGGGCCGGCCTTGTTGTTCGAGCGGGTAAAGGGCTCGGCCGCACCCCTGGCCATCAACCTCTTTGGCTCCACCGACCGCATGGCCCTGGCCCTGGGGGTCCAGCGGCTCGACGAGTTGGCCCAGCGCCTGCGCGGCCTGATGCAGGTGGAGCTGCCGGCCGGTCTCATCGCCAAGGTGATGACCGCCCTGCCCAAGCTCAGGGAGCTGGCCGCCTTTGCCCCCAAGCGGGTGAAGAAGGCCCCCTGCCAGGAGGTGGTGCTCACCGGCGACCAGGTGGACCTGGACCTCCTGCCCATCCTCACCTGCTGGCCCGGAGACGCCGGGCCTTTCATCACCCTGCCCCAGGTGATCACCGCCGACCCGGCCACCGGGCGCATCAACAGCGGCATGTACCGCCTGCAGCGCTTTGACAGCCGCACCACCGGCATGCACTGGCACCGCCACAAGGGCGGGGCCGCCCACCTGGCCCAGGCGGCCGAGATGGGATGCAAGCTACCGGTGGCCGTGGCCCTAGGCGGGCCGCCGGCAGCGATCTACAGCGCCTGCGCCCCCCTGCCCGATATGCTCGACGAGTTCATGTTCAGCGGCTTTCTCATGGGCCGGCCCCTGGAGGTGGTTAAGGCGCAAACCAGCGACCTGTTGGTGCCGGCCGCGGCCGAGGTGGTGCTGGAGGGCTACGTGGACCCGGCCGAGGAGTTGCGCCGCGAGGGTCCCTTTGGCGACCACACCGGCTACTACTCCCTGGCCGACGACTACCCGGTGTTCCACCTCACGGCCATAACCCACCGCCGCGAGTTGATCTATCCCACCACCGTGGTGGGCGTCCCGCCCATGGAGGACTTCTACCTGGGCCAGGCCACCGAGCGCATCTTCCTGCCGCTGTTGCAGGCGGTCTTGCCCGAGGTGGTGGACTACCACATGCCGCCGGAGGGGGTGTTTCACAACCTGGTCTTCGTGGCCATAAAGAAAGACTACCCCGGCCAGGCCTTCAAGGTGATGAACGCCTTGTGGGGCACCGGCCAGATGATGTTTGCCAAGGTGATCGTGGTGGTGGACGCCGATGTGGACGTGCACGACCCCCAACGGGCCTGGTGGGAGGCGCTGAACCACATTGACCCGGCCCGTGACGTGATCTTCAGCCGGGGCCCGGCCGACGCCCTGGACCATGCGGCCGCGGCGCCCTGGTTGCACTCCAAGATGGGCGTCGACGGCACCAAGAAGCTGCCGGACGAGGGCTTCACGCGGCCCTGGCCGGAGCGCATTGAGATGACCCCCGAGGTGCGAGAAAAGGCCATGGAGAGGTTAAAAAAGTGGGGGTTGGTATAGGGTTTAGCGAGAAATGCCCCGGTGGTTTGGAAGGTGAATGAATGAGTGCACCAAACGTTGATGATTGTGAAAAATTCATCATCGGCTGGATCCGAAACCCGCGGCACCAATTTAGTTTGTATGGTTATGATATTCTGATATCAGAAGTAATTAGGGCCTACAGAAAAGAAGAAGAGGGCATAGAAAGCGCATCACCTGCCCAGGTCGATGATTACTCTCCCAATTTTTTAGCAGCAGCCTGGGAGTTGTGCAGACGGGGGATAATCAGGCCGGGGGTGTCGGAGTTAGGGGGGCAGGTAACGGATAATGGTAGTGGTGGAGACGGATATTCGATCACGCCATTTGGAAAGCGCTGGCTGGCGGAAGAAACCAACGATATATTTCTCCCGACTGATTATGGGCGATTTGCTGAACTCCTGGCCCCTTTTAAAGACCTCTTCGGCCCCGGTTTTCACGAACGGGCGCAGGAAGCCAACCGCTGCTATCGTGCGCATGCCTATTTAGCCTGTTGTGCAATGTGCGGGGCTGCCGCCGAATCAATTATGCTTTCATTGGCCATCCGCAAAGAAGGGGATGAGGAAAAGGTTTTAAAGCTGTATAGAGCGGCCGGCGGCAGAGGGAAAATCGAGAACTTATTGACAGGACAAGTCGATAAAAGAACAAGGAAAATATTTATAGAGTTGGCTAAGTTGCTGCACCATTGGCGGGATGAGAGCGCACACGGCAGTGCTTCTAAGATAAGTGATAATGAAGCCCATACTAGCCTTTCAACACTCTTTCGCTTTGTGAAATTTGCCAAGGACAACCTTGAGGCATTAACGGGACATACGCAGTAACATGACCGCAATTATCCCTGGCGTGACTAGAAGCCTCGCCAACTTCGCCGAGCTGGTGAAGTTCAGCCATACGATTTTTCTGTTTCCGTTTGCCCTGGCCGCGGTGGCCCTGGCCCACCAGGTGCGGCCGATCACCTGGCCGGTGCTGCTCTGGATCGTCGTGGCCCTGGTGGCCGCCCGCAGCGCCGCCATGATCAGCAACCGCATCATCGACCGCCGCTTCGATGCGGCCAACCCCCGCACCGCCGACCGCCCCCTGGTCACCGGACGGGTGAGCCCGGCCCTGGCCTGGAGTTGGCTGGCGATCGCCTGCGCGGTGTTCCTGCTGGCCGCCGGCATGCTCGGCCCCCTGTGCCTGTGGCTATCGCCGGTGGCCCTGGCCTGGGTGGTGGGCTACAGCTTTGCCAAGCGCTTCACCGCCCTTAGCCATATCTGGCTGGGCCTGGCCACCGCCCTGGCTCCCCTGGGGGCCTGGATCGCGGTCACCGGGACCATCACCGCCGGCGCGCTGGTGCTGGCCGCGTCGGCGGCCCTGTGGGTGGCCGGCTTTGATATCATCTACGCCTGCCAAGACGTGGAGTTTGACCGCGGCCACGGCCTGCACTCCATCCCGGCCCGGCTAGGGATTTCGGGCGCCCTGTGGCTCAGCGCGGCCCTGCACGCGGCCGCCCTGGCCGGCTTCCTGGCCCTGGCCCCCCTGGTGGGCCTCGGCGGGGTCTACCTGGCCGGGGTGGGACTGTTGGGGCTTATCCTGGCCGCCGAACAGGTGGTGGTGCGCATCCGCCTGGCCAACGTGCCCATGGCCTTCTTCACCCTCAACGGCGTGTTTTCCATCCTCTACCTGGCCGCGGTGCTGGCCGGGCTGTGGCAGGCCAACCATGTATGAGCTGGAAAAGGACCTGCGCTACCTGGGGGTGCTGGACAAGTCCCTGCAGATCACCGCGGAGCTGGGACCCGAGGCGGCCATCAGCTACGTGCGCAGCGCCTACCGCCTGCTGTCCAAGGTCTACCACCCCGACCTGCACCAGCGTAACCAAAAGGCGGCCGAGGCGGGCCAGAAGCGGCTAAACGCCATCAACCAGCGCCTGGACCGGATCAGCGACGCCGAGCTGAGCCGCTTCTTCTGCCAGGCGGTGGGCAGCTCTGCGCGCCATCCCCGCATCCTGGTGGTGGAGGACGAGCAGGGGCTCAAGAACAACCTGGCCGAGCTGCTGCACCTGGAGGGCTACCACGTCAAGACCGCCTCCAACGGGGTGAGCGGGCTCAAGGCCCATCTCACCTTTCGGCCCGAGCTGGTGATCACCGACGTGGTGATGCCCATCATGGACGGGGTGGAGATGGTGCGCCACATGCGCGACCGTGACCCGGAGCTGAAGGTACTTTTCATCAGCGGGTTTTTCGGCACCCGCTCCATCCGCGGCGAGCTGATGGACGAGATACAGTGGTGCGACTACCCTATGCTCTCCAAGCCGTTTAGGCCCAGCCGCTTGTTCGAGGTGCTGCGCCGCCAGTTGGGTTGAGCCGGCCGGCCGTGGGCCAAACAGGGAGGAATCCATGGCGCTGAAGTTTCAGACCACCCTTCGCGGGGCCGCTTTTCTGGACCCCTTCAGCGGTTTCCAGCCCCGCCGGGTGACGGTGGAGGTGCGCCGCGACCCGCTCTTTGGCGATACCTCGCGCATCCTGCCCTTTCGCCGCCGCGACCTGGGGAGCGTGGACCACACGGTGTTCCTAAAGCGCGACCGGCCCGACAAGTGCCCCTTTTGCCCCGAGCGCCTGGAGCGCTACGCCGCCCGTTTCCTGCCGGACTTGGTGCCCGAGGGTCACCTCACCCTGGGCCAGGCGGTGTGCTTTCCCAACGCCTTTCCCTACGAGGCCCTAAACGCGGTGGTGGTGATGAGCCGGGCCCACTACCTGCGGCCCTCCCAACTCATCCCGGACGTGCTGGCCGACGCCCTGTGGCTCTCACGCCGGGCTTTTCGGCGGCTGGGCCGGGGCCTGCGCTACGGATCGGTGAACTGGAACTACATGATGCCGGCCGGGGCCGGGCTGGTGCACCCGCATTTCCAGGTCGCCGGCGGACGGGCGCCCACCCGGGCCCAGGCGGTCATGCGGGCCAGGGCGCGGGCCTACGCCCGGGGCCGCGACGGCGCGTCCCTGGCCGCCGACTACCTGGCGGCCGAGAAACGGGCGGGGCAGCGCTACGTGGGGCGCAGCGGCCCCTGGCACTGGCTGAGCGCCTTTGCCCCGCGCGGGCTCTTTGACTTCATCGCCCTGGCCCCTAACACCGAGAGCCTCCTTAGCATGCGCCGCGCCGGCGTGGACGCCCTGGCCCGGGGGATCAGCCGGGTTATCAACTACCTGGAGGACCAGGGGGTGGGCGCCTTCAACTTGGCCCTGCACACCGGCCTGGTGAAGGGCAGCGGCCTGCCCCTGGTGGTGCGCCTGGTGAGCCGGGTGGACATACCGCCCATGGGGGTCGACGAGATCAACTATTTTCACCGGCTGCACGACGAGTGCCTGACTTTCGTGCCTCCCGAGGAGGCCGCCGCGGACCTGGCCGCGGGGTGGGAGGGGAAATACGCTGATAACACTTGACTTTAGCGGGTGCGACCTATAACAATGCACTTAAGGTTTTGGTCTTTGCAAAGAGGTGTTTATGAACCCTGACGAGGTTCGCGACAAGCAGTTTGGCCGCCGCTTCCGGGGATTTAGCAGCGAGGAGGTGCGGGAGTACCTGGAGGAGCTGGCCACGGCGCTGGAGGCCCGCGAGCGGGAGATCGACCGGCTCAGCCGGGAGCTGGACCACTCCCAGCAGGAGCTAACCGACTTTCGCACCCAGTCCCGCCGCCTGGAGGCCGCCCTGGCCCAGAGCAAGGAGGCGGCCGAGGAGTTCAAGGCCAACGCCGAGCGCGAGGCCCAGGTGATCATCGCCGAGGCCGAGCTGCAGGCCGAGAAGATACTGGGGCAGACCCACAACCGCCTGGCGCGGCTGCACGAGGACATCTCCGAGCTCAAGCGCCAGCGCTCGCAGTTCGAGGTGCGCTTGCGCTCGTTGGTGGAGGCCCACCTCAAGCTCCTGGACGTGGAGCTGGAGCGCGACCGCGAACTGGCCGAGTTGGAGGACAAGATCAAGATCCTCCGGCCGCCGTCTAGCTAAATCAAGCCATGTTACAGGCCAAACCGTCGGCCGACGGGGTGGTGTTCTCGGTGAAGGTGACCCCGCGCGCCTCGCGCGACGAGTTGCGCGGCGTGGTCGACGGCGTAGTGTGCGTACGGCTCACCGCCCCGCCGGTGGAGGGGGCGGCCAACCGGGGATTGGTCAAGCTTTTGGCCAAGCGCCTGGGAGTGGCCAAGGGCCGGGTGCGGGTGGTGGGGGGGCTCAAGAGCCGCCACAAGCGGGTGGCGGTGCGGGGCCTGGGACCCGGCGAGCTCTCGGCCCGGCTGGACCCATGAGGGCCTGGCTCGGCGCGGTGCTCCTGGGGTTGGTCCTGGCCGGGACGGCCTGGGCCGCCGGCGGGCCGCTTTCGGTAACGGCCCCCACCGAGCAGTTGCAGGCCAAGGTGCGGGTCATCGTGGCCAGGGCCGGCGAGCGCCTGGCCGCCTGGCTCGGCGCCCATCCCCCCCACATCCAAGTGACCGTGGCCGACACCACGGCGGATTTCAACCAGGCCGCCGGCCGCCTGGGCGGACCGGTCTGGGCCGGGGCCCTGGCCTCGCCGGCCCAGGGGCATATCCTCATCCGCAGCCCCAAGCAACTCAGCGACCCCTACCGCTTCCAGCCGCTATTGGTCCACGAGCTGGCCCACCTGTACCTGCACGCCGCCCTGAAGGGGGTGAAGGCTCCGCTGTGGCTGGAGGAGGGGTTGGCCATGCACGCGGCCCGCGAGGGCGGCTGGTCCCTGGCGGCCAAGCTGAGCCGGGCGGTGCGGGTGGGCGAGCTGTTGCCCCTGGCGGCCATTACCCACCGTTTCCCGGCCGAGCACGACCGGGCCACCCTGGCCTATGCCGAGTCGTTCTACCTGGTGGGTTTTCTCATGGACCGCCACGGGGTGGAGGTGCTCTCGGAGGTGGTCCAAGGGCTGGCCCACGGCCTGGGGGTGAGCGCCAGCCTGCGGCGGGCCACCGGCCTGGGGTTGTACGCCACCCAGCAGGCCTTCTTCGATCATTTGCATTCGCGTTTCGGTTGGCTGGGCTGGCTGCTGGGCGACACGGTGCTCTGGGCCCTGATGGGATTGGCGGCCGCGGTGCTGCTAGTGCTGCGGTGGCGGGTGCTGCGCCGCCGCCGCGGCACCGCCGGCCAGGACGAGGACGAGCCAAACCTGGAAAACAACGGCGGCCGCCGCTGGCCGCCGCCGCGGCACCGCCGCGACGTGCTCTCCGAGGCCGGCCTGGGACGCAGGCCTTCGCAGTCCAGCGACAAGTGATTATTGACGAGGTGTGGTCGCTGATACTTGGCCGGGATGCCGATGCTTAGCCGGGGGTGAGTCGTTGGCGTGGCCGCTGATGCGGTGGGGTCCGTACTCTTAATAGGTGTGCCTCTGGTACTTAGCCGGGGTGCCGCTGGTGCTTGGGATGCCCGGCAGTGTGCTTGCACCGATGTTTCGCCGGGATGCTGCTGACGCTCGGTAGGTGTGTGGTCCGTACTCTTAACAGGCGTGCCGCCGATGCTTGGCCGGGGCGTTTGTGATGCCCGGCAGGCGTGGCCGCTGATGCGGTGGGGTCCGTACTCTTAATAGGTGTGCCCCTGGTACTTAGCCGGGGTGACGTGCGGCGCTGGTGATTCCCTCCGGGCCCGGGACGTCGCGGCGGGGTACCGGGGTCAGCGGCCGGTTAGGAGCTGTGCAGGCAACCGACGAACTCCAGGGACTCGTCGTGCCATTGGAGGGAGTCGTAATGCTCCCGGGCGGCGGCGCACTCGAAGTTCAAGCTGCAGTGAGCCATGCAAATCCGGTCGTTGCGGTCAAATTCACCGTAGCAGTCGATACGGGTTTCGAACTCGCTGATTTCCAGACGTGTCGCCAAGGTGTCTCCTTGTTACTAGGGGGTCGGCGATTGCCGTTTACCTGTTATATACACCTGGCAAGCAATTGCAACACTTGTTTTTGCCGGTTGCCCGCCGCTGTAACTTAATTGACAAATACCCGGCGATACTCCTTCATGTTTTGCAGGGCCACGCCGGTGCCCAGCACCACGCTGGTCAAGGGGTCGTCGGCCAGGTTCACCCTTATCTGTAGCTGTTCGCTGATGAGCCGGTCCAGGCCGCGGATCAAGGCCCCGCCGCCGGCCAGGGTGATGCCCTCGCGGGCGATGTCGGCGGTGAGTTCGGCCGGGGTTTTTTCAAAGGCGCGCTGGATGGACTCCAGGATAACCTCCACCGGTTCGCTGATGGCCTCGCGCACCTCACCGTCGGTGAGGGTGATGGTGCGGGGGACGCCCTTTACCAGGTCCTTGCCGTTGACCTCCATGGACATGGGGCGTTCTTGGGGATAGGCGCTGCCGATGGATATCTTGATGTGCTCGGCGGTGTTCTCGCCGATCTGCATCTGGTAGTTGTGTTGCACGTAGCGCATGATGGCCTCGTTGGCCTCGTCGCCGGCCACGCGCACCGATTCGGAATAGGCGGTGGAGAACAGGGAGATGATGGCCACCTCGGTGGTGCCACCGCCGATATCGACCACCATGTTGCCGGTGGGTTCGTGGATGGGCAGTCCGGCCCCGATGGCCGCGGCCATGGGTTCTTCGATGAGGAACACGCTACGGGCCCCGGCCTGTTCGGCGCTTTCGATCACGGCGCGTTTTTCCACCTGGGTGACCCCGCTGGGGACGCCAATGAGCATGCGGGGTTTCAGGAATCCCACCGAGGAGCGCACCCGGCTGATGAATTCCCTGATCATCACCCGGGCCAGGTCGAAGTCGGCGATGACGCCGTCTTTGAGGGGACGACTGGCCACGATATCGGGGCTGGTGCGGCCCAGGTATTTCTTGGCCTCGTGGCCCACGGCGATGGGCCTGCCGTTGTTGCGCTGCACGGCCACGGCGGAAGGTTCGTTGAGCACCACCCCGGCACCCTTGGTGTAGATCAGGGTGTTGGCGGTGCCAAGGTCCATGCCCATGTCCTTGGCAAATATTCCCAAGAGGGATCCGAAGATCATCCCTTTTTTCCTCCTGCCGGCGCCTTGACCGGCGCGGTGGTCATTTCCCGATCCCTCCCAGGCCGGCGGGCCGCCTGGCGATTAGGGGATGGTCAGGTAAACATCTCGTCGGCCAGGCCATAGTGTTCCATGGTTGCCGCCACCCGTTGGCCGGCCAGTTGCAGGGCGCGTTCTTCTTCTTCGTCCAGGCCGCGTTCGGTGTGCCCGGCCATGGCCCACACCCCGATGAGGCGGCGCCAGGCCAAAAGCGGAACCCCCATGAAGGCATTGTAACCTTTCAGGGGCTCTTCTGGCGAGATGATAAACGATTTACCTTTGAGGGGGCGCAGCCGGCTGTGGGTGAGGGGCCGGGCCTCGCGGAAAATCCAGCCGATGAGCCCGGAGCTGAGCGGAAAGGAACGCCCCCGCAGGGTGCTGAGGGCCGGTCCGGCCACTGCCTGGATGACGTATTGCCGGCGTCCGGGCCGCAGCAGGCACAAGAAGCCCATGGACAGGCCGCTGAAACGGCGTCCGGCGTCGAGTATCGCGGCGTAGTAGTCTCGGGCCTGGTCCATGCCCAGGCCGGCGTTTTCAACGTCGTACAAGAGGTCCAGGATGCGGCCGTAGAGGGCCTCGCGGGCGCAGGTGTCTTGCACCTGGATGAGGCTTTCCAGGAAGGTGGCGAACTCGCGCACCGCTTTTTTTTCGCGCTCGCCGAAGATGCGGCGCTTCTTGGTGTCGACCACCAGGACGCCGCTGGTGCCCACCGGCATGGCCAGGAAGGCCTGCACCCCTTCGTCTTCGTCGTAGAGGCCGGTGAGGCTGGCGTTCTGGCGGTAGCGGTCCACGTCCACCGGCACCTGGTGCTTGGCCACGTGACCCACCAGGCCCTCGCCCGGTTCGATGGAATCGTCTTTGCGAAAGCTACCGGCCAGGGTCTGCCAGGCCACGGCCTTGAGGGTTTTGCGGCCCGGTTCGCGCATGAACAGGGCGGCGGTAAAAGCCTCGGTGAGATCGGCCAGGAGCGATACGGCCAATTGCACTTGGCGGCGGGTTTCCATGCCTGCCCGGTGGGGAAGTAAAGGCGAACCGGCGTCCCGGTTAGCCACAGTCGCCGCAGAAGCTCGCATAGGACCTATCATACATGCGCTCGCCCTCGGGAGTAAAGAAACACCCGGGAATTTGACGCATTTGGCGGTGATAGGCCACGCACTGGCAGCAGAGTCCTTGCTTGTCGCAGGCGCTGTAAGTGCAGGTGCACTGAGTTAGGTTGTCCTTGATGTTGGGACAGGCCTTCTTCATTTTTTCCAGGTTGGTCACCGGCCGGTCTCTCCTTTGCCCGGGTAATGCCCGATTCCGATCACTGGTCCCAGGGGCGCCGGAAGCATTGGCGCCCGCTTCGCCCCCCGCGCTGGATAAATCAAAAACCTACGCTCGCTTGATGCCCCCCGCTAACCCCGCTGGCTCACTCGCCCCACACTCGCTTTGCCACACCTCGCGCCGGTCCAATCGGCTCCTTAGCATGCCCCCTG
>Ga0256835_1000959_pt1 | contig 18554 bp, 19 predicted proteins | sample PIR30metaG_FD_185972 | JGI IMG/M metagenome (GOLD analysis project Ga0256835, IMG submission 185972) | Hydrothermal vent microbial communities from East Pacific Rise, Pacific Ocean - PIR-30 | ecosystem: Environmental > Aquatic > Marine > Hydrothermal vents | place: Pacific Ocean: East Pacific...
GCTCCCCAGAGAGTTGTAGAGGGAACTTTTCCGAACCCGATCCAATGATATCAACCACTTACGCTCGTAACTGTCGAACTTGGGGGCACCGTTCGGGCACCGTTCACCGTTCACGGCTCAACTCAAACTGTACCCGCTTGACGAACGCCTTCTAATGGGTGGCACCATTTTATGCGGGATGAGCCAAATCTTATAGCGATACAACCTCAGACCATAGGGCTTTTACGGGGTCGCTGAGCTGATCGTAATCTCCCCCCGAGCCCCGTAAGATCTCCTCTGCCCTCTCAATGTGAACCATCTCGGCATTGACTCCTTTCCGAGAACGTCTCTCGCTGCGTAGAAGCGAGTGACGTTCAAGGAGTTCTAGGACAAGCGGCCAATAAGGGTCTTGCTTGATCCTCCGCATGGCTGGGTCATCGGAATCCTCAACGGCCGGACAGAGCCAAAACACTTTCAGTGCTCTTCGACAGATCCGCTGAAGCAGGGTGGAAACCTGTCTTGCCTCCGTTGATAACTCCGGAACCTCGGGCGCGCCTGTAATTTCGGCGGGGATCAGAACTTCCCTAGTCGCTGTCACACCATAGTACTCAGTCACTTTGCCAGACGCCTCTTCCACGGAAAGCCACACGACATCAGGAAGACTGGAAGGGAACTCTTGGCCCTTGGTAATCAGGAGCCTCTGGAATGAAGTACATTCCTTGAAAGAAGCCCCGCTCCAATCAAGTCCTCGTCCATCTACATCCCCGAATTCACAATGCAGGAATACTACCCCGGAAACATTGGCGCCGGCAAAGGAGACCCGATCAAAAACCCCGTGCGCCACCTCAAGATGCTCGTCCTCACGCCGAAGCCGCAGCCCAGCGAGAAAGAGGGAAGCGAGGTTCTTCCTAGTACTATTGGATGCTAGTGTCTTGGTCACTATTGATGCGGAGACCTTTGCAAGTGATTGGAAATACCCTTCCAGTCCGTCAAACTGATAGGCGTTCGAGCCCAACATCAACTCGAGTTGTTCTAAGATAGCCTCAGAAAGAACCGCGGTACCCAGCATTTTTCGAACACCGGGACCAGCTTGTTTCAGTTCGTGAAGTAGACCTTTTGCCATAAACCGTGAAAAGAGCATCTCATGGGGAAACTGGACTTGTTTCTTCTGGGATTGAGTTGGGACAAGTGACAATAGCGGATTGACCGCCATCCTCTGCCGCATTAGTTCGATTGTAGAACGGTCCAGACCCTTCCCCTCAAGCACCAGCTCAACGACTTCTTCAAGAGTGCCTATATCCAATACGGTCTGCTGCAGCAACCACATCTCAATCGCCACTTCAACGAGAACGTCTTCGAGCTGAGAGATCTCGAGAATGGGTTGTCCGTTCTCCACGCGGAGTAGTTTCTGCGAAACCTCGCGGCCGAGAAATGACCGTTCGATCTGAGACATCAGCTCCTGTTCATCCAATCTGCTACCAGAACGCAGGATATCGGATAGCTGAGCGACCACGAACGGGCGTCCGAGCAGCTGTCGTCCGGCCTCCGAATGAGAAGCTAGGGCCTCCAAATCAGGAGCTAAAGACGAAAGGCCCCTCATTTCCAAATAGCAAAAACGTTCCTCCTCGAGCCAAGGGGTCATCTCCAGTTCAACCTGTGTAATCTCATAGGGAACCTCTTCATATGCGGCCGAAAGATCGAACGAATGGAAGAAAGCTGACCTAGCTGACGCTAGGACAGTGCCCTCTCCTTTCAGGTTCCCCAGGTATGCAACGAGAGCGTTAACCGTATCGTTATATCCCATTGGGAGGATCAACTCATCAAAACCATCCACAATGAGCACTATTCTGCCGAGACGAATGAGAGGGACGACCTCAAAGAATCGGAGCCCACCACCATAGAGGTCAAGCTGGTATGAGATCTGTTGTTCGAGGCTACGGAGATTGAGGCCCTGTGCGTCTACGTACAAGAACAGGACCTGATCTTGAGATTGTAGAATTTCGTGAGTTTGCTGGTAGGCGACCATCATGAGGAGCAAAGATTTCCCGCTTCCAGCATTCCCGTGCAATAAGAAAAGGTTCGTTCCTGGACCGGAGGGAGTTCCAAGACGGCTCTGAAGATAGGTTGTCCCCTGGACCTCCCGAAACGCAACAGTTCCGTCCTCGTTTCTCTCGCGAATTCTGATTCTCCCATGGACGAATTGCGTAGTGTTACAGAGCTTGGGCTTGAGCTTAGCCCTCATGGCTCGCGCCAGAGCCGTCGTATTGGCGATGCGGCAGAGATGGTCAGGTAGGTATTCCTTGATGATCTCTTTTCCCCGCTTCGTGCCTATTCTTCCAAGCCAAGGAAAGGCAGGCAGACATTGGAAGATCTGCTCATAATTCCTTGCACTTCTAGAGCCTCGAACGCGGAGACGGTCGGGTGCCAAGCGCTGGATTCGTGTGCAGTCTGGGTCATCCATGAACGGTAATAGGTACTCACGAATAATGTTCTCACACAGCGATAGGTCAGGTTTTGTCATCGGGAACCTCCGATAACTGGGAGCAATCATAAACGTCCACTCCCAGGTCTCGTAGTAGGCTTCGATAGCCATATCTTCTGTTTAACTGGGGCTGAATCCAAACGACACGAAGTCCCCAGAGCCTTAGAGTCGCAAGGACTGGCACAAAATCAGCATCGCTCGATACTATCCAAATCTCACCATCGCGTTCATCAGCGGTTTCACAGTACGAGCTTGCCACAAAGAACGCCCAGCAGGAAAGTAAGAGATCAACAAGTTTCTGCTCGTCGCGAACGAGGGATACTTCAACTGGTCTTTCTTCGCTTGAACACACTGGGCAATAACGCTTCCCATTTCTTTCTGACCGAATCCACGTATTTGTCCGTTCACACCATTTGCAGCAAGGCTTGTCAGCTGGCAAACGAAGATGCGCGTTCTTCAGCAACATCCGGGGTCGGAAAAGAGCAGATAGCGAGCGGCGAGACCCGGGCAAAGATCTAATCACTCTTGGGCTCGTGAAGCGAAAACCCTCGCTCGTACGGCTTACCCACTGAACTCGAGGAATAGCTTCGGAGAGAGCCAAGTATTCACGTGTCGGATTTCCGTTTCCATCTGTGAAGCCTCCAAAAAGCAGCGTCTCTATTCGGGGCGGAGGAGGATTGCTCAGAGTAACGGACTTGAAGATGCCGCGTAGGTGACATAAGACCTGCTCTGCGCTCTTTGTTGGGTCTCGCCTATTGGTCTTTCTCGATGGCCCCAAGAAGTAAAGGGCGTTCGACCAATCTACGAGAACCGTGACCTCCTTTACAGGTTCAAGTTCGAATCGTGTCATTTCTTTGACCCTTTGAATACGTACTTGGCCCCCCGTTTCTTTCCCTTCTTCTCGACGAGATTGGAGGCGAGAAGTTCAATGATGGCGTTGGTCCACTGGGAGCGAGAGAGGTCGAGGGCGTCGAGGAGTTCGGCGGGGGGGTGCCAGCCGGGGTGGGTCTGGAGGTAGTGGAGGATTCTTTGGGCGTTCTGGCTGAGGGCAGGGGATTTCAAGTCCTCTGTGGGGGGTTCGGCGGCCTGGAGGCCGGGGGTGTGGCGTTCCCAGGTGGTGTCGAAGAGGCCGGGCTGGGCGGGTTTGCTTTGGGGTTTTCGGGTGGTCTTGGGTTTCATCCCACCACAGTCGCGTCTGGATGGGTCGTCGTCCAGGCACTCCAGGTCCACGCGGGTGGCGCGCTCCCCCTCGCCGTTCTCGGCCGGGATCACGTCCTGGACGAGCCAGAGGCGGTTGCGCAGGCGCGCAAGCTGGCCCTGCTCCGGGGGATCCGTGCCGGTGGTGGTCAACGGCGTGGCCATCTTGAATATTGTACTCCGCCGGGATCGTGTCCCGGGGAGGGGTCCACTACGGGCCGGAGCTGGCGGTGGTGGGCGTGGCGGGGCTGCCCGGGACTCCCCTACCCCACCACCCTGTCGATGGCCTCGGGGTCGAAGCCGAAGGAGGCGCGGTCGTCCTGTGCGATGACGGGGCGCTTGATGAGGTCGGGGTGTTCGAGCATGAGGGAGATGAGGGTGTCGCGGTCGGGCATGTTCTTGCCGATGCCGAGCTCGCGGTAGGGTTTGGAGGAGGTGTTGCAGAAGGCCTTGAGGTTGTCGCCGGTGATGTGGGCTTCGAGCAGCTCGCGGGGCGGGGGGTCGGTGACGATGTCGCGGAGCTCGTAGTCGATCCCCTTGGAGTCCAGGTACTCGAGGCCCTTCTTCGAGGTCTTGCAGGTCTTCTTCCACCAGACGATCACCATGGTGTACCTCCCGAGAGGGGAACCCGCGGGGCAGGGGGCGTCATTCCAGCGGGTCAGGGACCCTCGAGCTGGATGGTGCGGCCGCCCTCGTCCTCCAGCCAGGCGGGGTTCCGGCGGATGCGGTCGCGCAGGGTCTCCAGGCGCCGGGCGTGGGACTTCTCGAACTCCACGAGCTCCCCCAGGAGGCGCTTGCCGGAGGGGTCGTCGGAGCGCCGGGCGGCCTCGGCGTAGACGTTCTCGGCGGCGTTCTCCCTGGCGATGGCCACGCCGATCACCTCGAGGAGCGACATGCCCTCGTGGATGTCCGGGCCGAACATGGCGATCTGGACGTCGGGCACCGGGGGCGGATCCTGGTCACCGGTGGCCTGACGGTAGTAGTCGGTGAGCCAGCGCTCGTGCTCCTTCTCCTGCTCCGCGAGGCGCTCGAGCTCGGCCACGAGCTCGGGCTTCTCCACCTGGCGGGCCATGCCCGAGTAGAGGGCGAAGGCGTCCTGCTCCGCCCGGATGGCGATGCCGACGATCTCCAGCGCGGTGAGCCCGGGGTCGATCATCCCTTCACCTCCTTGTGAGAAAAAGTATAATGCGCCCGCGGAACGCCGCCAAGCGTTCCCGGGAACGGACGGCCGCTTCCGCATGCTCCGGGGAGTGGGTACCATATCGCAGCGGAGGTCACATGCGCCAACCCGACGGCAGCTCGTCGTTCCTCACAACCCGCGTGGACGCCATGCTGGGGTGGGTCCGGAAGAACAGCCTCTGGCCGCTGCCCTTCGGGACCGCCTGCTGCGCCATCGAGTTCATGTCGGTGGTCTCGTCCCACTACGACCTCTCCCGCTTCGGGGCAGAGGTGGTGCGCTTCTCCCCGCGGCAGGCCGACCTGATGATCGTGGCGGGGACCATCACGGACAAGATGGCCCCGGTGGTGAAGCGGATCTACGAGCAGATGGCGGAGCCCAGGTACGTGATCTCCATGGGGGCCTGCGCCTGCACGGGGGGGTTCTACCGGGCCTACCACGTGGTGCAGGGCGTGGACGAGTTCATCCCGGTGGACGTCTACGTGCCCGGCTGTCCGCCCACCCCGGAAGCGCTGATGCACGGCATCCTCAAGCTCCAGGACATGATCCAGAATGGAGAGACCCAGCATGACCGTCTCAAGCACGGAAAGCCCGACACAACGGCCACCGCTGGCTGACCCCTTCCCCGAGGGGAGCGTGGCCGCCGTGGAGCAGGCTGCGGACGGCCACACGGTGCTCACCGTGGACCGGAGCCACCTCCTGGACGTGCTGCGCAGGCTGCGCGAGAAGCCGGAGCTCGCGTGCGACCTCCTGGCGGACGTCTGCGGCGTGGACTACCCGGACCGGGAGCAGCGCTTCGACGTGGTCTACCATCTGGGGAGCCTGGAGCACGGCCACCGCTTCCGGGTGAAGGTGCCCCTGGGCGAAGACGACCCGGTGGTCCCGTCGGCCGTGGGGATCTGGAAGGCCGCCGACTGGTTCGAGCGGGAGGCCTTCGACATGTTCGGGATCCGCTTCCAGGGCCACCCGGACCTCAGGCGGATCCTCACCCACGAGGCCTTCCACGGGCACCCGCTGCGCAAGGACTACGACCCCTCCCAGCGCTGGCTGCTCACGGAGAAGGACACCATGGCGCCCCGCTGGGCCACCGAGGACCAGCCCGACGACGAGCACATGGACACCGTGGTGCTGAACCTGGGGCCCTCCCACCCCGCCACCCACGGGACGCTGCGCACGGTGGTGCGGCTGGACGGCGAGCACATCGTGAAGGCCGAGTGCGAGATCGGCTACCTCCACCGCTGCTTCGAGAAGATGTCGGAGACCCACGGCTGGCAGCAGGTGATCCCCTACACGGACCGGCTGAACTACTGCTCCAGCATGATCAACGGCGTGGGCTTCGCCCTGACCGTGGAGAAGATGCTGGGCATCGAGGCGCCCCCCAGGGCGCAGGTGGTGCGGGTGATCCTCTCCGAGCTGTCCCGGATCATGGACCACGCGGTCTGCCTGGGCGCCAACCTGGTGGACCTGGGGGCGCTCACCAACTTCTGGTACTTCTTCCAGATCCGGGAGGAGATCTACGGCCTCCTGGAGAAGTGCGCGGGCGGCCGGCTCACCGTCTCCTACGCCCGCATCGGCGGGCTGGCCCACGACGTCCCGGCGGACTTCGAGGACGAGGTCCGGAAGCTGCTGGACTCCATCCCGAAGTTCCTGGACGACGTGGAGACCCTGGTGACCACCAACCGGATCTTCCGGGACCGGACCGAGGGCGTGGGGGTGATCTCCGGCGAGGAGGCCCTGGCGTGGGGCTGGACCGGCCCCTGCCTGAGGGCCTCGGGCATCCCCTACGACGTGCGGAAGGCCCACCCCTACATGGGCTACGAGAACTACGACTTCGAGGTGCCGGTGGCCACCACCGGGGACACCTACGCGCGCTACCTGGTCCGCATGGAGGAGATGCGCCAGAGCCTCCGGATCGTCCGCCAGGCCCTGGACAACCTCCCCGACGGCCCGGTCATCACCGACGACCACCACGTGGCCCTTCCCCCCAAGGAGAAGGTCTACACCGAGATGGAGTCGCTCATCTGGCACTTCAAGCTCATCTTCGAGGGGATCCCGGTGCCCGCGGGCGAGGCCTACGGCTTCACGGAGGGCGCCAACGGCGAGCTGGGCTACTACGTGGTCTCCGACGGCGGCGGGAAGCCCCACCGCATCAAGGTGCGGCCGCCGTGCTTCGCCATCTACCAGGCGTTCCCGAAGATCCTCGAGGGCCTGATGATCCCCGACGCCATCGCCATCCTGGGCAGCCTCAACATCATCGCGGGGGAGCTGGACCGATGAAGAACGTCGCCACCGTCAACGTGGACCGCGGCCCCATCCCGTGGACCGAGAGGATCTACCTGGGCCCCATCGTGCGGGGCCTGGGCGTGACGCTCCGCCATTTCCTGAGGAACGTCTTCGGCAAGCGCGACGTGGCCACCATCGAGTGGCCCGAGGTGAAGCGGCAGTACTCGGAGCGCCTCCGCGGCCGGCACATCCTGACCACGAAGGACGACGGCTCGCTGCGGTGCGTGGCGTGCTACATGTGCGAGACGGCCTGCCCGGCCAACTGCATCACCATCGTGGCCGAGGAGGATCCCGAGGCCCCGGTGGAGTGGGAGAAGAGGCCGCTTCTTTACGAGATCGACCTGCTCCGCTGCGTCTTCTGCGGCTTCTGCGTGGACGCCTGCCCCAAGGAGGCCATCATCATGAGCCGCCAGCACGAGATGGCCTTCTCCGAGCGGTCGGAGGCGGTGGTGGGCATCGAGGAGCTCAGGCAGAAGGGCCCCATCGAGGACGAGGACCTGGGCTACCGGCCCTACTTCTGATCCCGCCGGGCCTCAGCCCTCCGGGACGTACTCGTGGATGTCCGGCAGGTTCCGGTACCGCTCGGCGAAGTCGAGCCCGTACCCCACCACGAAGACGTCCTCGATCTCGAAGCCGATGAAGTCCACCGGCACCTCGATCTTCCGGCGGGAGGGCTTGGAGAGCAGGGCCACGATCTGGACCGACCGCGGGTGCCGGGCCTCGATCAGCTGGATCAGGTCCGCCAGGGTCGTCCCCGTGTCCACGATGTCCTCCACCAGGTAGACGTCCCGGTCCCGCACGTCCACGGTGATGTCCTTCACCAGGACCACCGTGCCCGAGCTGGTGGTGCCCGTGCCGTAGCTGGAGGTCTGGATGAAGTCCACCTCCACCGTGTGGCTCAGGCACCTCGTGAGATCCGTGAAGAAGTAGACGCAACCCTTCAGGATCCCGATGAATACGGGAGAGCGCCCCTCGAGATCGCTGTCGATCTCCTCGGCCAGGCGCTCCACCACGTTGGCGATCTGATCCCGGCTCAACACCACTCGACCCAGCATGAGCGACCTCCTGACGTTGCCACGCATCCGGGACCGTTGTATCATTTTGGAGACCAATGACAGCAACCAGTGCAACCCTCCTGAGCGAGCGCTACACGGACCTGTCCGATCGTTTCCGGTCCCTGTGGACCTTCTATCAGTTTCTGGGGGGTCTGTTCAAGCACCAGGACCTGGGCCCGGTCCCCTTCACCTACGATTTCCAGGGCCTGTACAAGCGGCTCCAGGAGGTGGTCCCCCTGCTGGGCCTCGACCCGACGCCCCAGACGATCCACACGGTGGACGACGTGGAACGGGAGCTCCGGAACATCCACGGCAGGCTCCGGGAGATCGAGCGGGAGTTCTCTCCCTCGCTCCTGCGGCGGCTCTTCGACCAGATCCGGCGTCAGGACGAGCGGATCCTCTTCGCGCTGGTGAAGTTCTACCTGCAGGTCCCGGAGCTCGACCAGGACACCCTGGACAAGCTGGACATCCTCCTCACCCGGCTGGGCGAGGCCCCCCTCGAAGATGGCCGTGCCCTGTCCCGCGACCGGAGCGAGCTCCTGGAGATCTTCGGACGCCTGGCGGACTTCGCCGGGGTGCACCGGGACGACCCGGACGGACTCTCGGCCATGGTGACGGCGGTCCGGGAGTTCCGGGAGCAGATCCAGGCCCTCCCCGACTTCGAGGCTGTTCTGACCTCGGACATCTACGACCGGTACCGCGAGTTCAAGCACAGCCTCGGCGCCACCTATCTCCAGCCGGCGCTCCTCGTGGAGACCGTGGAGACCAACATCGTCGCCAAGAACCGCTTCCGGGAGCTCTACCAGGAAGAGGAGGCGCGGATCCTGGAGGACACCAACAGGATCTTCGAGATCGAGCGGTACCTGGAGCGGAACCCGGACGTGGCCCACAACGAGCTCCGGGAGCAGATCGAGATCTTCCGGCGCTTCCGGACGAAGTTCGACTCCGGCCGCAAGGAGAACAACATCAAGCGGGACGCCATCCTGGATCTGCGGCGCTCCATGCAGGAGATCCTGGACCGGTTCGACGCGGACAGGAAGCCAAAGCCAGCCCCGGCACCCCGGCCCGAGTCGCCCGCCGAGGTCTCCCCCGCGGAGCCCGCGCAGGCCGCATCCCTGGAGACGGTGAAGCTCGAGGAGCCCCCGGGAGAGGCTGCGGAGGCCACGGCCTCACTGGAGGAGATCCTGCCGCCGGACCCGCTTCTGGCGGAACCGCTCCACAAGATCATGTTCGCCCTGGAGCTCGTGGTCTGGGACCACCTCCCCGAACAGGCGGCCCAGGCCAAGGAGCTCCACAACCTGAAGCTGGAACCCTGGGAGGTGGAGGCCTACCGCCGGCTGACGGAGGGCACTCTGGTGCCCGAGTGCCTCGAGTGGGAGCTCGAGCGCTTCTTTCTCACCAGCGCGGCACTCCGCGTCAAGATGCAGGAGGAGTTCCAGGAGATCCGGCGGCTCCAGGCCACCTCCGACAACAACCGCCTCTTCGATCTGCTCGAGAGCTCGGCCCGGAGCCTGGAACGCGCTCGCGAGTTCGACCGGCGGTTCCAGTGGTTCATCGAGGACTTGCTCTTCCGGGGCGAGACGCGCCGGCTGGAGCAGGTCTACCGCTCGCGCTTCAGGTTCCTGCAGGTCTTCGCCACCCTGTGGCTCGATCACCACACCTCTGGAGGCATCACCCCCTTGTGACAGACCGTGATCCGGCACTCCGTTTCGCCCTCCGATACGGAGACCGCCTGATCCCCCTCGCCATGGGGGAGAACACCGTGGGGCGGTCGCCGAGGTGCGACGTGTGCCTCCAGACGGTGACCGTCTCCCGCCAGCACCTCAAGATCCACGTGTCACCCGAGGGCGTCACCGTGACCGATCTCGGGTCGCGGAACGGGACCTGGCTCAACCGCCTCCGCCTCAAGCCCGGCACCCCCACCCCGGTGACCCCCAGGGACCGGATCTTCCTCCCGGCCGTGGAGCTCCGCGTGGTGGAGCTGGACGGGGACGGCCACGAGCTGGAGCCGGGCTCCGCGGGAACGACCGTCCCGGACCAGGGACCGACCCGGCCACAACCCTTCGTCCGCTGCCCCTCGGCCGGCGCCGCACGGCGGCTGACGGCCACCTTCATCGACATGGCCGTGTTCCTGATGCTCAGCGCCATTCTCGCCATTCCGGCCTGGCTCGGGTTTCCCGGCCTTCCCGAGGACCGGAATCTCGTGGAGGGGCTGACCACGCTCACCGGCGACCACCAGTGGATGATGTTCCTGGGCACGACCCTCCTGGCCTGGATACTTCTGTGGTTTCTCTACTTCATCCTGGGATGGGGTCTCTTCGGCGCCACTCCGGGGCAGTTCCTCCTGGGCCTCCGCGTGGTGGACTATCGCTTCCGGTACCCCATCGGGCCCTCCCGGGCCTTCCTCCGGCTGGTGGCCTACTGCATCGGCTCGGTCCCGTTCATGGCGGGACACCTCCTCGTGATCGGCCGGTCCGACAACCGGGCCCTCCATGACATGCTGGCGGGCACCCGGGTCATCCGGATGATCGACATCATGGATGAGGGAGCCCGACGCCGTGACGAGAGCGAGGAGGAACCCACCGGAGACTCCGGAGAATCGCCCGGCTCCGATACCGTGGAGGAAACCGCGGAGGTGCCCTGCTTCCGCTGATCAGAGCCAGCCGAGGCCCAGCCCGAAGACGAGCACCGCAACCAGATCGATCCCCCAGATCACGCCCACGGCCCCGAACCTCGCCCGGTTCGTGGGGCGGTCGTGGACCCAGAAGGCCACCAGGAAGAAGTAGAGGTAGCCGAAGACGAAGATGAGGAGCGGCATCCTCGCGTTCCACCAGGGCCACTCCCAGGTCAGCGCACCCACGGCGTTGAGCAGGATCTCCACGAAGACGCAGAACGCGGCCGAGGTCACCGCGATGAAGATCCTGTTGGGGATGCCGAGGATCTTCATCTTCGGGTCCGGGGGGAGGATCTTCGCGAAGGTGATCCCCGCGATGGCGAACATGAAGCAGATCTCGATGTTCAGGCCGATCAGGATCAGGTAGGCGGTCTTGCCCGGCGCCCCCCACGCCGGGGCAAAGCCCGTCGCGTGGAAGAGGATGGAGTTCCAGATCTCGTTGAACCAGTCCAGGCCCCAGAACGCCAGCCCCGCGGCCACCACGGCCCAGGCGCGGCGCTCGATCTCCGCGAAGTACACGTAGACCACGAAGGCAAACAGCGGAATGACGTACCACTGGAACAGGCTCCCGTCCCTGAGGATGGCGAGTGCCTGCGCTGCGGACTCGGCTGGCATGGCGACCTCCCGTGCTCGATGTCGTTGTTGCGACTGTAGCAGAGAGAGGGTGAGGAAGTTGGGACGGGAGGGCGTGAGGACGTGGGGGAGCGGGGGTGCAGAGGCGCAAGGGCGCAGGGGCGCTTGGGGAGTGCTACACCCGCCCGGATGATCGTGAAACGTGAAACGAAAGAGGCGCTTCTGAACTGCTCGATATGGGTCCCGACCCCATGGCAGGAGCGATCGTCACCCGCCCGTGCGGGGAGGTGAATCGTGAAGAGGCGAAGCGAGAGGTCCATCTGGCGGACGCAGAATGGCCGCATGGGGAACGCCTCCGGGTATCCAGAGAGAGTACGTCCCCACGGGGAGCGCCGGCCTCCAGGCCGGCATCGTGCGTCGGGAGAACCCGGGCGACACCCTCCTTGAGAACGCCCTCTCCTCCGCTCGCCCGGGGCACGAGGCCGCGACTTCCGAGCGGCGCTCCCTGTGGCGACCTCCCCTCGGCGAAGGCCGATGCGGCGCTCCCTGCACGGCCGGGTGGGCGGGCATCGCACCTCGTACGGCACCCTGGGGGCGCGCCCTGAAGGACGCGCCGACACTCCGAGGGCTACCGACATCTCCCTCTCCGAATCCATTCAATCCTCAGAATCCGTGGTTCTCTTCTCCCGGGTGGGCGGGCGGGTCCTTCGTTTCACGTTTCACGTTTCACGTTTCACGTTTCACGAACAGCCGGTCTACCGCCGCACCTCCTGCCCCCCTGCCCCCCTGCTCCCCCGCGCGGTAGAATCCCCCCGGGAGGTGCCATGAAGGAGATCGACGTCCGGCATCTGGCGTGCCCGGGACCGGTGATCGAGGTACGGAAGCTGCTGGAGGCGGGCGAGCGGGAGCTCAGGGTCCACGTGGCCGATGAGCTGGCCAGGTCCAACGTGACCCGGTTCGCCAGCTCACGCCACGCCGAGGTCCACGCGGAGCCCCATCCCGACGGCGGGTTCCTCGTCACCGTGGTGGCCGGCGAGGCCTCCGCCACCGCGCCGGAGGGGGGCGACCAGGGGCTGGAATGCGCCCTGCCGGAGGTTCCGCCCCCTCCCCCGGGCCGCCCCCTGGTGGTGCAGGTGACCTCCGACCGCATGGGCACGGGTGACGACGCCCTGGGGCAGCTGCTCCTCCGGTCGTTCCTGAAGACCCAGCTCCAGCTGGAGGAGAGGCCCGACACCATCGTGTTCTACAACGCCGGGGTGAAGCTGTGCTGCGAGGGCTCCAACCTCCTGGAGGACCTCCGTGCCCTGGAGGCGGCCGGCGTGGAGATCGTGGCCTGCGGCACCTGCCTCAACTACTTCGGGCTGGCCCCGAAGCTCGCGGTGGGCCGGGGCACCGACATGCTGGAGATCGCCACGCTCCTGGCGGGCGCCGCGCGCGTGGTCCGCCCGTGAGGGCCATCTACCTGGACCACGCCGCCACCTCCTTCCCCAAGGCGCCGGGGGTGGCGGAGGCCGTGGCCCGCCACCTGGAGGAGGCCGCCGGCAACCCCGGCCGCGGGGGCCACCGGCTCACGGTGGCCGCCAGTCGGGCCGTGGAGTCCTGCCGGCTCGCCGTGGCCCGGCTCCTGGGCGGCGACCCCGCCCGGACCCTCCTGGGCCCCGGGGCGACCTTCTGGCTCAACACGCTGCTGGCTGGGCTCCTGGGGCCCGGGGACCGCGTGGTGGTCTCGGCCCTGGAGCACAACGCCGTGATGCGGCCCCTCCGCCGCCTGGAGCGGACCCGGGGCGTCACGGTCGCCGTGGTGGAGGGCGGCCCTGGCGGGGTCCCCCATGCGAGGGACGTGGCGGCCGAGGTGACGCGGGAACCCACGGCCCTTGTGGTCCTCACCCACGCCTCCAACGTGTCCGGGGCCCTGCTGCCCGTGGAGGACATCGCCGCGGCCGTGGCGCCGGTCCCGCTGGTGGTGGACGGGGCCCAGACCGCCGGATCCATCCCGGTGGACTTCGGGAGCATGGGCGCCGCCGCCTACGTCTGCTCGGGGCACAAGGGCCTGCTGGGCCCCTCCGGCACGGGCGTCCTCCTGCTCGGCGAGACCCTCGCCGGCCGCCTGGAGCCCCTGGTGCTGGGCGGCACCGGATCCCGCTCGGACTCCGAGGAGATGCCCGTGGAGCTCCCCGACCGGCTGGAGGCCGGCACACCCAACGCCGCGGGCCTCGCGGGGCTCGCCGCAGCCTGCCGCTGGCTCGCGGAGCGCGGGGTGGAGGCGGTGGCCCGCCACGAGCTGGAGCTGGTCCGGCACCTCGCCGCGCGCCTCGCGGAGGTTCCCGGCGTCCGCCTCCATGGCTGGGACCCCGCCGCGCCCCGTGTGGGCACGCTCTCCTTCACCGTGGAGGAGCACGACGCCGGCGAGCTGGCGGCCCGCCTGGACCGGGAGCACGGCCTCATGCTGCGCGTGGGCCTGCACTGCGCCCCCCTGGCCCACCGGACGCTGGGCACCTTCCCCTCGGGCACCCTTCGCACCGGGATCGGCCCGTTCACCACGCGGGCCGATGTGGACACCCTCGCCGGGGCCGTGGCGACCCTCGCGGGAGGGGGATAGCGCGCCCCGTGGAGCACCGGGGCCGCTGCCCGGTCCCGGATCCTGCGGGGCCGCCGATGCCATCTGTCCCAGCGGCGGCGCGCGGTGTCGGGCCCGGGTGAGCAAGACACCTCCATGACTCCTCCAATTCGGTTGAACGCACCGGAACAAGGGAGGAAAGTATGAGACACCGGTTCTTCACCATGTTCGTGACCGTCGTCGGCGTGGTTCTTCTCGTGGGCCTTCCGACAGGAGCCGCCGCGCAGGACGAGGCCCCCGAGTCCTTCGGACCGAACGTGCACTACCTCAACATCTCGCCCCCGGAGTTCGCCTGCTCGGACACCAATGGAGACTGCGAATACTCCAACTGTGTGGAAGGCTACTGGTGCAGTGGGCCCGCCTGGCGCAGTCTCTTCGCGAAGGTGCACCTGCCTGCGGGGGCCCAGATCCTGGGATTCCGCGTCTTCTTCGAGGACAGCAGCTCTTCCGGGAACCTTTCCGCCACCCTCATGAAGTACTGGAACACGGACACCTTCCGGGATACGGACATCCTCGAAGGCTACAGTAGTTCCGAATCCGGGACACCGGGAATCACCTCGGTCTGGGTGGACGTGGATCCCGACGTGATCGTCAGGTACCGCTACCTGCTTCTGAGCAGGTACTACTACAACACCTACCTCATGCGTGTCAGGATGTACCCGAGTACCGACATCAATTTCGGTGGGGTCCTCATCTCCTGGAAGCGCCAGGTGAGCCCGAAGCCGGGTTCGGCCACCTTCGCCGACGTGCCCAGGAGTCACCCCTTCTTCCAGTTCGTGGAGGCCCTGGTGGCCTCCGGCATCACCGCCGGGTGCGGCGGCGGCAACTACTGCCCCGACGACCCCGTCACCCGGGGCCAGATGGCGGTGTACCTCGCCGCCGCCCTCGGCCTCCACTGGGAGTCCTGAGGCCACTCCATGCCCCCGGCGGTTCCCCTCGGCACCCCGCACGGATCCGGGTTACCGGCCGGAGGTTCGTGGAGGCCCCAGCCTCGGCGACCGGAACCAGGCTTCCCCATACCCGGCGGCGGGTGGAGGGGTCCGCCAGGGCAGGCACGACGACACCGGTGCGTTCCCCGGCCCTGGCACGACCCCGATCCCGCCGCCGGCCGCTCCGGAGGGCGGCCGCCGGCACCGGCCGGGCCGCCCTCCATCGTTCCGGTCCTCCTGCCGCGCCCGCCCCCCGTTCCGCCATCGGGGCCGGCCCTGTACAATCCCCGGCATGTCACGGGACCTCCTCGTCGTGTTCGGCACCGTCCAGCGGGTGATGCAGGCCGAGGAGGCCGCACGGGCCGCGGGCCTGGACGTGGACGTGATCCCCGCGCCCCGCGCGGTCAGCTCCGGGTGCGGTGTGGTGCTGGAGGCCCTCGCCTCGCAGGGGCCCGGGCTCGCCGCGGCACTGGTGGAGGCGGGCCTCGAGCCGCAGGGGGTCTACCGCAGGGACGGGGAGACCTGGCTCCCGGCCTCGCTGGAGGCGGGCGACGCCCCCGCCGTCCGGCTGACCGGCCACACCGCGTACGGTGGCTGCGGCGCCAAGCTGGCCAAGGGCCTGCTGAGCACCATCCTCTGCGGCCTGCCCCGGCTGGAGTCCGAGGACCTGCTGGTGGGCATCGAGCTCGCCGACGACGCGGGCGTGGTCCGGGTCTCGGACGAGACGGCCCTCATCCACACCGTGGACTTCTTCCCGCCCATGGTGGACGACCCCTTCGCCTTCGGCCGCATCGCGGCGGTCAACGCCCTGTCGGACATCTTCGCCATGGGGGGCCGTCCCCTGGCGGGGATGAACCTGGTGAGCTTCCCGCTCTCGCAGTTCGACAAGGCGACCCTGAAGGAGATCCTCCGGGGAGGGCTCTCGGCCCTGGAGGAGGCGGGGGCCGTGCTGGCCGGCGGCCACACCGTGGAGGGCCAGGAGCTGCTCTACGGGATGGCGGTCACCGGGACCGTCCACCCGGATCGGATCTGGCGCAACGGGGGCGCGCGGCCCGGCGACGTGCTGGTCCTCACGAAGCCCGTGGGCACCGGCGTGATCACCACGGCCGCCAAGGCGGGTCTGGCCGCACCGGAGTCGCTGGCCACCGCCATCCGCTGGATGGCCACCCTCAACCGGGAGGCCGCGGAGGCCCTGGGCGCCGCCGCACCCCACGCGGTGACCGACGTGACGGGCTTCGGCCTGGCGGGCCACGCCGCGGAGATGGCGGACGCCTCGGGCGTGACCGTGGTGCTGCACGCCGGCGAGGTCCCCCTCCTGCCCGGGGCGAGGGAGGCGGCGGCCACCGGCCTGGTGCCCGCAGGGGCCGGCAAGAACCGGGAGAGCCTCCGGGAGGTCCTCACGGTGGCGGAGGGGGTGGACCCCATCCTGGTGGACCTGCTGCTCGACCCGCAGACCTCGGGGGGCCTCCTGGGGGCCGTGCCGGAGGCCGCCGCCGCCCCGCTCCTCCGTCTCCTTCCCGCGGCGGCCGTGGTGGGGCGCGCCGAGGAGGGCCCCGCCGGGGCCGTCCGGATCGAGCCCTGAGCGCTCACCCTTCCCGTCGGACGGCGCTTGCAGTCCTCCGCAGGCCTCGCCGTTGCCCTGGCGTGGGGAGCCCAGGTGATCCCGGTCCGGGGCGTACCGGTCTTCGACAGAGCCGTTCGTCCACTCGGAGCTCCCCTCCGTCCACATCCCGAGACATCCTCCTCACCCCCCCGGATCCTCGAAGATCCCCAGCATGGGCTGGCGCGGCACATGCTCAAGCCACTGCACCCTGAACACCCCGTCACCCAGCGGCTCCAGGGCAAAGTGCGGAGGCCGGTCCGCAGGCCACGGGATCAGGCCGTTCCTGGTGAAGAACGCCCTGATGTGGGGTGAACGGAGCTCGGGGCACCCCTCCCAGAAGCTCGGCGTGATGGGAACCTCGACGGCCTCAGGGGCGTCAGGGAAGATGAGCTTCACGCTGCTCCACTCCTGCCGGAAGTAGAGCCACCGGCCATCGCCGAGGATGCGGAGCCCGTAGACCGAACCCCGCCCTCCACGCCATGCCGAAGCGATCATGGTCCCTCCAGTGTACCGCGACGAACCACCCCTGGAACACTCCGTACCCCGGCGGAACGCTGTAGGATCGGAGCGTGGACGTGAACCCCGCCACCCGAGGACGGACGGCGCACGGTTTCAGCCTGCTGGAGGCCGTGCTGGCGCTGGCCCTGGTGGGGGCCGCGGTGCTCGTGGCTGCGGGAGGGCTCCGGAGCGAGAACCGCCTGCTCCGGAGCGCGGAGCACCGCAACGAGGCGGCTCGCGTTCTCGAGGCGGCGATCGAGAGCGTCCGGAGCGGCGTGCTGCTGGCCTTCCGGACGGCCCGCTCCGGGGCGGAGTCGCTCCAGCGCGAGCGGCGCCTGGTGGAGCTCCGGGCCGCCACCGACGCCGCCCTGGCCGCCACACTCGCCACCCTGGACGAGAGCCCCACCTTTCACCTTTCACGTTTCACGATCCCCTCCCGGTGCCGCAGGGCGAGCCCCATGATCCGGTAGGCCAGGCGGGCCGCCAGGAAGTCCGGCGCCACCATGCCCCCGATGGGGGCGAGCTCCACCAGGTCCGCCCCCACGAGTGTGGCGCTCCGGGACACCACCTCCAGGAGCGTGGTCAGCTTCCACCACGAGAGGCCGCCGGGAACGGGTGTTCCCGTGGCGGGCATGATGGAGGGGTCCAGCCCGTCCAGGTCGATGGTGAGGTACACCCTGGAACCGAGGCGGCTCGCCACCTCCGCGGCCCAGGCCCCGGCGGGCCGTCCGGCGAGCTCGTGGGCGAAGAAGGTGGTGATCCGGGGATCAGCCTCCGCGAGCTCCCGCTCCTCCCGCGTCAGGGAACGGATCCCCACCTGCACGAGCGGGACATCCTGGTCCACCACGCGCCGCATGGCGCAGGCGTGGTTGTGGGGGCTGCCGCAGTAGCTGTCCCTGAGATCGGCGTGGGCGTCCACCTGGAGCACCGTGAGGTCGGGCCACACCGTCCGGTGGGCCGCCACCAGGGGGGCCGTGATGGAATGCTCCCCGCCGAGGGTCAGCAGGAAGCGTCCCTCCTCCACCTGTGCGCGGGCCGCCGCCTCCACCCGTTCCATCGTGGCGGCGGGGCCCGAGGTCTCGGGCTCCACGGGTGGCAGTGTCAGGATGCCGTGCTCCACGGGTTCGAGGCCCAGCACCTCGTCGTACCACTCCACGTGGGCCGAGGCCTCCAGGATGGCCACGGGCCCCCGGCGCGTCCCGGGCATGTACGAGGTGGTGAGGTCGTAGGGCACCGGCAGCACCCGGAACCGCGCCCGTCCGGGATCCGGCGGATCGTCCACACCGAGAAAGTTCAGGTAGCGCGCCGTGCTGTCCATCCGCACCTCCACGGAGCATGGTACCCCTCTCCCGTCCGGTGAACCCAAGTTCGACAGTTACGAGCGTAAGTGGTTGATATCATTGGATCGGGTTCGGAAAAGTTCCCTCTACAACTCTCTGGGGAGCTTCCCGCGGGTCGGGGGCGGGACGTCGATTGCCTCGAAGAGG
>Ga0256835_1000960_pt1 | contig 18525 bp, 20 predicted proteins | sample PIR30metaG_FD_185972 | JGI IMG/M metagenome (GOLD analysis project Ga0256835, IMG submission 185972) | Hydrothermal vent microbial communities from East Pacific Rise, Pacific Ocean - PIR-30 | ecosystem: Environmental > Aquatic > Marine > Hydrothermal vents | place: Pacific Ocean: East Pacific...
GGACAAACTCTTCCGCAAACCGCAGGAAGTGAGTTTGTTTCTTTTATTTTTTTTGCAGCATCCAAAAATTTACCCTGTTCCACTAATTTAATAAAACTTGGAATTTTAACAGCAACAGGACATCCCATAACACAGGTAGGGGAAGGACAGTCAAGGCATCTTTTAGCTTCAAGGATTGCCATTTCCTCCGTATAACCAAGGTTAACCTCTTCAAATATCTTATTTCTTACTTCAGGCTCTCTTTCTATCATATGAACTCTATCTATATTTCCTCTTTCCTTAGCCCTTATGCTTCTTCTGAGCTCAGCTCTCCATTCCTCTTTTCTTTCAATATTTATTTCATCTATTATTTTTTGGATGTTTTCCTTAGACATTTTTACCTCCTTAAAGAATTAATTTGATTTCCCAAATTGGGCTAAAACTTTTTCATAAGCAATTTTTTCCTGCTCTTTGTAAACAGTTGCTCTCTTTAACATGTTGTCCCAATCAACAAGATGTCCGTCAAATTCCGGTCCATCGACACATACAAATTTTGTTTCATTACCAACTGTTACTCTGCAGCTTCCGCACATACCTGTACCATCAACCATTATAGTATTTAAGCTCACAAGGGTGGGAATATTGTATTCTTTTGTTAAAAGGGACACAAATTTCATCATTATTGCAGGTCCCACCGCCAGAACCATATCTAATTTTTCACCTTCATCTATAAGTTTTTTAATAGCATCGGTTACAAGCCCTTTTTCCCCATAACTTCCATCATCAGTCATCACTATAACCCTATCAGAATATACAGACATTCTGTCTTCTAAAATTAAAAGTTCTTTTGTTCTTGCTCCCAAAACAGTTATTATCCTGTTTCCAGCTTCCTTCATCGCAGCAGTAATTGGAAGAAGAGGAGCAATTCCAACACCTCCTCCTACACTTACCACTGTTCCCCATTTTTCAATGTGGGTGGGTCTTCCGAGAGGCCCTACCAAAGAATAAATCTCATCTCCTACATTCTTAAGTGATAGCTTAAAAGTAGTAGCTCCAATAACCTGAAAAATAATTTCAATCCAGCCCTCTTCAGGAGAAGAATCAACAATAGTTAAAGGTATTCTTTCGTCACCTTGAGAAGGAATAAGAATAATGAATTGTCCTGCTTTTCTTTTTTTAGCTATACGAGGAGCAATGACTTTCATAGAATACTCATTTTTTGCAATGGTATTCTTCTCAATAATTTTATACATATAATTCCTCCTAAATATAAAATAGAACAGCATATAATAATATAAATCACTTAAACTGTCCACCAAAAAGCCGTGGTCTAAATTTTATTTTCCCCTTTTGTTTACTTTATCTTTAAATATGTTCAAGTATTCCTTGTACCCCTCTTTTTCGAGATCATCCACTGAAATAAATCTTAAAGCAGCAGAATTGATACAGTACCTTAAACCCATAGGTGGGGGTCCGTCATGGAAAAGATGGCCTAAATGGGAGTCTCCATATTTACTCCTTACCTCAACCCTCTTCATTCCATGGCTTAAATCAATCTTGGTAATAATATTTTCAGGCTCAAGGGGTTTCTTAAAACTTGGCCATCCACTACCCGAATCATACTTATCAATTGAGCTGAAAAGAGGCTCTCCTGAAACTATATCCACATATATACCATCTTCTTTATTATTCCAGTATTCATTATCAAAAGGGGGTTCTGTACCATTCTCTTGAGTAACAAAAAATTGAATCGGAGTGAGAATCATTCTTAATTCATATTCGGAAGGCTTTTTAAAATTTTTCCAGGACTCTTTCCTTTTTTCTTTTTTCCATGTTTTTATTATAAAAGGAAGTCTCCCTGAACTAATGCTATAATTCTTGTATTCAATAGGATGCTTTTTACAATACCTCTGATGATATTCCTCCGCTCTATAAAACTCCTTTGCTTTTTTAATTTCAGTTACAATCTTTTTTTTAAAAATACCGAGTTTTTCCATTTTTTCCTTAGATTTCATAGCTTTTCTCTTCTGGTCATCATTATGATAAAAGATAGCGGTTCTATATTGAGGTCCCCTATCAGCAAATTGTCCATCCGGATCAGTAGGATCTATATTCATCCAGAATATTTCCAGAAGTTTGTCATAACTTATTTTCTTAGGGTCAAAAATAACTCTGACTGCTTCATAATGTCCGGTACTCCCCATACAAACTTCTTCATAAGTGGGATTTTCCTTCCAGCCTCCTGTATAACCGGAATAAACATTTATAACACCTTCAATATCTAAAAAGGCAGCTTCCATACACCAGAAACAACCTCCTGCAAAGGTTGCTTCCTCCAATTTTCTATCTTTAGCCATAATAATTCCTCCGAGGATAAGCATAATTAAATAAATTTTTAAAAAAGTTTTCAAGTTAAATCACTTGCTCTGCGGGTGTCTGTACTTTATAACCCTTACCTTTTCCATTGTAATAAGCCCTTCTTTAACTGTTTCATCAAGAAAAGGAATTAATTTATTTAAATTTTCCTCTGTATCAACAATTTCAATAATTACCGGCAGATCTTCCGAAAGTCTTAAAAGTTTTGCCATATGAAGCCTGCTGTGAGCTCCGAAACCCATAAGACCTCTTACAACTGTAGCTCCTGCAAGATTAAGCTCCCTTGCTTTTAAAACTATCTGTTCATAAAGAGGAACTCCTTTATAACTATCCTTTTCTCCTATAAAAATTCTTAACAAAACACCGGTTTCGGGTAGTTTAACCATTTTTACCTCCAACCTGTAAACTTTATCAAATATTTTGACATAATCAAACCCAAAAACACTAAAATAATCCCGAAAAAATTACTTACAAAAAGATTCATCAAAGCATATTTTATCTCCCCTACCCTTGCTAAGTTTACAGTTTCAAGCATAAATGTTGAGAATGTTGTAAAAGCTCCTATCATTCCTATGAAAATTATTAACTTAATACTTGGCGGTAAAATAAAAGTTTCGGAAATTCCCCAGAGAAAACCCAAAATAAATGCTCCTAAAAGATTAACCGTTAATGTTCCCAATGGAAAACCTGTATTAACATTTTTATGAACAAATCCTGTTAACGCATATCTTAGCAATGCCCCTATCCCTCCACCGACTGCTATTAAAAATATTTCTTTCATATTTTCACCTCTTAAAATTTTAAACCTGTAATCTATCAGTATTTAATTAAGGAGTCAAACTATTTAAATAGAAGAAAAAAGACTTTAATCCCTACAATCAAGAACAAAACACCCAGCAAAAACCTTAATCTTTTTTTATCAACTTTTTCCCTTAAAATATTGCAGAGGATTCCTGCTGTCATGGCTCCGAAAACTGCAACAATTATTAAATTCCAGTCAAAAGATTTTACAATTTTAATCCTTGCAATTAATCCCATAAAGGATGAAACAAATACCAAAGGCGCAATAATAGAAACTATTTCACCTGCAGAAAGTCCTAATAATACAAAAATAGGAAGCAAAATGCTTCCTCCACCGATTCCCAACATCCCGGCTAAGAATCCACCTGATAATCCTAACAAGAGAAAAATTAAAGACTCAGGTAAAAGTTTGTGTATTCTACCTCTTTTAAAATTTTCTGTTTTTGATTTTTTTTCCAAAGCTTTTGAAAAAGATTTGTAAGCTCCCAAAAGCAATATTATCAGAAAGAGCCATAATATTACTCTCTTATCAATATTATGTGATACTAATACACCTAAAGGAGGAGCTACTAATGCTCCTATTATTAAGGGGAATATTTTTGAAATATTAATTTCTCCACTTTTTAAAATTTTGAAGTTAATAGCAGCAGAGACAATAATATTAACAGTCAAACCAATTGCTATTGACTCTTGAAATGGAAACCCCATTAAAAAGAGAGAAGGGATAACAACCGTAGCAGAGCCAATTCCTGCCATTCCAAAAAGAAGACTCGTTATAAAGATTATTATAAATGCTATTAAATACATTGGCTATTTTATTTTAGTTTGGAAATTTTGTAAATCTTTCGAGATTCGCTATTCCCTGTAAAAAACCAAGTTTACAAATAAAAACATAAAGACAAATGGTAAAAGCAAAATAGTTAAAAATACTGAAATTATAGCGTAAATAAAAGAGAAAAAGCTTTTTATTAAGATTTTTCCCTTACTTATCTTTTTTATTTCTCCCTTTGAATTAATAATATAAATATTTTTCGTTCTTAATAAGAGTGTCATTATAAGAACATTAAGAAATCCAGCACCTGAAAAATTAGAAACAGGAATAAGGATGTAATCAAAGAACATTTTTTTTATCTCTTTGGGAATTGAAAAGATATTGAAATCACCTTTCTTTTTATATTCAATAATTTTATCAATATTCCTGTATTTTTTAACTCTTTTAACGGAATGGCTGTGGGTTAATAAGAGATAGTCAACAGAATTGCCAAATTTTTTAGTTATAATGGGTAAAAGTTTATCTAAAAGCTGAATACTGACACTTCTTATTATTAAAACTTTTCCCTTTTTCATCTGAATATTGTAAATGCCAATTTATATGTAATTTTCAGCTTATTAATTATTTCCCTTTTCACCTTCATCCTTTTTTTAAAAGCTTTTTTTGAATTTTTAATCGAATTTGTCATAGCCTTAAGATATATTAAAGTCCTTTGTTCCAAGGAAAAGTAAATGCACAGATAAATCATTTTTATAATTGAAAGGATTAGTCTATTTAGCGGAAAATACTTCAGGATTATCCAGAAAAGGTTTCTTGTGTAAAAGAATGGACCTCTTTCGGACTCTCTATTTTTCGGGGAGAATTTATGATAGACAACAGCACCCGGTAACCACACTATTTTGTATCCTGCATTGAGTACTCTTATGGAAAGATCCATTTCATTCCAATAAAGAAAAAATTCGTCAGGGTAACCTCCCACCTCATTAAAAACACTTTTTCTTAAACCAGCTCCAGCTCCATTGAAACCCATAATATAAGAGATTTTATTAGTTTTCTCTTCTGAAAACTTTTCTTTATTACCAGAATAATCCTCACTTCTCACATCAAGGGCAATTATTCCGATTTTTTCATCCTTTTCAAAGGTTTTTATCATTTTCTCAATAGTGCCTTTATCAGGATATGAATCATCATCAAGTATAAGAATATAATCTCCTGAGGCTTTCTTAAACCCTTTATTATAGGCAGCAACTCCTATGTTTTTATCAACCGGTATTAGTTTTATTAAAGGAAAATCATTTTTTATCATCTCCTTTGTGCCATCTGTTGAAGCATTATCTACAACTATTATCTCCAGATTCTTTAAACCATAAGATAAAATTTTTTTAAGGCTGTCTTTTAATTCTTCCTTTCGATTATAACTTAAAATAACTATTGAGACTTTTGCCATAAAAAATTATCTCACAAATAGGTATATTTTCAAAGAATTGATAAATAAATTCATCAATATCTTATGTCTTAATATTAATTCAAAAAGTCAATTTCCTATTGACAAAAAATTTTTTTTAAAGGATAATTTAGGCTTGCGGGCATAGCTCAGTGGTAGAGCATCAGCTTCCCAAGCTGAGGGTCGCGGGTTCAAATCCCGTTGCCCGCTAAATTCATTTATAGAGGTAATAAAATGGGATTTATTTCAAAGTCAGGAAAAAAGAGTAATTCAAGTGAAAACTCAATTGAGAGCTTTTACAACCCTTCAAATCTTTCATCCGAAAAAACCATAATCGGAAAAACACTTATTATCGATGGAGAAGTCAAATCCGATGAAGATGTAATCATAGAAGGAAAAGTAAATGGGAAAGTTGAAGTTGGTAAAACCTTAACTATTGGAAAACATGGTCATGTAAATGCTGAAATCAAAGCGAGAATCGTTAGAATTGTAGGAAAAGTTGAAGGAAATGTTGAAGCAGGTTATAAAGTGGAAATTGTACCTAACGGGCATCTAACAGGAAATATTAAAGCTCCTAAAATCGTGATCGCAGAGGGAGCAATTTTCAAGGGAAATGTTGATATGAAAATTAATGAACAGGTTATTACTCCTACTGAAGTTACTCCCCCTCCCTTAGAAAAAGAAAAGGAAGAAAAAGCTACCAAATAATGGCTTCCTCTAAAACCTGGTTTTTAATTCTTCAGAAAGAGCCTCTTTCTCCTTACCAGAATATGGCTATCGATGAGTTTTTGATGGAAAAGTGTGAAAAAGAGGAAAATATAACTTTCTTAAGATTTTACAAATGGGCTCCACCTTCCGTCTCCATAGGTAGATCTCAAAAAGCCAAGAAAGTTGTTAATCATAAACTTCTCAAAGAAAAAGGGGTTGGTTTTGTCAGAAGACCAACCGGGGGAAAAGCTGTTTTGCACTATGAAGAGCTAACATACTCAATAGCATCTTCAGACATCAGATTTATTAGTTCACCTTCTGTGAGAGTTGTATACAACCAATTGGCAAAAGCACTTTTGAAGGGATTACTGAATTTGGGAATTGAAGCAAAAATAGTTAGTAAAGATCCCAAGGGTCTTGTTAGAACCAATCTTCCCTGTTTTTCCTACCCTACAAGAGATGAAATCGAAGTAAAAGGTAAAAAGATAATAGGAAGTGCTCAAAAGAGGTCTAAAAATTCGATTCTTCAACATGGTTCTATTCCCATCAAAGATTACAGAGACCTTTATGCTGAGCTAACTTTCGTAGATAGAGCGATCCTCTTTAAATCAATGACCACAATTGAGCTCGAAATCGGAGAAAGTGATTGGGACAAAATTTCCAAAGCTTTTACCAAAGGATTCCAAGAAGAATTTGATGTCAATTTTGAAAAATATGAATTTAATAAAAAAGATAAAGATGATATTGAAAAATTGGTTAAGAATAAGTATTCTACTGATACTTGGAATTTTGAGCTTTAAGCTCTATTCTCTTGAATATTATGTTCAAATTCATAAGATATCTCAAAAAGAGATAAGTTCTTTTGAAGCTTATTTAAGAAATTTAAGAAAAATCGGAATAAGTGGAGCTTTTTTAAGAGTGTTTCAAAATAAAGGCGATAGATTTCATAATATACTACCAATAAAAAACAAAATCGGTGTTTACTTTGACAATGAAAGTAACTTTCCTATTGTAAATCCGATTGCAAACAACTTAAACTCTCCTTTTGAACTTTATTTCTGGATGAGTTCAAGGTGGATGGATTGGGTTAAGGGGCCCAAATATGGAAAATATTTGATATTGCAAAATAAAGATAATAGGAAAACAATAATAAGCACTTTCTCTGAACTTTCAAAAGTAAATTCAAACGGAATTTTAATTCAGGATGATTTGATTATAAAAAAGGCTGAAGAAAAAGCATCCGGATTAAAGAGCAAAGAATTAATCATAGAAAAGTACATTTCCGAGATAAAAAAGAAAATCGGAGATAAAGAGTTAATTGTTAATGTTTACTATGAAGTCCCTCTAAGTAAAAAAATCGGAGTAAGCTGGTACGGACAAAGTATTGATGGTTTACTTAATGCAGGCGCAGACTATTTGGCGATAATGCTTTATCATAGACAAATAAAAAGAGAATTAAAATTTGACAATAAAAAACTTACCCTTTATATTGAGAAAATTATTAAAAAATTAAGCCCATATTCGGATAGATCCTTTATAAAATTACAAATTATGGACTTTAAAACATCAAAATTTATTCCTCAAAAGGAAATTCTAAAAATAATAAAATTAATTCCCAAAAATTTTAAAGGAGTTATTCTTACTCCAATAACAACAAACAAAAAGACTTTCAGTTATTTAAGTCAACTATTATCAAAAATCAAATCAGAGCAAAACTAAACTTCATTGTTGACTATAGAATTTTTTGTTATTATCATATACGATGAATATAAACTCTATATTAATTACAGGTGGCTATGGTTTTATAGGTTCAAACTTTATAAGGTTTCTAAGAAAAAAGCTCCCGGATATTAAAATTTATAACCTGGATAAGCTCACTTACGCTGCAAATATTGAAAATTTAAAGGATTTTGAAGAAGATAAAAATTATATCTTCGTGAGAGGTGATATTAAAGACAAGTCTATCCTTGAAATTCTTTATCCGAAAGTTGATGCTATTGTCCATTTTGCGGCTGAAACTCATGTTGACAGATCGATCATAGCTCCCGGAGAATTTATCATGACAGAGGTTTACGGAACATTTAACATGCTTGAAACCATGAAAAATTTTAAAAATATAAAGCTCTTTTTACACATTTCGACAGATGAAATTTATGGTAGCATTGAGAAAGGAAGCTTTAAAGAAAACTCTCCTTTAAATCCTTCTTCTCCTTACTCTGCAAGTAAAACTGGAGCTGACAGACTTGCTTATTCGTACTTTAAAACATTCGGGTTGCCTGTGATCATTGCCCGACCTTCAAATAATTATGGCCCATATCAGCATGTTGAAAAATTTATCCCCCTATTCATTACGAATGCACTTGACAATAAGGAGCTTCCACTCTACGGAAAGGGAGAGAATGTAAGAGATTGGTTATATGTTATTGATAATTGCGAAGCTCTATTTTTACTACTTGAAAAAGGTAAAATAGGAGAAGCCTATAACATAGGAGCAAAAAATGAAGTCAAAAATATTGAAATTGCAAAAAAGATAGTTAATATTTTAGGAAAGGATGAATCCCTGATAAAATTCGTTGAAGATAGAAAAGGGCATGATTTGAGATATTCCGTGGATTGGACAAAAATAAAAAAATTAGGATGGCAGCCAAAGAAATCCTTTGATGAAGGACTTAAAGAGACTGTTGAATGGTATAAAAATCATCGCCATTGGTGGGAAAAGGTAAAAAGAGGTGAATTCTCTAATTTTTATAAAAAATATTACAAAAGTGAAATTCAATGAAAGCATTAATAACAGGGATTAATGGTTTTGCAGGGCAGTATTTGAAAAAACTTCTTGAAAAAAACGGTTATGATGTATGGGGAATAGACATAAAAACTGAAAAAAATAATAAAAAAATTATAATCGGAGATTTAAATAATAAAGAGTTAACAATTAAAATCTTAAACAAAGTAAATCCAGATATAATTTATCACCTTGCAGCTACAACCTCAGTAAGAAGATCCTGGGAAATACCTCTGGAAACAGTTAAAAACAATTATATAGCATCTCTTACTTTAATAGAATGGACAAAAGAGAAGAATAAAAAACTTTTTATCATGGGAAGCGGAGAGATTTATGGAAATAAGAAAAAATTTCCAATAAAAGAGACTTCTTCTGTTAATCCCCTAACCCCTTATTCCTTATCAAAATATATGGTAGAAAAAACAGCAATTTTTTTTAATAAAAATTTTCATACAAAGATTTATCTTTCAAGAGCTTTTAATTTTACCGGACCCGGACAGAGAGAAGTTTTCGTAATCCCAGCTTTTTCAAAACAGCTTGCAGAAATGGAAATTGGTAGAAGAGAGAAAGTTTTGAGAGTCGGGAACCTCTCCGCAGTAAGGGATTTCTCAGATGTAAGAGATACTGTTGAAGCAATCTTTTTAATTACACACAAAGGTAAACCGGGAACTCCATACAATATTGCAAGCGGATATTCATATAGCATACGGGAAATCCTAAATAAACTCCTGTCTTTGGTAAACTTCAAAGTAAAAGTAGTAGAAAACAGTCAAGAGTTTAGAAAGAATGATATAAGAAAATTAGAGGGAGATTTTTCCAGATTAAAGAAAGATACAGCCTGGAGTCCTAAAATATCATTGGAAAAAACTTTAAAAGACACTCTTGATTATTGGCGAAAAAAGGTAAGTGAAGGATAAAAAAGAAATAAAAAGAAAGATAATACACATTTTTTTCGGATTACCAATTGTCTTATACCTTTACCTCGATTTTAAATACCTTGTCTTAATTGCACTAATAGCTTTAATTCACAATATATTTATAGCACCATTATATATGAAAGAACTTTTTAGAGAAAATAAAAAATATGACATCGGTATAATAAGCTATCCAATTGGAGTTCTTTTTTCTCTTTTTGCCTTTAAAAACGAGCCTATATTCGCCTCTCTCTTATGGGCCTCATTATCATTCGGGGATGGATTTGCTGCTCTTGTTGGCACAAGTTTTGGAAAACACAAAGTAATATCCAATAGTAAAAAGAGCATTGAAGGAATGCTTGCATTCTTTTTATCAACAGTTATAAGCGGTATATTTATTTTTATTCTTTTAACAGCAAAATTTCCTATTAACTTTTCCTTTAAATTTTATCTCTTAATTTTAATTGTATTTTCTTTCTTTCTCTCATTAGTTGAGATATTTCCATTTAAATTTACCGATAATATTTTTATCCCGATCTTAGGTTTCATTTTTCTTTATCCTTTTCAAATTTTATCGAACTCAGGAGCATACAATTTGAATTTTCATTTTCAATATATTGATAAAATAGCTATTCTCTTTATTTTTGTTCTCGGGGCAGAGGCATTTTTTCTGAAATGGTTAAATTTAAAAGGCGCTTCAGCTGCTATTATTTTTGGCATCCTTATAATTATCTTCTCCGGAGCCAGTTCAATAATATTATTAATTATGTTTTTTATTCTCTCAATATTAGCCACAAAATTCAAATTCTCCTATAAATTGAAAAAAAATATTGCTGAATCTAAAACCGGAATACGAGGGTTATACAGTGTAATCCCCAAAGGTATTTTACCTGTTTTTGTATCTTTCTTAATTTTTCTCTCAGGAAATTCAGAGTACTTTATCTTTTCCTTTGTTGTAGTAATAGCAACATCTACTTTTGATACAGTTAGCTCGGAGATAGGCAAAGCCATCTCAAGATATTCATTTTCTTTAATAAAACTTAAAAAAGTCAAAAGCGGAGAATCAGGCGCAATTTCTCTCCAAGGTACCTTAGCCGGTATTTTAGCATCACTTTTAATAATGTACTCCGGCGCTATTCTTCTTCACCTTCCACAAAAGTTTGTTTTAACCGGCCTTTTAATAACAATTATCGCAAATCTTTTTGAACCATTTTTCTATAAAGTATTATACAATTCCCCCCTCACTAAACCTACTACTAATTTTCTTCTTCTTTCCCTTTCTTTTTTCCTTGCCCTTCTAAGTTACCCCTATATTACATAATATTTCTTCTTAAATATTCCTTAAACTCAGGAGGGATCTCTTTCAATTTAACTCCCATTCCGCTTAGCATATAAGAATAAAAATGAGAGGGATACTTTATACTCCACCTTACCTCTCCTTTTAAGCTGTAAACTCTGTCATTATCTTCCAATAAAATTGTTATCTCTCTTCCGGAAGGAAGTATTTGAGTTGAAGCAATGTGTAGTCCCCCTGATGATATGTTGGAAGTAAAGCCTAATCTTTCATAATTATTTTCTCCGAATTTTACCATTACCCTTTTTTTAATCCTCTCTTCCCTTCTTTTTTCCATTTTCGCAACCCCTTTTTTTTCTAAAATCTTATTAAATTACTATATATAATTATATGACTTTTTTAATCATTGTCAAGAGAATTTTTTTTGATGGGGAACTTTTTAAATATTAAAGCCGTTATAATTATATTAATTAAACTTAAGGAGGCTAAAATGAACAAAAAATTGATAATTATAATTTTAGCTTTAATATTTTTAACTCTTTCCACTCTATCTTACGGAGAAACTCTTTTGAAATTTAATCTTATTTCAAAAGACAAAGGGGAAGAAGTTAAAATCAATATGATAATTCCCTTATCAGTATTACAAAAGATAATTAAATCAGAAGATTCCTTTAGAATTAATAGAAAAATAGTTAAGAAGGAGATTCTACTAAAATCTTTAGATATTTTAAAAAGAGGGGAATCTTTTGAAACAGAAATTAAGAGTGAAAAAAGTGCGGAAATAGTTTTCTTAAAAATAAGTGCTATGAAGAATATAAAAGTCTCTAAAAGGCACAAGTTAAAAAAAATGATTATAAAAATTAAAGATAATGAAGATAGCTTAGATATAAGTATCCCTATTTCTTTGGTAAAAATTTTCTCTTCAATTATAAAAAATAGTATTGAAGATGAGGTGGGAGAATCAAAAGTACTTTTAGATTATATTTTCTCTCCCTATAAATATATTGATTATTTTAAAAGCAATGAAATTCCTCTTATTGAAATAAAATCTTCGACCAATGAATATGTTAAAATCTCATTTAAAAATTAACCAAATTTTGCTATCTTTTTGAATTCAGTATATTTACAGTATCAAGATTATAAAAATCTTTTAACAATTCATAAACTTCGGGAGTATTTTTCTTTAAAAGAGATGGATTTTCAAAGAAATACTCTGTTGCCACTGCAAAAAACTCTGCTTCATTTGTACCTGCATAGCTTCTTAAATAAGGCTTTCTTCTAACCCTTATCCACTCCCTGTGAATTATTCTTCTCCATCTCTCTATTTTTGAAGGTAATATTCTTGTCATAGGTATTCCACCTGCTTCTCCATCTTCCCAATCAAAAAAATGTGCTATCTCATGATAAATAACATTATAACTATCCTTCTTACTAAAAAAACTATACTCAAGACCGCCTTCAGTAATAATCATAGGGCCATTTTTAGGAGCCATTCCTGTTATATTACCTTTGTTCATATTAAATTCTTTATCAATTGTATTGGCAGGATAAATTACTATGCTATCCTTAAATGGAGGCTCCCATTCCGGTCGACCATTTAACATTGAAGCAACAGCACCAGCTATTATAATTTTCTTTTTTTCATCCACTTCTTTTCCTTCAATCCTTTCTATTCTATAAGAGGAAAGGAAAATTTTAACATCATTTTCAAATCTACTCTTTCTCTCCCCATCTATCGCTCTGTAAAAGTTCAGGTTTTTGCTTAATATTTCTCTCCATTTTTCCGGAAATTTCCTTTTAATTGCCTTAATTCTTCTAAATTTATCTCTTAAAGCAATTACTAAATAGAAAAGTTCAATAAAAAGACCGAAAAATAAAATTATGGGATTTTCAAAAATAAAAAAGAAAATGAGTGTGGAAAATATAATAATAGCAGAATTTATCAATAAAAAAATCTTATCTATTTTATAAATTACTTTCATTTGTAAATTCATATAAAAAAATAGACACCGAAACAGACAGATTTAAAGATTCAAAATTTGTAGGAGATTCAATTTTAACTGAAAAATCACAGTATTTTTTAGGCTCGGAAGAGATACCTTTATCTTCACTTCCGAAAAGTAGGACAAACTTTCCTGTTTTCTTCAAATTCTTTATACTTTCGCTTCCATTACTTTCAGCACAAGCTACTTTAAATCCTTTGTCTTTAGCAAGCTTTAAAAAGGCGGGAATACTCTTTACTCTATAAGGCTGAACATATGTAATTGCCCCAGCAGAACTTTTTGACACAGCATCTCCAATGGATGTCACTCTTTTGGAAGGAAGAACTATAGTATCAACACCAAAAAACCAAGCACTTCTTATAACTGCGCCTAAATTTCGAGGGTCCTGAATACCATCAAATGCAATTATTAATTGTGTGTCTTTCAATTTTTTCAATAATTCTTTTTCACCTTTCAAAGAAACCAAATTTACCTCTGCAATAATTCCCTGGGAGTTTTTATATTTTGAAAAAAAGTGCTGCCCCACTCTCTGAATGTGAATATCAAACTTCTTTGCTTCTTTGATTATCTCAAAAACTTTTGAATTTAATTTTTTATCATTTCTGACTATTATTTTGTGAATTTTTTGAGGCTTCTTTTTTATAAATTCATAAACAGGATTTATCCCCTTAATAATCTCCATTTTTTCTCCTGATAACAATAGGAACAAAAAATGTAATAAGAAAAATAAAAATTAACAAAATCTTAAAAATGATCATTTTACCTAAAGAAAGGAAAATAGTTGAAATCCCGGATATAAATACAATAAAGCCAAAAAAATATGTTGTATTCGTAGCTCCAAATCTTTCTCTTATATAAAAGGAAAGGTGATGGGGAGAGCCTTTCCAGGGAGGTATTCCAGAGTATATTCTTCTTAAAATAGTGAAAACAATTTCCGCAAGAGGTATAAACAAAAGAATCAAAGGATTTATTACGGAAATTTTGTTTAAGTAAGAATAATCAATGGCAAATGATAGAACAGCAATAATATAACCCAATAGCATACTTCCGGAATCCCCTAAAAAAATCCCGGCTTTGGGAAAATTATGATAGAGAAATGATAAAAGCGCTCCCAAAGTAGCGGTTGAGATTAACATTAAAGAAAAATTATTTTCAAGAGAGGAATAAAAGATAAAAAAAATCATAACCATTATTGCAACCATTGTTGCAAGACCATTCATGACATCCAAAAAATTAAAAGCATTAATAATTGTTAAAAGCCAAAAAAATGTTAATATATAATTAACATAATCAGGAAATAGAGCTATTTTTATATAAATTCCTCCTCTTATAACAATTAATACAGCAAGACTTTGTAAGAGAAATTTTAAGCCGGGACTCATTGCTTTCAAATCATCCACAAAACCAATCATTACTATCATAGTAGCGCCTAAAAAAAAAGCAGCCACAAATTTATTAAAAGGAACGAGAATACTGACTGAAAATAGAATAGACATATAAATTGCCATTCCGCCCATATAAGGAGTGGGTTTATCGTGCTTTTTTAACTTATTATCCGGGATATCCAAAATATTAAGCTCTAATGCAGCTCTTTTCATAAGGGGTATTAAATATGAAGCAAGGAAAAAAGCAAGAAGTGAAGATAATAAAATATTAATCAGAATACCTTTGTCCATATCTTTTTCCTCTTTAAAAAAGCTTTTTTAAAGATTGAATAAGATTTTATAATTTGCTTAATAATAGAAGGTTTAATCATGATAATAAATAAATATACTATATCTCTCATAATAATAAAAGGAAGATGAAGAATAACTTGTGATATTCTTGCATTTTTTATTAAGGTAAGATAGCGATTTTTTATTATATGATATTGGATAAAGGAAGATCTCTTCAATGTTAGAAAAATCTTTCCTTTTTTAGTAAGAGTTCCTGATCTATAATGATATGCAACAGCATTTTCAATATATACTCCCTTCCATCCTAAAATATTTGCCCTCCAGGCAAGATCAATATCATCAAAAAACATAAAATAGTCCTCGTCAAAATACTCATCGTCTATTCTGATTTTCTCAAGCATTTCTTTTTTGTAAAAAGCAACAGCTCCACAAACTGAAAATATTGTTTTCTCTCTTTTGATATATTTTGAATCTATTTTATTATAATCTCTTTCAATAGGATAAAGAGAAAGTGAAAGAAATTGCCCTGTTGAATCAATAGTCTTTTTATCAAACCTTAATATTTTTCCCGAAACAAAACCTGTATTTTTATCATAAAAACCCTTAAGTGCATTTTCAAGGAAACTATTAGATAAATAAACATCCTGATTTAAAATGAGAATAAATTCTCCTGAGGCTTCTTTTATTCCTTTGTTAACAGCAATAGTATAACCAAAATTTTCATTTAATGCTAAAAGTTTTAATGAAAAAGAAAGGTCTTTTGTTTTATCTTTGATAATTTCAAGAGTTTTATCCTTGGAATTATTATCTATAACGATTACTTCAAAATCCTGATAAGTTTGTTTGCTAATGGAATCAAGGAGCTTTTCAATAAATTTTTCCCCATAAAAAGTAACAATTATTATTGAAACCATCAAAAAGATTTTCCTATTCTTAAATAATACCTTGGTTTTATCTCTTGAACATTACTGTTTGAAAAGGCAACACCACCTGTTAAAGTAAACTTAAACGATGACCATAAAATAAGATCAAACGAAAGCTCAACTCCCATGCTTAAAGGATAGTCTACTCTCTCCCCTGTAAGCTCCACTCTTGAAAAATCAACAAACATTGAACTATAAATTTGAGAAAGAAAAATAGAGTAGAAGCTCAACCCTCTTTCAACTACAGCTATTGGATTTCTGACTTCAAAATTTAAAGTAAATATTCTGTTTCCAACAAAAGACGTTGAAGAATATGCTCTTTGAAGAGATACTGAGGGTGATGATATGGAAGAATAAGCATAATAGCTATCTTCCCCCCCTACAAAATGTACAAGTTTGATTTCTCCGAATGAGTAATAAACACCCGTTTTAAAGGCAATTACTTGATTTTTAAATAATCCTTTTAAATACGCTCTTAAATCGAAAAATAATTCGGAAACATTATACTCACTTCCGATGGCTCTACTATTTTTTCTAAAACCTCCCGAAAGCAGGAATCCATCTTCTCTGCTTATTGAAAGAGGGTATTCTTTGGAAGAGTTAAAATTAAGGTTAAATTCTATTCCAGCCAATCTGTATCCATGGGGAGTTCCAGTGATAGAATTTAGTGAATAATAAAGAGAAGTAAACAGATTCTTATAATAATCTCCATAAGAAAAATATGTACCCACTTTAATTTCTCTATCCACATAATCACCATAATAGGAATTATTTGAAAAAATGTTTTTTACATATATGTGTAAAGGCAAGTACCTAAAATAGTGAGATAGAGAAAACTCAGATGAAGGATACTTTGAAGCTTTATAATTATAGTATAAAGCCCCAAAAAATAAATTCCTTTGATAAGGGTCCATACTAAGAGTCATTCCCCCTAAAAGATATCTTCCGTCGGTTTTCATATAGAAAGGTAACCAAAATGTTGGTTTTAAGAATTTTAAAAGTTTTGCAGATTCATAATTAATTTTTCCAAAGCTATCTTCTCTTTTATCATTCTTTATGGAAAAGAATTTTTTACTTGAATTAAACTCAATCTCTTTACCCTCGCTCAATTCACCTTTCAAAATTTCAATACCATTTTTATATAAAGATAAATAGTAAATAGAATTTTCTCCGAAAGAAAAGCTTCTCAGATCTATAAACGGTTTTAGAACTTCCCTTATTTTTTCCTCCTCCGGATCAAAACAATAAAGTGCTTTATCTTTTTTTCCAACCGATACAAAAAAAAGCTTTTTACCAAAAATTTTTAAGTATCTTTCCGTGTTTTTGTCAAAAGTAAGTCTCTTCACTCTTTTATCATTAAGATTATAGTAATAAACATCCCATTCATCTCCATCATGAGCGACAAAATAGATTTTCTTATAATTTTTATCAAAAATAGGAAATGAAATTTGAGTAAATTTAACAAGTTCCTCTTTTTCTTTTCTCTTTTCAGGATCATAAACAATCAAAGATGATTTACCATCTGTTTTTTTAACAGCAAGAAGATAATTATCTTTAAAAGGTGTCGGGAAAAAGAGAGACTTTCCTCTGGATAATCTCCTAACTTTTTTCCTTTTTATGTCATAAGAGTATAAATCGCTAACAAAATAATAATTTTTGTACTTATTAACAGCTGAAAAATAAAGGATATTTTTATCTCTTGAAATGGTTAAACTGTTTAGAGCGTAGATACTAAAAAGTTTTTCCTCTTCTTTCTTCTTAACAGAATATTTTGCTATATAAGGCATTTCAAAAGGGGTAACTCTGTAAAAATAAAAATTTTCCTCGCCGTCGAAATTTAAAAAGTATTTCCAAAAACCGCTTTCAGTAATTTCTTCGGATGATAACCTGTGATTTTTAAAAAGCTTTTTGTAATAATTAATCATATCAGAGTAGTGGGATTTCGGAAATTTTCCTGTTATCTTTTTCATAGAAAGAGAAGGGCTGTAAAGAATTGGCTCCTTTGAAGATTTTTCAATTGATTGTATAATTTTATTCCAGCCATATTTGTTGCTTATATAATCAGTCAAATATGAACCATAGATATAAATAATCTCTGGTCCTGGAAAAAGTGATGTGATTCCGCAAATTCTGTCAAAAGGCGGGAAATTATCAAAGACTGCATTATTCTTTATATAGGAAAGATAATCCGATGAATTTAGTCTTCCTCTCCCGGTTTTTAAACTTTCAGTATAAACTGCTATCCCTTCTATCAAAAACAGAGGTGTTGAAAGTTCAGGGAAAGTTCCTATGAATGGAGCTTTTCCGAAAATTTTTCTTAATATTTTTGCTAATTTTCTCCCCTGATCAAGATGAAAGACATGAGCCAATTCGTGTGTTATCACAAGATTCAGCCAATTATCATAATTGGATATTGAAGAGTTTGAAAGTGGTGGGAAAAGGATAATACCAATCCAATTATAGGGAGATACAGTGGCAAATCCATTCGGGAAATCATAATTATTGTAAATAGTAATAATTATCTTACCTTTTGGTTTCCAATTAAAAAAAGATGAGAGCTCTTTGTACTTTTTTTCAGCAATGATTTTAACTTTAAATGCCTCTTTTTCTTTCCCTTTGGGAAATAGGATTTCAAAGTGAGTAGAGCTTAACTTGTAAATCTTTACTGTGGGATTTATCTCAAGAAAAGAATAGTTTTGACCAAAGCTAAAAGCAACAACAATAAAAAATAAGAATCCTATAACTACCTTCTTTTCCATTTTTTAATTATAACATAAATTAATCTTATAAATTTAAAAAATATTACTCTGAAAAGCTCCTTATTATATCATCAGATGTATCAAAGTATTTATC